>Ga0169931_10000881_pt1 | contig 50023 bp, 38 predicted proteins | sample Kivu_15m_20L_FD_129675 | JGI IMG/M metagenome (GOLD analysis project Ga0169931, IMG submission 129675) | Freshwater microbial communities from Lake Kivu, Western Province, Rwanda to study Microbial Dark Matter (Phase II) - Kivu_15m_20L... | ecosystem: Environmental > Aquatic > Freshwater > Lake...
ATGGGAGATCGCCCACTCCCTAATGGGAGATCGCCCACTCCCTAATGGGAGATCGCCCACTCCCTAATGGGAGATCGCCCACTCCCTAATGGGAGATCGCCCACTCCCTAATGGGAGATCGCCAAGCACCCCGGTTAGGTGGAGAAAACTCAATATATCCCGTGGGTTTGTTGGGTTTCGTTCCTCAAGCCAACCTACAATGACCTGCGATAAGACTAGTCGGTTAAAACCGACTTGCGCTTTTAGACCGGGAATTGATTCCCGGTCTCCCCCACAGACTTAATTGGGGGAATTAATGTGCTTCAACATTATGATGGAAAACTAGAGTCAAAAATGGTTAAAGATTACGATTAATACATAATATTGACTTTTTAATTAAGTGTTTATTCGGTTTGCATCTTGATTATTGATTTGCCATAACAGTACAAACAGGATATTCACAAGGATGTGTTTATCCTTTAGATAAAGAACAAAAAATTTATGGTTAATCAACTGGAATTGCCCTCTCTTCATCAGATTCCTCGCCAGAAAATAGAGAACCATCATCTGCAAAATATTATTTTTCCCACAACTACTATTTGTACAGTTGAAGAATTATTTTTTAGGAATAATGACCAGGTAATCTTTAACTATGAGCATCAAATCCTGGAGTTAAAACCGGGTAATCTTGTTAGTTTAGACACATATTTTAATGGTTTTTATGTGGATAATTGGCGAGAATATACTAGTTTAGTAGATATAAATGTCAGTTTAAAGTTTCAAGGTACTGGCAAAGTGAGTCTTTATAACATTGACAGATTAGGTGAAACTAAAACCCTCTTGGCACAAAAAATAATCAAGAGTAACACAACCAAGGAATTGGAGGAAATCCTAGTTTTTAAAAATCTGGATATATCATCCTATACGGGAATGATATATTTAGAAATCCTGGCTCTAGAAATGTGTCAGATTAGTCACGGTCACTTTTCAACTTCCGAGCAACCCAAGCAACAGGTAAAAATAGCATTGGTAATTTGTACTTACAAAAGAGAAAAGTATATTCAGAAAAATATTCAATTATTAGGATCACATTTCTCAGAAAATCCCCAATATAGAAATCAATTAGAAGTATGGATCATTGATAATGGTAGAACATTAAATATAGAAGATATTAAAAATATCAATAATAACCTAAAAATTCACCTTATACCTAATAAAAATGCAGGAGGGAGTGGTGGTTTTGCCAGAGGAATGCTGGAAGTAATTGAAAATTCAAATCAGTTCTCTCATATTCTGCTGATGGATGATGACATTCTCTTTCACCCAGAAATTTTTAACAGAGTCTGGGTTTTCTTGAGTTTATGCCATGGAAAATATACAAAAGAAATTTGTCTTGGCAGTAGTATGTTAAGACTAGATAAGAAATATATACAGCATGAAAAAGGAGCATACTGGAACAGAAATCAAGGTTTTGTACCCGTCAAGCAGAATATGGACTTAAGGAAATTAAAAGATACCTTGTTCAATGAAGTAGATGAGTATATTGATTACAGTGGTTGGTGGTTTTTTTGTTTTCCGGTTCACATAATCAAAGAGCATGGACTACCATATCCATTTTTTATCAAAGTAGACGATGTAGAATTTTGTCGAAGAATTGGTAAAAAAATCATCATTTTAAATGGTATAAGTGTATGGCATGAACCATTTGAAAATAAAAAAAATCCATCTATTGAATATTACTATTTCCGAAATAGTATGATTTACAATAGTCTATATTTTGAACAAGAATTTAGTAGAATAAAAGCAATCAAATGGTTTTTAAAACCCTTGTTAAGGGAACTATTTTGCTATAGATATGAAACAGCAAAAAGTATTATCAAAGCCACCGTAGATTTCCTCAAAGGTCCTCATGCTTTAGTTGCTAACCATCCCGAAGAAAAGCATAAACAAGTCTGTCAATCTGAGGAAAAAACCAGTAGAAATCCAGACCTATGCTTTGTGTATAAAAAATATTGGGAAAGTGTAGAAAAGACCGAAAGTAAATTACATAGGTTTTGGAGACTTTTAACCCTTAATGGTCATCTTTTACCCGATTGGTTATTTTTTGAGGATGACACATTGAGCGATAAGGGATATAGTATTGTGCCATCTAATAATGGTAGACCCTTAAATACCTTTAGGGTGAAAAAAGTTTTATATTACAACTTAACAACACAGGAAGGATTCATAGTTAAATTTTGCCGGAGAGAATTTTTTAGAATTTTTATATCGGCTTTGTGGTTGGCATTATTAATGATGATTCAACTAGAAAGAACTAAACGGCAATATATAGACTCATTTACTAAATTTACCAGTCCTAATTTCTGGGAAACTTATCTAGAAATAGCCCCACAGTCATCTAAATATGGAGAATAAATTATGTATGACGACAGAATGTTTGATTTTCTGATTGTTGGAGCTGGTTTTGCTGGTTGCACTCTAGCAAATTGTATAGCTACACAGCTGGATCGTAAAGTTTTGGTAATTGATACTCGTCATCATATTGGTGGTAATGCTTTTGATTGTTATGATAATGCGGGGGTATTAATTCATAAATATGGAGCGCATATTTTTCATACCAATAGTAAAAAAATCATTGATTACCTTTCCCAATTTACTCAATGGCGAGTTTATCAACATCAAGTTTTAGCCAGAGTTGATGGTGATTTATATCCAATTCCTATTAACTTAAATACAATCAACAAAATGTATGGTTTAAATCTTAATAATGAAGAAGTTGCAGATTTTTATGAACAAATTAAGCAAAAATATGACAGAATTGAAAATTCAGAACAAGCTGTAATCAGTAAGGTCGGAAATGATTTATATGAGAAGTTTTTTAAAAACTATACTTATAAACAATGGAATTTATGGCCTCACCAATTAGATGCTTCTGTATGCGCTCGTATTCCCGTGAGAACAAATAAAGATAACCGTTATTTTGGCGATAAATATCAGTTAATGCCACTACATGGTTATACAAAAATGTTTGAAAAGATGTTGGCACATCCCAATATTAAAATTATGCTCAATACCAGCTTTCAAGATGTGGAAAAGTGGTTGAAGTTTGACCATTTAATTTATACAGGACCAATTGATCAGTTTTTTGATTACAAATTTGGTCAACTTCCCTATCGTTCCTTACGCTTTGAATTTGAAACTCACGATGTTGAATATTTTCAACCTGTTGCTGTTGTCAATTATCCCAATGATTATGACTTTACAAGAATAGTAGAATCTAAACATATCACGGGACAAAAACACCCGAAAACCACCATTTATTATGAATATCCCCAATCGGAGGGAGACCCGTATTATCCCATACCTCGTCCAGAAAATCGTGATTTATTTGAACAATATAAAACTGCTGCAGATAAACTGGCATCAGTAACTTTTGTTGGTAGGTTAGCACAGTACCAATATTACAACATGGATCAGGTGGTTGCTGCTGCTCTCACAGTTTTTGAAAACCGCATTAGTCAACTTTCTTATTATCCTCTTACAGGTAAAATCTCTCATGGAAACTAGAATTAACGGTCAAATACAAAGCCAGAATTTATGGGATGGTGCCACTCTCATAGATATCATGCGTAAACAAGCAATTGAATATGATTTTAATAAGGGTAGAATGGTTATTAATTCTATTTTATTAGCTGATAAAACAGAAGTAAACAACCGAGGTTTTTTATTAGATAAAATCAGAGATTATGGTTGTGCATACCAAGGGTGGAATCTTTACGCTCCTTATCAACAATATCTTAATGCTTCTGATTATGGACCATTACAAATTCCTACGGAATTAGCTGACTTTTTAATTTTCTCTATTCAAAAACAACCTCAATCATTTTTAGAAGTGGGAGTTATGTATGGAGGATTCTCTGTTTTATGCTGCGCTGTGTTGTCTAAATTCAACAAAGATTTTCATTACATCTGTGTTGATATAGAGGATAACTTTAGAGATTGGCAATATTTTTCATCTATTTTACCTCTAGAAAAAGCTATTCCTGCTACATCTGCTGACTTTATTGGCAAGAAATTTGATGTTGTCTATATCGATGGAGACCATTCCTATCATGGCATGAAAAGAGATTTTATGAATGTGGGACGTCATGCTAAATTCTGTGCTTTTCATGATATTAATGCTACGGAATATGATTACCTAGATGGTGGTACAAGACGATGTTGGAATGATCTTAAATTATCCTATTGTCACTCAGCTTCTATTTGGGAAATTAGCCATATTGCTGAAGAATGGATGGGTATTGGGATTATAGATTTTAATACATGATCAAGAGCAAATTTGTAATTTATTCCGTTATTTCAGTAGGGAGGCACAATTGTAGGATCCCCATGAGGGCGTTGGGTTTCGTTCCTCAACCCAACCTACGTTCATGTTTAATTCCACTCACCCACTTATCCTATTTATCTTTACATAGTTTGGTCTTTTAACGCCAACTTACCTTAGTCTATGATTTATGAAAATCACTAAAGTCGCTGCTATTATTGTCACATGGAACAAACGTAAGGATGTTTGTGCGGTAATTAAAGACATAGAAAGTCTAGATTTACAGAACATATCTTTGGATATTTTTGTGGTTGATAATGCTTCACAGGATGGAACCCAGAATTATCTTGAACTCCATTATCCACATATCAAAGTTTTACAAACCGGAAAAAACCTTGGTGGTTCTGGTGGTTTTTCTCAAGGGATGAATTTTGTCAGTAACCTTGATTATCAATACATTTGGTTACTTGATAATGATGTACGGTTAGATCCTTATGCTTTAGTCCCTTTAGTGGAAACTTTAAACAGATATGCGGAAGTGGGGTTGGTAGGATCTCAAATTAGGAAGTTAGATAATCCAGATATTATTCAAGAAATAGGGAGTTATATTCACGAACCCAAAGCTCACTTGCAAACCTATTTAGGTAATTCACCGGTTCAATCTCCAGCAGAAATTTTAAACAGTAAGAATTATCTCACTGTAGATATTTGTGCTGCTGCTTCACTATTATTCAGAAGGGAAATTATTCACCAAATAGGCGTTTTTGAAAACTATTTTTTACACTTTGATGACGTAGAATGGTGTTTGAGAGCTAAACAATTTGGTTGGGTGATTGCTGCTCATCCCGCATCGATTATTTGGCACTGTTCACCGGATTTTAAACAGCGTCCTTGGATTAGTTATTATGATGAACGCAATCTCCTCTATTGTTGGCACAAACACAGACCAGATCTCTTATTAAGACGCTTGAGAATATTATTTCCTAAGTTGGTTTATTATTCCTTAACTGGACGCCATTTTTGGGCATTAATTCATTTGCAAGCTATGACGGACTTCCTGAACCTCATTCAAGGTGAAATGCCCAATTTGTTATCAAGTTTTACTTTAGGAGAAATTTTACCTCATAATGGACAGGTATTAATACAAGATTCTATCTATCAACATATTTGCGACTTTTTAGATGTTAAGCAAGAGCAAAAATTTACTCTCTGGTATCCACCTAACAAATATAATAAGTTATGGGCTTGGGTTTATTTATCATTCATATCTTGTTTTTCTAAACCCGTAGACTTAGCAATTGTCAGCTACTGGAAACCAAATTTTTATTATCTTCATCTATCTAGAAAGCTTTATTTCTTTACTGGTAACGGTTATGTTATATCCCAAATTAGTTTCACCCAAATTATATTGGATAGTCTCGGAGTAGTGTATGGGTTTTTAAAAATATACCTACGGATGACTCACTTGCTTAAAAAATCTGACAAATCTTTTAATAAGCTGGTTATCTCAAATCTACTTCACCCCTTTTGGGTAAATAAGGTAAAAAAATTGTTGTTGATAATTTCAACTATTTATAGTTAATCTGTCATGAGGGATAATTATGTCAAGTTCAGAATTAGTATCTATAGTTATTTGCACCCTAAACCGTTGTTGTTCTTTGGAAAAAACTCTCAAGTCGTTAAATCAGATTAATTATCGATATTTTGAGGTTATTATTATAGACTCCTCTGATGATGAAAGTACCCGAAAAATGCTGGATGACCTGAAAATGGATTTGGATTTTCCCATTCAAATATTCCGCTCCTCTGTCAAAAACATCAGCGTCTCTAGAAATATGGGCACACAAAAATCATCTGGCAAAATAGTTGCTTTTATTGATGATGACGCAATTCCCCAAAGAGATTGGTTAGATAAGTTACTTGCTACATATACTTTAAAAGGCGATAAATGTGCTGGAGTCGGTGGGAGTGTAAAAGATATGACTAAAGCCGATCTTCCTTGGCAATATTATCAGGGTATTACTAATGTTATGAGTCATACTATTCCCATTCGTTTAGGAAAGGTGCCCAACCATAATCAATCCCAGGGTTTTTGGTACAATGGAATGATGGGAACAAATTCATCCTACCGTAAAGAACTGCTGGAAAAAATCAACGGTTATGATGAGTTTTTTGACTATTTTTTGGATGAAACTGATGTTTGCTTACGATTAATTCAAGCTGGTTATGAAATTCACTACTGCGATACAATTGTACATCATTATCCTCAACCCAGCCATAACCGTTATGATCAAAAGCATCTGACCTGTTGGTACTCATTGGCAAAAAATACGACTTATTTCGCTTTAAAGCATGGCTATAATAAAATGCCATCCTGGATCTTTATATTACGTTTGAGTTCATTGTTAATTTATCGCTGTTTACTCAGAATATTACGCTTAAAATTCAGTCACAATCTGAATAATCACATCCTATTAGATTATATTAAGCAGGCAATTAAAGGTATATATCTGGGGTGGAGTTATGGTGTTAATACGTCTGTTCACTCCTCGAATTAACCACGAATGACAGTAATACACCTCCCAGCAGGACTAACTACTTCTTGAGTAGTTGTGCGATCGCCTATAGGAGGTAGGTTAGGACGGCGATCGAAAATGACTAGCCATCCAGTTTCCAGGTTGAGTCCAGCAAGGTACTTATCCAATTGTTTTAGTCCTTGATTGAGAGGGTCTTTTTGTTTTGGATGCCAAACTTTCAGTTCTATCCCCATTACCACTTTACCATAACGTAAACAAATATCCATTCTTCCCGAACCAATAGCATATTCCCGTTCTAACCTACCACCACCATTAACCACTCGGTGTAAAAAAGCCATTAGCACTAAATGGGGAGCAATTTCTGGATAGGGGGTGCTTTTCAGTAAGGGTTCTCCGTGTTGTTGCCAAAATTCTAAAAATACTTGTAATAATTTATCAGGCAATAATTCTCCCTGATCGCTAAGCCAGTTGGGTTCTATTACTCCTATGGAAGAACGAGTAGTATATGTTAGCACTCTGGGAATAACTTCCCGATAGATGGGATTGGCAATTTCTAACCCCTGACCATTTTTATCCTGACAAAGTCCTAAATCCAGGACATAGCGAATATCATCTGATGGAACATCTGGTAATTCCTCCCCAGCTAAAATTGGCTCTATGATGGTTCTGACTCTGGGTTCCCGCAGTCTTTCCCCAAGACTATCCAAATGGGTGTCTTGTCGCTGAATCAGGATTTCCTTGGCTTCTTCTATAATCTCAACGGTAATGGGTTGGTTGATATCCTTCACCACGTCTTCCGTAGCTTGACGAGCTAAAGCATTAACTAACCATGGTTGTCCATCAGTTAAATAAAAGGAATATTCCAGAGCTTCTGGTGTGAAAACCTGTCCTGTATCTATTGTATGTTGTTCATAAAGAGTCTTTACATCCGTAAAAGTGAAGTTACCCATAGTTAAAGACTCCACCTTAATATTAAAAGGACTTGCTGTATTCAGGCGATCGCCCCCACCGGATTTAAATTTATAGTCCCGTATATCTCGCATACCAATTAAACCTAAAGAATGGGGAAATCCCTGGGGGCGGTTAGGATAACCTGAGCGCAGTTGACGGAGGATGGAAATTAAGGTTTCATCGCTTAGTGCATCGATTTCATCTAAAAAAAACACTAAGGGACGAGGAGAGGTTACTGCCCAATTACTTAAGAATATGCTTAATTGTGAGCTGTTATCAACAGCAGGCCATCGGGTGGGTTGTAGTTCTGATGGTAGACGAAAACAAATGGATTGTTGCCATTCGGTTAAAATAGCTCCCTGTGCTGCTACAGGATCATGAGGGAAAGCAGCACCTACTTCAGCAGAAAGCATGACAGCAGTGTATTTTCCACCTTCGGTTAATTCTTGGGCTAAGGCCAACATAGCAGTAGTTTTACCCACCTGACGAGGAGCATGAATAACAAAGTAATTTTGTCTATCAATTAGAGTACGCACTTTAGGAAGGCGTTCTGTGGGAGGTAACATGTAGTGAATATCTGATTTACATGGACCTGCTGTGTTGAACCATTTATTCATAGTTGATTTTTATAGATCTTTGACATTCGTGTGATCGCATAAGTAGGAAGGCACAATTACTTGTAGGATGGGTTGAGGTATGAAACCTGTCCTACGTTCATCTTATATTTAATTCCACCCACTTAGGTTATAATAACCCATAGAAACCAAGTTGAAAATTCAACGTAAGTAAGTATTACAAGTGGTCATGAGAAGTGTCCCTTTAATCAATAGAAAAAAACTCTAGGTATTTAAATTCATGTCATTACCAGTAAAATGTTTTCAAGTTGATGAATTACAAGTACGAACTTATAATTCCGAACCAGAAATGTCTGAGGATGCTGCCAAAATAGCAGGGGAGTATATAGTTCAGTGTTTACAACAAAGAGATAAAATTGCCTTCGTCGTCAACCACAGGCCAGCTTGTTTTTAGATCTCAACTCTGCTAAAGAAATCTCTCTTGAATCCTCCAACACCTAATTATGAAGCTGAGTAAGTTTACCATCTTCCATTTGAATAATGCGATCGGCAATATCCAAAATACGATTATCATGGGTGACAATTAAAATGGCACAGTTTTGTTCTCTGGCTAATTCCTGCATGATATTGACCACATCTCGACCAGATTTACTATCTAAAGCTGCTGTAGGTTCGTCTGCTAAAACTAATTTAGGGTGACTAACTAAAGCACGTGCAATAGCAACCCTTTGTTTTTGTCCTCCTGACAGATCCTCAGGATAATAATTAATCCTGTTACCTAATTTTACAGACTCAAGGATGGATTGGGATTGCATTCTAGCTTGACCTTGAGGAATATGGGTTTGTAATTCCAAAGACATTTGTACATTTTCTCTAGCTGTTAAAAAGTCTAACAAATTATGTCCTTGAAAAATATAACCTATTTGACGACGTACTTGGACTAACTTCCCGTTTCTAACTCCACATAATTCCTCTCCCAAAAATTTTAAACTTCCTTCTTGAACAGAACGTAAACCACCAATCAAGGTCAGTAGGGTGGTCTTTCCTGATCCAGAAGGACCTGTCATAATCACAATTTCACCAGCGTCAATTCTTAAATTAATGTCAAATAATATCTGGTTCTTTAATTTGGGTTTACCAAAATACTGATTTAAGCCCTCAATTTCTATGATGGGGTTTGAACTTTTCATATTTCCTCCGACTTAGGAAACAACTTTAGACAACTGTGAGAGATGTTAATGTTTTTAAAAAATATCAGCCGGATCTAACTTTCGTAGTTTGTTAGTGGAGAAAAAACCTGAAGTTAAACACATAACCACAGCAGAGATAAATACAATAAATGCTTTATCACCATCCATGACAATGGGTAATTGGGTAGCATTTTTGGCTATGTCGTAAAGTCCTAAAGAGATAGCAAATCCAGGAATGTATCCCAAACCTGCTAAAATTAGAGCCTGTTGAAAAACAACTCTGAGGAGATATTTGTTTTTAAATCCCATGGCTTTGAGGGTAGCAAATTCAATCAAATGGCTGGATATATTACTATAAAGAATTTGGTAAACAACTATGACACCAACCACAAAACCCATAATTACCATCAAGTTAAATACAAAACCGATAGGTGTTCTTAAAGTCCAATAATTTTTTTCAAATTCGATGAAGTCATGACGGTTCATAACCATCACATCTTCGGGTAAGTTAGCTGATAGTTCACCCAATACCCTTTGGGAATTAACACCAGGTCTTAGATGAATTAACCCTATATCTATTTGATTGGCATTGCGCTCTCGAAAAACTCGCATGAAAGTAGAATCGCTGACAATTAAATTCCCATCAACCCCAAAAGATGGACCAAGACTAAATAAACCACTTACCCTAACTTTATAACCTATTAACCCCAGATAACTGAATATCTCCATGCTGACAGGTTTATTTTGGCTATAGTGTTGGGCGATTGGACCAAACTCAGGACGCGCAGCACGGTCAAAAAATACCTGGTCTGGTATTTGGAGTAATTTAAAATCTTGTTGTATTTCTGGTAACTTAAATATTGATTTAACCGGATCAAATCCTAGTACATAAATGGGATATTTCCGCCCAGTTACCGGATTTTTTAACTTAGCAAACTGTACATATAGGGGATCCACTGACTCTACATCCTTAAAACCCAGGGTTTGATATAAACGACTGCGAGAAAAACTTTGGTTAGAAGTTAAGGATTTATATTGAGCACTAATCAAAAATAAATCTCCTTCGATATTCTTATGCAATTGTGTGGCACTAGCATACAGTGCATCTTGAAACCCAATTTGCATAAACATTAAAACAGCAACAAAGGAAATTCCTGCTAGAGCTACAAGAAACCGAACTTTTTGTTTAGCCAGTTGTAGCCAAGCCAGAGGAATATTTAGGATCATTTTGAAGACCTCTTAATTTAAGTTGTTATGTGAATTGACTCCTAACTTTTAACTATTACATGTTGATCCACACCTGAACCTGTAGGTTAGTTAAATCTGCAACCTTTTGGTTGTCTTTAGGATTGTTAATCCGAATTTTGACATCAACTATTTTGTTGTCTGTATCAGCACCAGGACTATTATTAAAAATATTTTGCTGATTAACTTGCAATCCAATATCTGTAACTGTTCCTTGAATTTTCCCTGAAAAAGCATCAGCAGTAATGTCTACAGATTGTCCTAATTTTACTTTTTTAACATCAGTTTCATAAACTTCTGCTACCACATACATTTGCTGGGTTCTTCCTAATTCAGCAATACCTTGACTACTAATTATTTCTCCTGGCCAAGCATTAATTTTTAAAACCTGTCCATCAATCGGTGAACGAATTATACTTAAATCTAATTCTGCTTGAGCCTGGGTAACCGAAGCTTTAGCACTTGCCAGATCTGCTTTTGCTAGTTGTAGATCAGTAGGACGAATTTCTACAATGCTGTTGAGTCTTGCTTGAGCTTCATTTAATTGTTTTTGCAAAGTTTGTTGAGTTCTATTTAGTGCTGCTTTTGCCTCATTTATTTGTTGCTGTAGAGTGTCTCTTCTTAGACGTTTACTCTCTGCATTTGAAGCAGAAATTGCTCCATTTTCATATAAATCTTCATATCTGTGATTTTCTCTTTGTGCATTATTTAATTCAGCTTGCAATCTAGCAATTATGGCTTTTTGTGCTGATGTTTCACCACGCAATTCTGCTTCCAATCGCCCAATGGTGGCTTTTTGGGCATAAATATCTCCCTGTTTTGCTCCAGCTTCTACTTTTTCTAAATTGGCTTTTGCCACTTCTACTTGTTTTTTAGCCTTTTCTAAAGCTGCAAGATTAATACTATAACTGTCTAAAAAGGCAATTAATTGACCTTGACGAATTTTATCACCTTTTTTGACTAGAAGTTTTGCTATTCTTATACCTCCCCCCAAGGAGTTAGGAGCAGATAAACGAATTATTTCCCCTTGGGGTTCTAGTCTTCCTAAAGCAGCAACACCAGTAATTATTGGACTGGGACTATTAATAGGAATTGCCACCTTGGATTGGGATTTAGTGTGGAAATTTGAAATACTTTGAAAAGATATGAGTAGGGTAGATATAAATGTGGTAGTCGCTAAACTAATTAACAACCAACTTCTAAAATTGACAAGTAAATGCTTTTCTTTGTCTACCATAATTATGCCTTTATTTATCCGTTTACTATCCCTTAAATCAGGTCTGGGTATTGAGCACCTTTTAACCTTGTGGTTTGAGACAAGCTACTTATAATACGGCGGTAGATAGCATTCTTTTGATAACTGCAATTGATATGGTGAATTTTATTTAACAAGATAGAGTTTTTAGATATAGCCAAGATGGATGTATTTTCATCTATTCCTTAGCTATATCCACCTAGAATTTGAATCGGTTCCAATTATTTGTTGAGCATTAGTTCCTTTTTCTTTTTCATAATTGCCAGGTATTCATTGCGAGTTCCATCAACACGATAGTGATCACAAATTTGACATAATTTGAGAACATCTAACCGACTGAATACTTTTTGATGTTCAATTCCATTGTCATTACGCCACCGCCAAAATGTCGTTCTATCAATTCGACGTTCAGTGTCGGGCCATCTACGTTTTGATAGAAATCCTACCAACTCATCTTCGTAAAAAGAGTAGCCTTTTGGTAATTTCAGCAGTTCTTCTCTCAACTCATTTAGCGGTATGAGTGGATCTAGTTCAGATAGTCTCATGCCAGCAAGCCCTTATAGTTTATTTTAATTAGCATTTTGCATTTGTCAATATACAAACACCAACAATTGCATGATTTTTATTTGTAATCCTCCATAGTTAAGGGTGGATAAACTGACGAATTGGCAACCTAGATTGGGGATCAATTTGGTGTGAATTTATCTGGTCGCTTGGTTCCCTATCTATCCACCTGATAAACCAACGGGATGGATTTACATTTACATCATTCAACCAAATACAATAAACTGATTAATGTCCAATTTCAAGCCTTATGCAACAAAATGCTATACTTTATTTTGTGAAGTTTTGTGGGCAAGTTAACTTTGATTACTATTTACTACTCAAATATTTAGATGATCTTTGTTTGATCACAAATTTTAAATTATTCTCTTTCCTTAGATAGATGCAACGCTTGACTATTTTGTTCCACTATCCCAAACCTCAAGTAGGTGGGTGGAATTAAATATAAGATGAACCATCGTACCTCCCTACTTACTTAATCCAAAACCTATAGTTTGAGTCATAACCCTTTGGCTTTTTTTAGTTGCATTTAAGTTGCATAACTGTTGTCAAATATTGTTGGCAAGTCTAATATCAGAATAAATCAGTGGCAAATTAATTTATCTAAGTTACAGGGAAGAGGATAGGATTTTTTGGTTTGGGTTTCTGGAATATATCCTCACTTTAGCCACAAAGCATTTTACCAAATTAAACTCAGAAATAATCTGTCCTTACATTAGGAACTAAATGGGTGGAATTAAACATAAGATGAACCTAGGTTGGGTTTCATACTTCAACCCAACACCCGCATGGGTTACGCTGTAAATCGAAAAAGTAAAATATCGCCATGAATCACGCCAAACTTGAGTCAGATTTAGCACAATTGCAGGATGAAGTTAGCAATTGTGAACGGGATTTATTAAACTTGATTAAAGGGAAAAAAACCATGGAATATCCTCAAAATCATAATGGTGGTAATCACAGTAATCAAATTGCAATTATTGGTATGGCTTCCCTATTTCCCCAGTCAAAAAACTTGCAGGAGTATTGGCAAGTAATAGTGGATAAAATAGATTGCATCACGGATGTGCCTGCTTCCCGTTGGAGCGTGGAAGACTATTATGATCCCAATCCTAAAGCACCAGATAAAACTTACTGCAAAAGAGGTGGGTTCATCCCCGATATTGATTTTAATCCCATGGAATTTGGTTTACCGCCAAATATTCTAGAAGTGACAGATATTTCTCAATTACTGGGTTTAGTCGTCGCCAAAGCAGCTATGGAAGATGCTGGTTATGGTGAGTCTCAACAGTTTGATCGAGATCGCACAGGGGTAATATTAGGTGTGGCAATTGGTAGACAATTGGCAGTACCTTTGGGCTCACGATTACAATATCCCATTTGGAAAAAAGTTTTTAAAAACTGTGGACTTTCTGATGATGAGACGGAAAAAGTAATTGAGAAACTCAAAAGTGCCTACATACAATGGGAGGAAAATGCGTTCCCTGGAATGTTGGCTAATGTAATTTCCGGGAGAATTGCCAACCGACTTGATTTGGGCGGAACTAATTGTGTAGTGGATGCTGCTTGCGCTAGTTCTCTGGGCGCACTGAATATGGCCATCAGCGAATTGCTTGCACATCGTGCTGATATGATGATTACAGGTGGGGTTGATACCGATAATTCCATTTTTGCCTATATGTGTTTTAGTAAAACCCCCGCAGTTTCCCCTAGTGAAAAAGTTAGACCATTCGATGTCAATTCCGATGGTATGATGTTAGGTGAGGGCGTGGGAATGTTGGTACTCAAACGTCTGGAAGATGCTGTTAAAGATGGCGATCGCATTTATGCTGTAATTAAGGGTATTGGCAGTTCCAGTGATGGTAAATACAAAAGCATTTATGCTCCCCATTCCCAAGGACAGGTAAAAGCCATTCGTCGGGCCTATGAAAATGCTGGTTTTGCACCCCAAACTGTGGGTTTAATTGAAGCTCATGGTACGGGAACTATGGTAGGAGACCCTACGGAATTTACTTCAATAAATGAGGTGTTTGGTGATGATAACTCTCTCAAACAACACATAGCTTTAGGAACGGTTAAATCTCAAATTGGACACACAAAAGCTGCTGCGGGTGCTGCTAGTTTAATTAAAACCGCCTTGGCATTACATCATAAGGTATTACCACCAACTATTAACATTACCCAACCCCATCCCAAACTGAATATTGAAAATTCTCCCTTCTATTTAAATACGGAAACTAGACCATGGATTAGCAATCAACCGAGACGAGCTGGGGTGAGCGCCTTTGGTTTTGGAGGTACAAATTATCATGTAGTTTTGGAAGAATATGAATCGGAACATCATCAATCATATAGATTACATAATTGCGCTAGGTCAATTTTCTTGAGCGCACCCACAACGCCAGAATTATTATCCCAATGTCAACATCTTTATCAACAGTTGGAATCAACAAATCAAGAACAACATTATCAAAGAATAATTGCCGAATCTGAACAATTGATAATTCCTGCTGATCATGCTAGAGTAGGATTCACCACCCTCTCTTTAAGCCAAGCAATAGCCCATTTAGCTATCATTATTGACTTACTAAAAAATCAACCTTCCGTTGAGTTCTGGGAACATCCTAAAGGAATTTATTATCGTCAACAGGGTATGGAAACAACCGGAAAAGTAGTGGCCTTATTTTCCGGACAAGGTTCCCAATATTTGGAAATGGGGAGAGAATTAGTAATTAACTTTCCTTGCTTACGACAAACCTACTCTCACCTAGATGATTTATTCTCCCGCGAGGGATTAGAACCTCTTTCTCAAGTGGTCTTCCCCACTCCAGTTTTCAGTCCACAGGAACGACAAGAACAATTAGAAAAACTGCAAAAAACCGAATATGCACAACCAGCAATAGGAGCATTGAGTGCAGGATTATATAAAATATTACAGCAAGCTGGATTGAAAGTTGATTTTGTTGCTGGACATAGCTTTGGAGAGTTAACAGCTCTATGGTCTGCAGGTGTATTAACTGAAGAAGATTATTTCTTTCTGGTCAAAGCTAGGGGAAAAGCAATGTCCACATCCCCAGAAGTGGATGCTGGAGGAATGTTAGCAGTAAAAGGTAATATCGGCCAAGTAACGGAATTAATTAAGGACTTTCCCCAAGTTGCTATTGCTAACTATAATTCTCAACAACAAATAGTTCTAGCTGGGAACAAATCAGAAATTACTCAAGTACAGAATGTTCTGCAAGCTCAGGGATTCTCCTGTTTCTTATTAGGGGTTTCTGCTGCTTTCCACACACCCTTAGTCTCCCATGCACAAAAACCCTTCGCCCATGCGATCGCACAAGTGAATTTTCAACCACCTGGCATTCCGGTTTATAGCAATGTGACAGGAGAATTATATCCTAATGAACCTGCATCCATGCAAAAAATTCTCCAGGAACACTTATTAAATCAGGTGTTATTTCAACAACAGATTGAGAATATATATCAGTCTGGTGGTAATTGTTTTATTGAGTTTGGTCCCAAAAATGTCCTTACTAATTTAGTTAAAGAAATCTTGGTAGACAAACCTCATGTTGCGGTGGCATTAAATGCTAATTATCGTCAAAATAGTGATTTATTATTACGGGAAGCTGTTACCAAATTGCGAGTTTTTGGTGTACCATTAAAAAATCTAGATCCCTATCAAGTTCCTGCTAAAATTTCTTCAGCCTTACAGAAAAATCAACAAAAAACTTTAAATATCAGATTGAATGCTACCAATATCAATGACAGATCACAAAAAGCATTTGCCCAAGCTTTAGCAACTGGTTCAGTTATCAAAATGGCAAGGGTTGAAAATTCTCAAATTCAGCCAGAGAAAATACAGAAAACATTAGTGGAGACGAGTACTAAAATCAATCCGGAAATCTCCTCATCAAGTATGTTCACTTCTCCAATTATCCCCGTAAACCATAGCCTAGTGGAACCAAAGATGGAAATTTCCCTGGATAACTACGACCGAGTTCTTAATAGTTTGGAACAATCACTAGTAGAATTTACCCGACAGCAAAGTGAAGTTAATCAGGTACATGAACAGTCCTTGCAAAACCAAATAGAGTACAATAAAACTTTTTATGAGTTAATGCGACAACAGAGTTTGTTCCTAGCTCAAGAAGAAATTAATGAATATCAATCACAAACACAACAGTTGGCAATTTCTAGTACGGAACGTAGCATGATGCGACTACATGACCATCAAGCTGAAACTATTCGTATTCACGAAAAATATCTTAATTATCAACAGGAGTATACCAATAATTACTTTCAATTACTCGAACAGCACTATAGCTTGCTCGAGGTAGGATCTCCCAGTGCTTATTCTCATCTCCCGTCGTCTTCCCATCTTTCACAAGGTTCAGCGCAAAAGTTGATGGATTCTCTGGAACCAGAAAATAATTCCCAGAATAATCTATCTAACATCGGTTTTCCCACTCATATTGATAAAGAAAAACTGAGGGACACCCTGATCAATATTGTCAGTGATAAAACGGGTTATCCTGTGGAAATGTTGGACTTGTCAATGGACATTGAAGCAGATTTAGGAATTGACTCTATCAAAAGAGTGGAAATTCTGGGAGGACTTTTAGAGCTTTATCCTGACTTACCCAGACCTAACCCAGAAGAATTAGCGCAATTGCGAACCCTAGGAGAAATTGCTGAGTATATAAACAACTTAATTACACAGCTAGGTCAAAATCAACCCATAGAACAGACAGCAACCACAGAAACTCCATTACCTGTTACCGAAGACCATAATCATCCACAATTGTTAGTCTTACCCCATGAAGACTTATTAGATAGATCTGCAACAATCACCATTCCCGATAATTTAAGTCAGATCTTGCTCACTATTGTCAGTGATAAAACAGGTTATCCTGTGGAAATGTTAGACCTGTCCATGGATATGGAAGCAGATTTAGGAATTGACTCTATCAAAAGAGTAGAAATTCTGGGGGGACTTTTAGAGCTTTACCCTGACTTACCCAGACCTAACCCAGAAGAATTAGCACAATTGCGAACCCTGGGAGAAATTGCTGAGTATATGCGTAATCAAGCTGAAACTATGGAGAGGTCGAATTTATCTACATCAGAAAAACCAGACACATCAACCACAGAAGTAGCGGATAAAATCCTCCGTCTTCCGGTGCAATTAAAACCACTTCCTCAACCAGACAGTTTAGATTTAACCATTCCAGAAAATCATTTTGTCTTAATTACTGATGATGGTTCAGAAGTTACCTATAGGTTAGTAGCTAAGCTCACAGATAAAGGATGTAAAACTGTTGTTTTAACCTTTCCATGTTTGGAGTCAAATCTATCAGAGGACATTACTCAAATCAGATTAAATGATTGGCATGAAGAAACTTTGCAAGAACATTTGAACGAACTTACCACTAAGTTTGGTCCTGTGGGCGGTTTTATTCATCTACATCCTTACTTCAACCATAACTCCAACAATAATTTAGGAATAGATCAAGCCATTGTTCAGCACGTGTTTTTAATTGCCAAACACCTGAAGGAAGATCTCAATCAACTGGCTAAAAAAGAACGTGCTTGCTTTTTTGCAGTTGTGAGATTAGATGGTGAATTAGGAACGGCAAAAACTCACAACTTTAGTCCCATTAGCGGAGGATTATTTGGACTAACTAAAAGTTTAAATCAAGAATGGCCAGAAGTATTTTGTCGTACCCTGGATTTAAGTCCTGATTTAGATGTAGACACAACCGTAAAACATATTCTAGCTGAATTGCAAGATCCTAATTTATTAGTTACCGAAGTAGGATACAATAAAACAGACAGATTTACTTTAGTAGCAGAACCTGGTAAATCATCCATCATTCCCGATTCATTAAATATTACTAAAAACCAGGTTTTCGTAGTCAGTGGGGGTGCTAAAGGAATTACTGCCAAATGTGTAATCAAGTTAGCTGAAGAATATCAATGCAAGTTTATTCTTTTAGGACGTTCTAGTGCAGAAATTGAACCTGTTTGGTCTGAAGGATATGAAGATGAAAATGAACTGAAACGACGAATCATGGAAGATTTTCTGGCCAAGGGAGAAAAACCCAGTCCCATAATGGTGCAGAAAAAATATCAGACCATTTCCTCCCAAAGAGAAATACACAATACATTAAAAGCAATTACTGAAGCAGGAGGAAAAGCAGAATATGTCTGTGTTGATATTACCGATGGTATGATGTTGAGAGAAAAGCTAACACCTATAATTGACCAATTTGGTACTATAACTGGAATCATTCATGGTGCAGGTAACTTAGCAGATAAAAGAATTGAGAAAAAGACGGTTCAAGATTTTGAAACAGTTTATGCTGCCAAAGTCCAGGGTTTAGAAAACCTACTCCATATTGTGGAAACAAATCAACTAGAATATTTAATCCTATTTTCTTCAGTAGTAGGATTTTATGGTAATGTTGGACAGACGGACTATGCAATAGCCAACGAAATTCTCAACAAATCAGCTCATGTAATTAAACATAAACACCCTAATTGTCATGTAGTTTCCATTAATTGGGGTCCTTGGGATAGTGGTATGGTTTCTCCAGAATTACAGACAGCATTTGCACAACGAGGAATTAAAACCATTCCCCAAGAACTGGGTAGTAGTATCTTAGTTGATCAACTAAGAAATAGTGATTCAACCATGACCCAAGTAGTAATTGGTAGTCCCTTAGTTTATATTCCTTCTACCTTGTCTAGTGAACTAAAAACCCATCAAATCACCCGTCAATTAAAGTTAAACTATAACCCATTTTTACAGGATCATGTGATTGCGGGTAATCCTGTTCTTCCTGCAACTTGTGGACTGTCCTGGATATCTAGCAGTTGTGAACAACTCTATCCTGGTTTCCAAACTTTCCACTGTCCTAACTTTAAAGTCCTTAAAGGAATTGTTTTTGACCAAAATTCCCCCCATGAATATATTCTTGAAATTCAAGAAGTTGCTAAAATTGACAATCAAGAAATTCAGCTTGCAGGCAAAATTAGTAATGTTACCAATCATGGAAAAATCAGATATCATTTTAGTAGCAACCTAATTTTGAAAAAACAAATTCCCTTAGCTGATAACTATGAATTTTTCAACCTAACCCAAGATGGGCAATTCCTAGCCAGCAATTTCTTACTATATCAAACTGGTGTTGGTAGTTTATTTCATGGTAATACTTTTCAAGGGGTAAAATCCGTGTTAAATATCAGTCCTGGTAAACTGACTATGAAATGTGAACTACCCGAACCTACATTACACCAACAGGGACAATTCAGAGTACAGACTCTTAACCCCTATATAGCAGATGTGCAGATACATTCTCTGTGGATTTGGACTCAACATTTTCATCAAGTTGGTTGTTTACCTTCAGAAATTGAAAATTTTGAACAATTTGCACCTGTTCCCTTTGGAGAAACGTTTTATGTAACTTGTGAAATCAAATCCAAAACTGAATCTTATGTAGTTGCTGATGTAATTACTCACAATCAAAAAGGACAAGTTTATAATCGAATGAAGGGAGCAAAAGGCACAATCTTACCCAATACCTACTAATAACCAAATTCAATCAAGGTAATTGGGCTTTGTAATACTCGTCAAATTTAAAAATGGAGAATTGTCATGCAGGAGTTAATAGGAAGTCAATTTCAGAAAATGGCAATTGTGGGGTTAGATTGCCTAGTGAGTGGTTCTCAGGAACTAGATAGTTTTGAACGTAGTATTTATGAAGGAAAGCAGAGTTTTGCACCTATTAACTATAATCTTGAGCCATCATGGAAAGTTCCTTTACCACAGATAGAAAATTTATCACCACCACAAAAACTAATGTTAAAGGTGGCTGAGAATACTCTCAAAACTGCTAACTTAAGTGAAGAAACTCAAATTGCAGTGATATTGGTGAGTAGGTTCCAAAGTGACCACCAAAATAAATTGGCTAGTTATATTTCCCAGTTATGGAATGCAACAAGTCCAGCATTTGCTGAAGAAAAATCGGTTTTTTCAGCATTAGATTTAGCACAAAAACTACTCACTAAAAATCAAGTAAATGCTGTTTTAATAGCAGCAATAGATTGGGATCACAAAAATTCTGAAAATTTTGAGAATCATACAGGTCAACAAACTCTCAGCTATGATCAAAATGCTACTAAGACTCTGTCAGGAGAAGGAATAGCAACAATAATTTTGCAACTGGAAGAAACCGCCAAACAACAAAATTCTCACATTTATGCAGTAATTGATGCTGTCAGTATAGTGGATAAGTATCCAGACCAAGCACAAGCAGTTACCCGCTGTTGTGAAGCAGCTTTTGAGATAGCAGAAGTTACAGCTAAAGATATTGGTTATATAGAAGTTCATGCTAGTGGTATTGAGGAAGAAGATGATGCGGAAGTTCAAGGTTTAATCACTGCTTACAAAACTCAAAAGTCTAATTTAACCTGTGCTTTAGGTAGTGTGAAGACTAATATTGGTGACACTCATACCGCGTCAGGAATGATGAGTTTGATTAAAACCGCACTTTGTTTATATCATCGTTATATCCCAGCTGTTCCCCAATGGAATGGTGTCAAAAAATTAGATATTTGGCATGACACTCCTTTTTATTTTGCCACCCAATCCAAACCCTGGTTTTTAGAAATAAACACCTCCAAAAGAATAGCTGCTATTAACAGCATAGAAACTGACAGGAATATACATATAATTCTGTCAGAAACAAGCAGTGGACTAGAACGGAGTAGTCAATATTTGGCCCAAATGCCTTATTATCTATTTCCCATAGGTGGTGAAAATCAGTCCTCTCTGCTAGAAAAAATGATGAAATTGCAAGATCATCTAAAGCAAAATCATTCTTCCCTACCTCACCTAGCAAGGCAAACATTTCAAGAATTTCAAAATTACCAAAGATCCCAAAATACATACGCCATAAAAAACTATATCGTCGCAATTCTCGGCAGAAATTTAGAAGAATTAATCCAAGAAATAGACAGAGGTATGGAAGGAATCCAAGGTGCATTTGCTACCGGGAAAGATTGGCAAACTCCTTTAGGTAGTTATTTCACAATTAATCCCCTGGCCAAAAAAGGTAAAATAGCCTATGTTTATCCTGGATCGTTTACATCTTATATAGGATTAGGAAGAAGTCTGTTTCGACTATTCCCTAAAATTTACGATGACCGAGTAATTAATAATGTGTATGAACGGGTAGCTAACATCGAAAAAATTCTTTATCCTCGCACCATCAATAAGGTGACCAGTAGAGAATTAGAAGCTATAGAACAGCAATTAATAGATGACCCGGTAGCCATGCTAGAATCAGAGGTTGGCTTTGCTGGATTAATTACCGCAATTTTTAAAAACTATTTTCATCTCCAACCTCAGTGTGCTTTTGGTTATAGTCTGGGTGAAACTAGTATGATGTTAGCGCAAGGTATTTGGACTAGTTTTAAAAACACCAGTGATTATTTAAATGCTTCCCCCCTATTTAAGACCGAACTTTCTGGACCCAAAAATGCTGTTCGTCAAGCTTGGGCATTACCCCTAGATGATAATAACAAAAATCAAGATTTTTGGGGTAATTATATTGTTCTTTGTCCAGTTTCTTTGGTGAAAGAAGCTATTAAAGATGAAAGCAGGGTTTATATTCCCTTGATTAATACACCAGATGAAGCAGTAATTGCTGGAGAAAAACAAGCCTGTCAAAGGGTGATTGAAAAACTTCAGTGTGATGCTTTTCCTACCTCCATTGATCATGTCATTCATTGTCCACCCATGCGATCGCAGTATGGAGAACTGGTGAAAATGAACACGTTGCCAACTCAAGATATAAGGGAGATAACCTTTTACTCTGGGGCTAATTATGAACCATTTACCATAGACAGTGAAATTATTGGTAATAACATAGCTAAAAATCTTTGTTACCAACTTGATTTTCCTCGGTTAATTAACCGGGTTTATGATGACAACATTAGAATATTTATCGAAGTAGGGGTTGGTGGTAACTGTTCAAGATGGATTAGTTCAACCCTGAAGGAAAAAGAACATCTTGCTGTCTCTTTAAACAGAAGAGGTGTGGAAGACCATACTTCAATTGTGAGAGCTTTAGGTAGACTAGTTAGTCATCAAGTTTCCTTAGACCTATCACCTTTATATGGTCTGACTAATGTAGAACAGGTCAATTATTATTCACCAACCCAAGGGGATAAGAATCATGCTGTAAATTTACCAAAGTCAGCAAAAATCTTCAAGTCTATTCTCCCCCATTCTTTGCAGTCTCAGTATCAAAAATTGAGTCAGAATCGTGCAATGATAAATCAAGCCCATAGCCTTTTATTAAAATCTCGGCAAGTAGCATTCCAGCAAATGAGTTCTTTGATTGGGCAGAAAATAGAGGTTTATCAATGGAAAATTGACCAAGCTAATAGAATTAAATAGGATTTATATCAAATAAGGGGGAGGAGTGGGTGGGAAGTATTAGCTCAATATTCTCCTGCTCGCATGTTTCCCCAATCACTTACATTACTTACAAAAAGGTTTTCTACAATGTTAGTCAGAGAAAATATCATCAATCTAGACATTAATCGAGATAATTATCTGCGAGTTTCTAATTTATTTATTAATCATCTTATTAACCATCGCCCATGGCAAGGTGATTTTAATACGGTTGCATTCGATGCAAAAGAAATAAAATCAAAGTTGAGACTTTTAGAAAAACCTTGTTATATAGTTAGACATGAAAATAAAATTGGTATTACCAATGAAGAAAGTGTCTCCGGAGGTAGCACCCAGCTAGAAATGTTAATGACAGTTCCTTCCTTAACAACTGCACAACTAGGGGATGAAAATTTTCTCAAGTCTTATGGTGTGAAATATGCTTATATGACTGGAGCAATGGCCCAGGGAATAGCATCAGAAGAAATGGTAATTGCATTGGGGAGAGCGGGAATTTTAAGCATCTTTGGTGCAGGTGGTTTATCTCCCTCTCGTGTGGAAAAAGCCATTGATAAAATTCAACATTCCCTAAATCAAAACCCTTACGGTTTTAACTTACTCCATAGTCCTAGTGAACCAGCAATAGAAAGACATAGCGTAGATTTGTACCTAAAATACCATGTCAAAGTAGTTGAAGCATCAGCCTTTTTAGATTTAACTGACAACATAGTTTATTATCGAGCTGCGGGATTGAGTCTAAATTCAGCCAATGAAATTGAAATCCGAAATAAAGTTATTGCTAAAATTTCCCGTCAGGAGGTAGCAACAAAATTTTTACATCCTGCTCCCACTCAAATTCTCAAACAACTGGTAGCACAAGGTTTAATTACTGAACTACAAGCTAATCTTGCTAGTCAAATTCCCATGGCCGATGATATCACAGTAGAAGCTGATTCCGGAGGACATACGGATAATCGTCCCCTAATTTGTTTATTACCTTCTATCTTGGAACTAAGGAATGAAATTCAAAATCAATACAATTATAAACATCCAGTAAGAATTGGTGTAGCTGGGGGAATTTCCACACCCAAATCAGCTTTAGCTGCTTTTATTATGGGTGCTGCTTATGTTGTTACTGGTTCCATAAATCAATCTTGTATTGAAGCTGGAACTTCTGCACACACGAAGCAATTATTAGCCCAAGCTCAAATGGCTGATATGATCATGGCTCCAGCAGCTGATATGTTTGAAATGGGTGTGAAATTACAAGTTCTCAAACGAGGAACTCTTTTTCCCCTCCGCGCTCAAAAATTATATGAGTTATACAAAACCTATCAATCAATAGAGGAAGTTCCTATCTCAGAAAGAGATAAATTAGAAAAACAAGTTTTTAAAAAATCTTGGCAAGAAGTTTGGCAAGAGACAATTAATTATTTATCTCAAAGAAATCCAGAAAAGTTAACCAAAGCAGCAAACAATCCTAAATTGAAAATGGCATTAATTTTCCGTTGGTATTTAGGACTCTCTTCTCGTTGGTCTAATACTGGAGAAAAGGGTAGAGAAATTGATTATCAAATTTGGTGCGGACCAGCTATGGGTAGCTTTAATGATTGGGTGCGAGGTTCTTATTTAGCTGAACCTCAAAATCGTCAAGTTGTTGAAGTTGCTAACCATATTATGACGGGAGCAGCATTTCTATATCGTGTCCAAAACCTAAAAATTCAAGGATTACAAATTCCCGATGAGTATACTCAATATATTCCAGAAAAACTCTAAATATTTTTTTAATCCTGTCAATAAAAGACAATTAAGTAGTTTAGAAACTACTATGGAACTTCTCAACCAACGCGCTAAAACTTGGAATTTGGTTACTATTAGTCGCATGGGAGGCTATATCCACAAACCAGTTTTGAGAGAAGCTCTAGATCTTTTGCAGTATCGTCATTTAGTTCTGAAATCTCATATTGTTACCCATCAACATAATTTTCAAAATCGGTTTTATTTGGAAACAGGTACTACGGAAAAAATACCTCTACGGACGGTAATTAATTCGGAGGAGAAACAATGGCAAGAAGTTGTTAATCAGGAAATGAATCAACCAATTGATAGTGGTAGCTACCTGATGCGAGCAGTGCTAATTATTAATCAGGAAAATCCAAAGGTTAATCATCTAGTGACCACCTTACATCATGCAATTGCTGATGGTTTATCAAGTGTTAATCTACATTCAGAGATATTCAGCTATTATGCACAAATTACTTCTGGCAATTTATCGGATCCGGTTAGTCTTTTACCTCCGTTACCACCACCAGAAAAACTATTGGGTCATTTACAGGGAGTAAAGTTAAATGGATGGATATTACTGTTAAAGATCGCCTGGGAGAAACTGACTAACCCTCCACAAACTTTAAAAGTGGAAAAATATGTTCCCATTTCCCAGAGGAACTCCCAAATAATTCATAGACAAATATTATCGGACACAGCTGAAAAGTTTTTTGCCCAATGTCGAGCAGAAAATGCTACGGTGCAGAGCGTCTTATCTGCTGCTATGCTATTGACAGTAGCTAAAAAAATTCTCAACCAGCAGCGTAAGTCCATTCGATTAAATTGTCTATCCTACTTTGATTTAAGAAGACGTTTACAACCACCCATTAATGAAGATAATATTGGTCTATTAGCCACATCCCAGATGAGTTTTCACACTGTCACAACTAACACCTATTTTTGGGATCTGGCCAGGAGGATTAAACGAACCCTAGCAGCAAGTATCCACAGAGGGGATATTTTTAAAATGGTATTTCTTGCTAAACATCTGATTAACTTTTGCTTTCTATTTCCTCATCAAATTGCTGCTAGTGTTTCCGTTTCTAATATTGGTAAGGTTAACATCCCTGGAATATATGGTGAATTACAACTAGAAGAAATTAGTTTTGCGGGTTCCCATGCACTATATGCAGGTATGTTTATCCTTCATGTTGCCACTTTCCAAGGCAAGATGTTATTAAATTTCGTCTTTTCCCAACCTTCCCTCAGTCAGGATACTATGGAAAACCTGGTGAATGAATTTATGAAAATGATTGAAGAAATTTCCCTTTTACCATCTCAGATATCATGAATTAAAGATTTTAATGATTAAGAAACTGGAGGTAAATAGATGAGTCAAATGACTAAGCTAAATAGTGCTGGGGATATTGAACACTGGTTAGTTAATAACATTGCTTTCATATTAGGAGTAAATCCAGAAGAAATAGATATTAAACAACCTTTAGATAGTTACGGTTTAGATTCACAACAAGCTATGATTTTAGCAAGTAAAGCCGAAAAATTTTTGGGGTTTAAATTGTCCATGATGTACTTGTGGTACTATCCCACCATTCAACAATTAGCACAACGATTAGCGCAAGAATTAGAAAATTCCTCCTCAGAAATATTGCAAATTTAAGATTTTACAGTTTTCCTCCTCTAAGACTGACACTGGGACTGAATGGAGGACTATACAATCCGTTCAGCCAAGTGTCTTTTTTTCTCCCAGCTTTTTATCATTAATCACTTTTTTTCATATTGGAGACTTAGTCATGAACGCATCAGAAATCTTAGCACTTCTAACTAAGCAAGGTGTGGAATTTTGGATCGAGAATCACCAACTAAATATCCGCTCTCCCAAAGGAATAATTACACCGGAAATGCAAGCGGAAATTGCTAACCATAAAGGAGATATTTTGGCCTTATTACAAGAAATGGATATCTGTAGCAACTCCACCACAGAAAATCCCATTTCTGGTATTAGTTTACAAACCATTGGTAAATTGATTGGGGGGTTCACAAGTGAACTACCTATAGAATATCAACCCCCCATTATTAGCCCACACATTATGGCTAAAAACCTCAGTGTCACCTTTAGACCCTTACCCAATGGGTATGATAATCATAGAATTATTAAATTCCGTCAGGATTTAGCCATTAAATTAAAAAATTTGGGTGTTGCTGTGGTTCCTTGGCAAGATTCTATTAGGGACTTTTGTTATAGAATTAATGTTCCCATTATTAATTGGCATTATTCTTTTACAATTAAGGGGGTAAGATCGGAAATTGATGCAGTAATAGATGTAGCAAGACCTAATTCATGGTTGAGAAAGTTAGGTATATTTGTCGCTGAAAGTATTTACACATTATTTTATCATTGGTTAGTCAATAAACAGAACATGTCTGTTGTGCAAATTGCTAAGTTGAGTAGTTGGGCCGAAGACCACGCTGCTAAATATGTTGAAGATCCTACCAATACTCAAGTGATTATTCTTAGTGACATCGATGATAAATTTGTGAGTCCATTAACTCACTATCAAGAGAAAATTAGTATTGGGATTAACACCCTAATTCAAACTTTTTCTGAAATAGTAATTGGGGTATCTAAAGAACAAATCTCTATCCTAAATATGAATTTATCTGATTCTATTTTTCCTAGGACGGAAATTGATGATTTTATATTAAAATCCCTAATTCCTAAAATTTATGTTCCCATTACTCCCCTATTAATGAATAGATTTGAACTGGGAGTCTATAATCCCTATCTATCTCCCTATGCTCATAAATTAGCAAAGTTAGGCAAGGAACTGACCTCAACAGGTTTGTTTCCACCAGGTTTTAAATTGGCGGAGGTGATTAAAAGAAAATCCCATAGGGATATAGTAAATGTTATCGTCAATGGAAGAACGGGAGTTTCCTATGGTTTTATAGCCTATATAGAACCTCCTTCCTATGTGGGAGAAAGGGAAATAAGTGCCACCCAATGGGAAGATTTATTAGCAATTCCTGGATTGAATAGTGATGAAGTGCGAAAAAATCAGTCAGGTAGACGGTTTTTAAAAACACGGATTGGTGGAGATTATATATTTAAGCAAATCCCCGATATTTGGTTAGTTAGTTCCCGCTCAGGTTCCAATAAAACAGACCTGAGTTTGGAACAGGATATTCTTCGCATTGGACTAACCAATAATTTACATCTCCAATTACCACCAGCAAATAATTCCCACAAATCTGATATCAAACCTTCTTACGATATTTATGTCATGCTGGCAATTAGTTTGTCTGCTGCTTTATATGCACCAGAACTAATTGAAAATGGAGCCCCAATAGTTCACTTTCATGGTTATCCCGCTTTTGATTGGTTTCAAGAGGATGAATTTTGTTTTGGTGTTGATAATCCTTCTGTACCCTGTGGTACTTATGAGTCGGGTGTGTTTAATTTTCTGGGTCTTGCCAATTTCTCCGTTCAACCAACAAAACATATCAAACTAGTCAGTTTAATAGAACCAGACCATGGTACTAATTTAATTGCTCGAGACCCAGAATATTTAATTGATAGGTTGAAACATGGTTGTATCTCTGATAAAATTGAACTTGGTGGTCAGCATTTTGCTTCTTTGAGAACTAATTTGACCAATAATATCCAATAAGCAATAAATCTGGGAGAATGGGGGTAAGCTATTGTTGCACTACTACGGGTGTACCTACACTAGCCCAGTTAAATATTAACTTAGCACGGTTAGGAGGGAGATTTATACAACCATGACTTACCGGCGTACCAAAACGTTTATGCCAGTATGCTCCATGAATAGCATAACTACCATGATAATATAGAGTATAGGGCACATTGCCAATATTATATCCCCTACCCCGCATGCGAGTAGTTTTATGTTTACTTTGAACCCTGAATCTACCCACCGGAGTGGGAGTTGACTTTTTACCAGAGGAAACTTTAAATGTGTAGACGCGTCTTTTACCTTCCCAAGCAGTCAACTTTTGCTGTGATAGGTCCACCTGAATCCATCGCTCTGAAGATTTTTTAGGAATAGCTATAGCTATATTCTGAGATGGTTTGTTTACCAGAGTTTGATCTGGTAAAGGAGTAAGAACAGCAATGATTAGGGTCAATAGTATGATCTTTAATCTATTTACCCAATTGAGATCATGTAGCTTGGACTTGTTCCTATTCATGGGATGGTCCTCTAGTTTGTAGAATTCTGCTTTACATATATTTGAGTTAACCTTTTGAAAACTGCTTGTAACCCCATTTCCCCCAAGCTAATACTAGACTAATGCTTCCTAGGTTAAACTGCTGCTAGTTCACGGTATATCCGATCAACTTTGCTCTCTTCTATATCTCTAGCATAAATTTCGCAGGAATTGTTGGGACTTTCAATTAGTTTAACCTTGTGCAGTTTTGCTCCTAATTCTTCAATGGGCGATCGCACTACATTGGTAATATAAACAGCAATATTTTCTGCAGTTGGTACAACCTCAGTAAAATAGGGGAGGTCTTGATTTAAGAAACTATGATCCATAGGTTCAATGACATAGTCTTGAATTATCTGATTTAATCCCACCAAATCAACACTCATTCCCGTGACTGAATCTATCTCCCCTTGAACCGTCACTTCCAAATAATAATTGTGTCCGTGACCATTAATGCGAGAGCATTTGCCATAAATAGTCTGATTTTTCTCCAAACTAAGGGTAGGATCGGCCAACCGGTGTGCTGCACTAAAACCTGTAGCTACACTGAAAAATATTTCTGAGTCTTTACCTTCATACTCTACCCACAAGTGGTCACTTTCAAGTAATTTTACCCGGGACAGTTTCACCCCCAGTTGACTAATGGGAAATTGCAGCAAATCACTCATGTATCGGGCAATATTTTCCGTAGTAGGAACTATATGGGATGTAGAAAAGTAGGGAATATCTTCATTAATACAGGAATGGTCAAATAATTCCAGGATCTCCCGCTCCACAATTTCATGTAAACAGCCAAGGTCCACAATCATTCCCGTGCGTCCATCCATTTCTCCTTCCACAGTCACTTCTAAATGATAATTATGTCCATGGGTACGGGTATATTTGCCATATTTTTCTGCACTTAGATTGGGTGCTAACCGATGTGCAGCGCTGAAATGACTTCTCACGGTTAAGGAACTTTTTTCCCCTTCATATTCTGTCCACAGTTGGGGATGTTCAAATAGCTGCACACGCACCAAGGGTAAATGAGGTGCCAGACGGTTCCAAATTACCCTAGCAATATTCTCCGTGGTAGGTAGGGTGGCTTGAAATTCCTCCCACACCTCATTGAGGTAAGAAAAGTCCAGCTCGCTGGTAACTTCACTCTTAATTACCTGTTTCACGTCAGATAGATTAAGTACCATTCCATATTCATCCAGTTCACCCGACATGGAAATGAATAGCACGTAATTATGTCCATGGCCAGGAAATTTCGCACACAGACCAAATTTTTCCACATTTTGCGCTTCACCAAGTTCTGGCAACCAATACCGATGACTTGCCGAAAATTGGGCGCGCCTATTTATGATACATTCCATGATTGCACTAAGAACGGATTTTAATATTTCTTTATCTTTGACTGCTTTGAGTGTAGTCTAATTTGTTGCAGGTTGACAACTTACCAAGAAAAAGGGTAGGACTTTATTCCTACCCTGCATATAACCATTAAATATCTCAGGTAACTAACCTAACAATGCTTGAGCTTTAGCTACCACATTGTCAACGGTAAATCCAAATTTCTCCAGACAAATGCCACCTGGCGCAGAAGCACCAAATCTGTCAATACTAACAGCATCACCTTCAATTCCAATATATTTGTGCCAGCCAAAACTGCTTCCAGCTTCTACAACTAGACGCTTGGTTACTGCCTTTGGTAACACCGACTCTTTATAGGAACTATCTTGCTCTTCAAACAAGTCTGTAGAAGGCATAGAAACTACGCGCACCTTCTTACCTATAGCAGTTAGTTTTTCAGCAGCGCCTACACACAGGCTTAATTCTGAACCTGTGCCAATAAGGATGATATCTGGTGTACCTTGAGAATCTAAAATGATATAACCACCCTTAGTTACACCTTCTACAGATGTACCTGCTAAGTTGGGAACATTTTGTCTAGTGAAAGCCAACAGGGTAGGAGCATTTTGTTTAGCTCTGGTAATAGCTACAGTGTAAGCTCCAGAAGATTCATTGCCATCAGCAGGACGAATCACTGTCAGGTTAGGAATCGCACGAAGAGAAGCTAAGGTTTCAATCGGTTGGTGGGTTGGACCATCTTCCCCCTGACCAATGGAGTCGTGAGTCATTACCCAAATTACTCCAGCTTCAGATAAAGCAGACAAGCGAATAGCAGCCCGCATATAGTCAGTGAAAATTAGGAAGGTCGCACCATAAGGAATTAAACCTGAGCCATGTAAAGCCATGCCATTACAGATGGCACCCATAGCATGTTCTCTGACCCCGAAGTGAATATTACGGTTTTGGAATTGACCCTTTTGGAAGTCTCCTTCACCCTTAATTTCCGTTAGGTTGGAGTGGGTCAGGTCAGCAGAACCACCAATCAGTTCTGGTAAAACCCCAGCCAATTTATTCAGAGAGGTTTCCGAATGCTTCCGGGTGGGTAATGCTTTGTCTGCTGCTGTGTAGGTGGGAAGAACTTGATTCCAACCATCGGGCAATTTACCACTGACCAGACGTTCAAATTCTGCTGCTTCTTGGGGATATTTAGCTTTGTAGTCTGCAAAAGCCTTATTCCATTCCTTCTCGTAATCAGCACCACGACCTACTGCTTTACCTAGGTGACTAATTACATCTTGGGGAACCACAAAAGGTTCATATTCCCAACCTAGGTTTTTGCGGGTTAAAGCTACTTCATCACCGCCCAAAGCCGCACCATGAACACCCGCTGTATTGGCCTTATTAGGAGAACCATAACCAATGGTAGTTGTTACCTTAATCATGGTTGGTTTGTCCTTAACCGACTTTGCTGATTCTATAGCTGCTGCGATCGCATTTGTGTCGGTATTACCATTTTCCACATGCAGGACGTGCCATCCATAAGCTTCAAAACGTTTGGAAACATCCTCAGTAAAAGCAACATCTGTGGAGCCATCGATGGAGATATGGTTATCGTCATAGAGAGCAATTAGCTTACCTAACCCGTAGTGACCAGCCAAGGAAGCTGCCTCACCGGAAACACCTTCCATATTACATCCATCACCAAGGATAACATAAGTGTAGTGGTCTACAATAGTGGATCCGGGTTTGTTAAATTTAGCAGCTAGGTGAGCTTCCGCCATAGCCAAACCAACTGCATTGGCAATTCCCTGACCCAAAGGACCAGTAGTTACCTCTACACCAGCTGTTTCAAAATTTTCTGGGTGTCCAGGAGTTCTAGAACCCCATTGACGAAATTGTTTAATATCCTCAATGGTGACGCTATCATAACCGGTAAGATACAGCATAGCATACTGCAACATACAACCATGACCAGCGGATAAGACAAAACGATCCCTATTAAACCAGCGAGGATTTTTAGGGTTGTAGCGCATGAACTTATCCCACAGGACAAAAGCCATAGGAGCTGCTCCCATGGGGAGTCCAGGGTGTCCAGACTTAGATTTTTCTATAGCATCAACAGCTAAGAAACGAATTGAGTTAATACAAAGTTCTTCGAGGGATTGGGTTACAACAGCCATAATCTCTTGTTTTTAAGGATGGGTGAGGAATTTTTGATAGCTTGGCTTTTTGCTTGGGGGACATTATTTAATGATCCCAGCACTTATATCATCCCATTTTGGCTGTAGATGGACAAGCGGGATCTGATGAGTTTTTAGTAGTTCTTGGTGATGAATCTGAGCTGGGCTCCTAATGGTACTTCCTAAAGGCAATAGTCACATTATGACCTCCAAAACCAAAGGAGTTAGATAGGGCCACTTCTACCCTTACTTCACGGCTTTTATGGGGTACATAATCTAAATCACACCCCGGGTCTGGATTATCCAAGTGTATTGTAGGGGGGACTCGATCATTGGCGATCGCCAGAATTGTAGCCACAGCTTCTATTCCTCCCGAACCACCCAATAGATGACCGGTCATAGATTTAGTGGAACTAATTGGGATATTATAAGCATAATCACCCAAAGCTTTTTTAATAGCCGCCGTTTCTGTGACATCATTAGCTGGGGTGCTAGTACCATGAGCATTGATATAACTAATCATAGCTGGTGTTAGTTCACCATCTCTCATGGCCAATTCCATAGCTTTAGCAGCACCCAAACCACCTGGTACAGGAGAGGTAATATGATAAGCATCACAGGTCATGCCATAGCCTACCATTTCCCCATATATTCGCGCACCCCTAGTCAAAGCATGTTCTAACTCTTCCAGAATTAGAATTCCTGAACCTTCCCCCATTACAAACCCATCCCTGTCCCGATCAAATGGACGACAGGCTGTTTCAGGATCATTTTTAGTAGATAAAGCCCTAGCAGCAGCAAATCCAGCCACAGAAAGAGGTGTAATTGCTGCCTCCGTACCCCCACAAATCATTGCTTGGGCATATCCATTTTGAATAATCCGAAAAGCATCACCAATAGCATTAGACCCAGCAGCACAAGCGGTAACCGCACAGGAATTGGGACCTTTAGCACCCGTATGGATTGCTGTTAACCCTGCGGCCATATTGGCAATCATCATTGGGATCATAAATGGACTACAGCGATCTGGACCTTTATTCAGGTATACAGTCTGCTGATCCTCCAACACCTTAATTCCCCCCACGCCCGAACCGATCATGACACCTATATGTTCGGCATTGAGGTCATTGATAACTAATTGCGCGTCCGAAAGAGCTTGTTTGGCCGCCCCAATGCCAAATTGAGCAAACCGGTCTGTACGTTTAGCTTCCTTCTTCTCCATGTAATCACAGGGGTCAAATTTCTTCACCTCTCCCGCGATTCGGCAGTCGTGCTTGGACGGATCAAATGCTGTGATGTAGTCTATCCCATTCCTTCCGTCTAAGAGTCCTTCCCAATATTCCCAGGGTGTTTTACCAATAGGTGTAATCGCGCCAACACCTGTTACAACAACGCGATTACGTTTATAGTCTGTCATGATTCAGTATCCAAGACCTATAATGCGGACTCAGTAGCATTATTTATGATGTAATCTACTGCTTCCTGAACTGTAGTAATTTTTTCAGCAGCTTCATCGGGAATTTCCACCCCAAATTCCTCTTCCAGGGCCATTACCAATTCCACCGTATCCAAAGAATCCGCCGACAAGTCATTGGCAAAACTTGCCTCGGGGATAACTTTTTCAGCATCAACACTTAGTTGGTCAACCACAATTTTCTTTACTCTCTGAAAAGTTTTGTCAAAAATTTCATTCGCGCTCATATAACAAACATTCCTTAACTTCTTGCTAGATCTGCTCACCGTGGACAATTTTTCCTGAGCATATACATCTTATCGGAAAGGGTGGTAACTAGCTAGTATTTTTCCAACTATCCACGTGCTATAATTTCGCATAAGGCAATCCCCTCGGGAAACGCCAATTATTTATTGCTTCTTACACTCATGCTCAAATACGCCTACTACCCTGGTTGTGTAGCCCAGGGCGCTTGTCGGGAGCTGGATATTTCCACTCGTGCTCTGACCCAATCTTTAGGGATTGAACTGGTAGAAATTAAAAAGGCCGCCTGCTGCGGGTCAGGAACCTTTAAGGAAGATTCCCAATTGTTAGAGGACACTGTTAATGCTCGCAATATAGCTTTAGCAGAGGAATTAAACCTACCTTTGTTAACTCACTGTAGCACTTGCCAGGGTGTGATCGGTCGTGTAAATGAACGACTTAAACACTGTCAAGAAAATAATCCGGTCTATTTAAACCAAGTTAATGGACTATTAACAAAAGAAAACTGTTCCCCTTACCAGGGTAACACAGAAGTAAAACACATTTTATATGCTCTGATTCAAGACTATGGTTTGGAGAAAATAGGTCAGCGTCTGACTCGTAAATTAAGTAATCTTAAATGTGCTGCATTTTATGGTTGTTATTTACTGCGTTCAGAAAAACATCCTAATGAAGATCCCTTTCGCCCTGAAGGAATGGAAAACATATTTAGGGTTTTAGGTGCTACCCCAATATATTATCGTGGTAGAAATCAATGTTGTGGTTGGCCCCTTTCCAGCTACGGGACAAATGAGTCTTTTAAAATGGCAGGAATGCACATTGAAGAAGCTATATCCCAAGGTGCGGATTGTATTGTGACACCTTGTCCCCTTTGTCATTTGAACCTAGATTCTCGTCAACCGGAAATAGAAAAAGTGATATCGAAAAAACTACAATTGCCTATTTTACATTTACCCCAATTAATTGCCCTGGGTCTGGGAATTAGTCCCCAATTACTAGGTTTGGAACGTCATATTGTTTCCACTAAACCGGTTTTGGAAAAATTAGGAATCTGATTACTATTATTGCGGAGAAACCTGCGGTAATTTTGCACCACACCTTTTACAAAATAGAGCGTCACCATCATGAAAAGCTAAACCGCAACTTGAACAAGTGTTCTCTACCTGATTAGAGGTTTTTAAAAATCTTTTAATCAAATCCCCCACTTGCCAAGGAATCAAGGCCACACCAGTTAAAATCATGAACACAGTTAATAACCGTCCCCACTCAGAAACAGGTGTCACATCCCCAAATCCTACAGTTGTCATGGTGACTACCGAAAAATAAAAAGCATCTAAAAAGGTGTTAAACCTTTCATGGTTAATCGGATGTTCAACCTGATAAATCAAACCTGAATACACAAAAATGATGGCAAATAAGGTAAATAATATCCGGGCAAAAATTACATTATCTTCACTAATACTAAAAAATAGGAACTTTTTATCGATGAATCTCAGTAATCTTAAAATTCTTAACCATCTCAATAATCGAATAAATCTAATATCCACAAACCCAATAAAGTATGGAATGATTGCCATGAGGTCAATGATTGAATAAACACTAAAAAAATATTTCCCTTTCTGCTTTGCGCTCCATAAACGCAATAAGTACTCTCCCGTAAAGATGGCTAGTATACAGGTGTTTAAGATGCTCAGTTCCGTGCGAGCATCAGGAGAAATATTATAGGTTTCTACTACAAATATTGCCGATGACAACAAGACCAATAATGCTATTACGAAATTAACTATCTGGCCAACAGGGGTTGTTAAATCTGTTAAGTAAAATTGGATTTTCTCCCTATTGAATAGGTTCATAATAAATTATGATTTAAGGTAAGTAAGGTAAGCAAGTCGATTTGGTATGTCCCCATTGTACCACCAAAAATTCTACCTATTACCATCACCTATATTGACGACGATTCCTTTGTTGAAATTGCTGCCATTGTGCTCTTTGTTCAGGAGTTAATACGGACTGCATTTGTTGTCTGGATGATGCTCTGATTTCTCGAATTTGATTTTTTTGTTCCTTGGTTAAACCTAAAGAACGCAAAACACTAAGCCCCTGACCACGTCTTCCATAGTATCTTGGTTTTGACTCACTAGGGTTGGGATATTCTGTCTCACGTTGTTTCACTGCTGCTTGGAATTTAATCTTTTGTTCCGGTGTGAGAACACCCTCAATTTTACTATGGGTATCACGACGGATATCTCGTATTTTAGCTTGTTGCTCTGAGGTCAAATTCAACCTTTGAAATGAATTTCGTTTTTCTCTGGTTTGATTAACTGGTGTTCCTGTTAATAGTGTCCTTTCACTAGCAAAAGCACTCTGAGAAACTCCACCCACCACTAACAAAGTGATCAGCCCAAAGCTAAAAAGTTTTTTAGAGTTAACTCCCATCTTTTTTCACCTCCATAAAATCAATTTCTATTCTATCTTTCCAGGTTGACCCTGTTAACCAGAGATTGGTTCCCACCCTTGCGGATATTTTTCGGTCATTTTGAAACTGCTGGGGGGTTTAAGTCCTAAACCCCCTTAGATTGGTCTTAACCCAAATGCTTCTGCACTTGTAAAACTATTTCCCTAGTCCAGTAGTTAACCAATTCCCTATCCCTAGCTTCCACCATCACTCTAATAACCGGTTCTGTACCAGATGCACGAACCAATATTCTACCACTATCTCCCATTGCTACTTCAGCAAGAGCGATCGCCTGTTGTATAGGTTGACATTTTTCCCATCCCAAGCGTTGTTCCCTATCTTCCACGCGGACGTTTTGTAGGACTTGGGGATAGGTTTGAAAACTCTCATCTATCATCTGTGCTAGAGATACTCCCCCTATTTTGACTATGGAAGCTAAATGCAATGCTGTTAATAGTCCATCTCCAGTCATACCATAATGACGACAAAGAATATGTCCGGACTGCTCCCCCCCTAACATTCCCCCTGTTTTTAGCATTTCTGCTTGCACGTATTGATCCCCAACTGCTGTGCGAATTAATTTACCACCTTGCTGTTCCCACGCTCTTTCAAATCCTAGGTTGGCCATGACTGTGGAAATAATTAGGTTGTCTGGCAATTTTGCTTCCCCCTGCAACTGACAACCCCAAAGGTACAAAATATAGTCCCCATTAACTTGTCTACCTAAATTATCCACCGCCAATACCCGATCCGCATCTCCATCAAAGGCGAATCCTATATGCGCTCCATATTCTTTTACAGCATCCGCTAAAATGTCCAAGTGGGTAGAGCCACAATTCACATTGATGCGATCGCCATCCGGTTGGTTATGTAAACAAATTACATCGGCTCCCATCTGGGTAAATATGGTTAGTGCCAGTCCTACAGCCGCTCCCCACGCCACATCCAGAACTATCTTCATTCCCGAAAGGTTCACCTGATGTTGTAATGGCTGTTGCAGTGCTTTACCGTAATTTCCGATTAAGTCTGTTCTCAGGTAGTGTTTACCCCATTGTTTAGGACTACTACTAGGTGTAGTTTTACCACGCAGTCCCGATTCTATTGCGACTTGTAATTCCTTGGATAATTTTGTGCCGTCAGATCCAAAAATCTTAATACCATTGTCTTCCGGTGGATTGTGGCTAGCAGAAATCATCACCCCACCAATGGCGGAGGTAATGCTAGTCAGATAAGCTACACAAGGAGTAGGACATAAACCCAAGTACCAAACTTCTAAACCTGCTGCAGTTAAACCCGCACTCAAAGCCATGGCCAGCATATCACTGGAATTTCTAGAGTCTTGACCGACAATAATCGGTCCGTCATCCATAGCGTGATCACGCAGAACCATACCCGCCCAAAAACCTATCTGTAAACCCAGAGGTGCACTCAACAGCTCTCCCACTTTGCCACGAATACCATCAGTGCCAAATAAAGGTGTTGCAGGTAAAGGTATTAGGTTCAGCGCAAAACTACTTTCCGTTTTCAATTCTTTTGACACCAAGCTTTGATTCCGATTCATAGAAGAAACCATTTTTAACACTCCACACCATCACCAAAAATCAGCAGAATTTTGATCACACTATAACAACTTAATATTCATTCCACAATTGTTTCTCTCACCTAGATTACTTAGTATAAAGTATTTTAGGCATTCCCAACTTAATGAATTTTAATATAAATTCTCATGATAAAGTTCTAATGTAACTTTTTAGTAGGATTTTTGACAAATTGGTGCAAAAACCGCAACAGTTGACTTTTTAAAGTAGAGAAATTTAACATGAGCAGCAATTTAGCCTCCCAGTTACGAGTAGGAACCAAAAAAGCACACACAATGGCAGAAAATGTGGGTTTTGTCAAGTGTTTTCTCAAAGGAGTTGTAGAAAAAAACTCATATCGCAAGTTAGTTGCTAACTTTTATTTCATTTACTCAGCAATGGAAGAGGAAATGGAAAAACATAAAACCCACCCGGTTGTGGGCAAGATTTATTTTCCAGAACTGAACCGCAAGCGCAGTTTAGAACAGGATTTAGTCTACTACTATGGTTATAACTGGCGAGAGCAGATTCAATTATCCCCTGCTGGTGAAGCATACGTAAAACGTATTCGGGAAATTTCCGCCACAGCACCAGAATTATTAGTTGCACACTCTTACACCCGTTATTTAGGAGATCTCTCCGGTGGACAAATTCTCAAAAACATTGCCGTAACCGCAATGAACCTCACAGCAGGTGAAGGTACTAGTTTTTATGAATTTGCAGATATTAGCGATGAGAAGTCATTTAAAACTCAATATAGACAAAATCTAGACGCTATGCCCATTGATAATCAAACAGGCGATCGCATTGTAGAGGAAGCCAATGCAGCTTTTGGCGTGAACATGAAAATGTTCCAAGAATTGGAAGGGAATTTGATTAAGGCTATTGGTATCATGGTTTACAATGCCTTAACCCGAAAACGGTCAAAAGGTAGCACGGAACTAGTGATTGCTGAGTAGTAGTTCTCCCAATTGCAGGTGGCCACTAGCTCCCTGCAGAACTATCAGCCAATTCCGATGTAACCCCCTTTACTCTTCGAATGGGCAAGTTAGCGATCAAAGCGGTGGTACGTTGGTCACTTTCTAAAGAAAACTCGGAGCCATTAGTGTCAATTTCTACATACCTACAAACAACCTCCAGAATTTCCTGACGCATTTTATCCAGGGTTTGGGGGTCTATGCTGGCGCGGTCATGGGCGATAACCACTTGTAGTCGACGCTTCACCTGGTTGCGACTGGTGTCGGGTGTGCGAACAAAAAGTTTTTCTAAAAGTTCAACAATCATTGCTACTATTTGCCGAGAATTGAAAAATAAGTTATGTCTAACAAGATCCCTGATAAAGTGTTGAAAACACACTACAAGGATTTTCTTGTTTTTCAGCCCCTGATTTAAAAAGTTGGTAAGTGTTCTTGCGTCCTAGTTGAGTCTATTTCCACAACAATTTACGCAAGCGCAGTAGGAGGTTGTCATTGCTCGAATCAAGGTCGAGAAATTCCACAGTTCCCCCTTCTAATCTGCGAGCAATGTTTTCGAATGCTACAGCGGCCATAGAAGGTGTTTCTGACAACACCAAGGGTTCCCCCTTGTTGGTAGAGACTATCACACGTTCGTCATCAGGAATAACTCCAATTAGGGGAATGGCAAGAATTTCTTGTACATCCTCCACTGACATCATATCATTGGCTCTCACCATTGCTGGTCTAATCCGGTTCACTATTAAATGAATTTTTTTAATATCTTGTGCTTCTAGTAGTCCCACCACTCGGTCAGCATCCCGAACGGAGGAAATCTCCGGTGTGGTGACAATAAGAGCTTCGCCAGCAGCATTAATAGCGTTTTTGAACCCCATTTCAATCCCTGCTGGACTGTCTATAAACACATACTCGTATTTTCGTGCCAGTTCATCTACCAGCAATTTCATTTGTTCTGGTGTAACAGCATCTTTAGTACGATTTTGAGCTGCTGGGAGCAACACCAGATTTGGTTGTCGCTTATCCTTCACTAAAGCTTGCTCTAGGCGACATTCTCCCTCTAGAACTTCCACTGCTGTATAAACTATGCGGTTTTCTAGTCCTAATAACAGATCTAAATTTCTCAGTCCAAAATCCGCATCCACCAGGGCTACCTTGCGCCCAGTTTTGGCTAAGGCCATGCCCAGATTTGCGGAAACTGTGGTTTTACCCACTCCTCCCTTACCGGAGGTAGTCACAATAATACGACTCATGATAGCAACGGATTTAATTGAGTTAGGCAGCGACAGCAGTCAATCAATGGCACTTAACTTTCTGGCTAAAGCTATATTTTACTTAGCTGATTCCTAGAAAAGCTAGTGGCTTTGGCAATACGAATACCATTATTAGTGATATACGCAACCTCTGGAAAAAAGCTGGTTAGTGATTTTTCCGGAGACCTGGCTAAAGCATCGGCAATTCTGATTTGAGTTGGCTCCATTTGCAGGGCCATGATTAAAGATTCCCTGTTTCCCCCTGCACCAGCATGGGCCACTCCTCGTAAACGTCCCCACACCATAATGTCCCCCTCTGCAACCACAATACCACCAGGATTGATGTCTCCTAAAATAACTACCGTTCCAGGATGGCGAATTTCCCCCCCAGATCTGATAGTTGTTTCCAAATATAAGGCATCTGCTAGGGCTTTCGGATTTTCTTGGGTTTCATTACCAAAGGATGTTTGTATTTTAGTCTGCTCGACGGAACATCCTATTGTACAAGCTGCGATCGCAGTTTGTCTCCTGCTGGTAATTACTAGTTTTAATTCCAGTTGCAGGTCATTTAAGGTATCTTGCAGCTGTTGTAACTGCCTACTATCTAATAGGCGATCTTTTGCCACCAAATGTAATACACTATTGGGCTGACGCAGGCGATCGCTACCTTTAAGACGCTGTTGGATTTGTTGCCAAATATCCGACCAGGTAAACATGCTAGCTGGTGCTTGGGCTTCAGTAGGCAAGATTAATAGTATTTTACCATCCTCTGTTTTTATCTGGACTTGAACATTGTGGTTTATGTTGTGACTAATACTGCAGTTGAGCGAGTCTGAAGGAAGACTGTTTGCATCTATTGATTCCCTATTCAACTCAGTCTTCTGCGGGGGACTAACCTCTATATTGTTCATAACATAACCTGACTCTAGTTCCAAATTTGCTACCGACTTGTGAACATGATAATTCATAGTTTTTCCTGATTTTTGCACTGCTAACTACCAAGTATCCATCCCCAATTCCCAATTACTTGGCTGGATTAGTAATGGTTAGTCGTTGGCAAATTGTAGCTAAGGCATCCGTATTACCCACATTACCTGGAAATAATACTACTGGTAGATAGGGGAAATGAGGATGATCAGATGGGGTAATGACCATAGAGCAACCGGGTAAGATTTGACCCAATAACCTAGCAGAAGTGAGGGAGAGTCCCGTGCTCAAGACATCATTGGAAGTTATACCTCCTTTACTGATGAGAAATCCTATGTCTTTGGGCAGTCCCCTGACAATATCCATTAATAACACTGAAACCCTAATCCCAAAGTCTAACCTGGTTTTGACATCTGGAAAGGTCAATTCCTGACGACTGGTGTAGACCACTGGTACTTTACCTGCATAATATACTTCTTCTACCTGCTGCAGAATTTCCCTTAAAAGTTCGCCAGATTCATTTACCGACTCATAGAGGAGTTTGCCCACATTCACCTCTATTCCCACCGTTTGAGGAATTTTTAACAATGACTCCAATTGTTGGGTGGTTTTTTGCACGTGGGATCCCACAATTACTGCTCCTGGCCTACCACCGCGCACGTACTTAGCCATATTTTCTGGGGCGATAGGTTGGGGATGCAAATTTGCTAAAGCGGTTAATATACTGGCAGCGGAACGAAAAAGGAAGCGTTTACCCTGGGTAGCGGCGGTTAATATGTCCATTGCAAACATGTTTAGGTCTTCCTGGCTTTCTCCATCAACTACTCCACACTGATTATTGTGTAGCGTTAATAATCTATTCAAACTCCCCTGACGTATATCTTCCAGGGTAAATTTGGTGACTGCACTTTCTGGTATTCGCCCCTGAGTTTTTTCCTCAACATATTTAGGTAGATAACTATAATTATAACCAAATACTGAATCACGGGCAAATTCCGTTTCATGTACGGGCGTGGGAATACCATCAATAATTAGGTAATGGATGGCATTACGAGTGATTCTACCACCTTCAAAAAATGCCGGAATCAAAAAATGGGCATCAAAGGGTCCTAGTTCCTCAGCTATCACATCCGTTTCTATGGGGTAATGACCACGCAATGTGGAGTCAGAACGACTTACTACTAGAAAATCCTTGATATTTTCTTCTGCTAGGGCAATTTTTAGGTTATGGCACACTTCTCGAGTGGTTCTATCCGCTGCTTCTGGGGTAAGGGAGCGCGTGTTGGTCAAAACAAAGAAAATAGGGGCATGATCCTTGAGACCTAAACGGAGAGTTTCCACATCCCATTGCATGAGCAGTAGACAGCTGTGAACCGTTTGGGAACCTGTGGGATCATCATCTAAAACAATTATCTTGAGTCTTTTATTCATTGAGATCGGCTAATACTAACAAATATTTTATATTTAGAAATTACAGAAACATTATCCATCATATCATCGCCAACGTGCTAATTTTCAGCATTGAACAAGAATGGGGGCCTTTCTTGGCACCCCGTTAACCTATGCAATCTCAAGACCTTTCCTCAACCTAAGTCCAATGGTTCCAAGGTTTTGGCAAATTGGCACACAAAATTTTCGTGCCACCGGTCTAATGAAAATATAACCAATAAAAAAGGTTAGCCTTCTAGGGGAAGGATGGTACCCAACCCCTGGAACTCAAACTCTTGGGGAATATGCTTGCATAAAAACAAACATATACTGCACAGCCGTGACTTGTTTTTTGAACTAGCATTGTTTTTCAAGGATTCACTATAGTTGATCATTAATCATTGATTAATTGAGAGATAACTCTATCAGCTTCTAACCTCTGATAAGTTAAACTAACTAAACTGGCAATATTGCGTGAACCTTGTTTTTGACAAGCGAAAGCAAAAGCGTCTAATAGCATACCAATGTTAGTAGACTCATTTGCTAAAGATAAGATAAATTCAGTGACACCTGGTGCTGTTGTATCCACTGGTATGGCTTTCATGAGAAAATGTAAACACTCGGTGGAAAACATGGTACCTTTTAATTCATGGCTCTGATTGGCAAGAAGAATAATACCAGACATAATTTGATTTGGTGTTATTCCCCCTTCCATCAGAAGGATAAATAAAGAGGCCACACTGCTGGGGGTATATTTGTCGAGCTTGATATTCATAATGCCTACATAATTAGGTGTAACAATAAACCTGGAATTTTTGGCTCATCCGGAAAATTTAACTGATTTTTTTACTCTATTATTTTATTTATTTATTTTTCAGTAGGTGTAATGTGAATAAGCAGCTAAAATCAGGTTTACTGGTGCTGATCTTTAGCATCACCATGATGATAGTATTGATATCATCCTTAACTTTGAGAGCGGAAGTGGTTGTTTCCCAAGAAAAAAGATTGGGAACAATGGGAATATCGGAGTCAAGAGGTGTGTGGTTAACCAATATTGACAGTGATGTTTTATTTACCAGGGAGCGGCTAAAAAAATCACTCAAAACCTTGAGAAAGTTGAACTTTAATACGGTTTACCCCACGGTCTGGAATTGGGGTTATACACTTTATCCCAGCCAAATAGCCAGTCGGGTAATTGGTAAATCCTTAGACCCTACACCGGGGTTAAAAGACCGAGATATACTCAAGGAAATAACTGCTCAAGGACATAAACAAGGTCTAACAGTTATTCCCTGGTTTGAATTTGGGTTTATGGCTCCTGCTGATTCCCTACTAGCCCAATCTAGACCAGAATGGATTACTACCCGCAGGGACGGTACTAAAATCGTAAAAGAAGGGATACATGACCGAGTGTGGTTAAATCCATTTCATCCCGAGGTGCAAAAATTCATGGAGAATTTAATTGTAGAAATCGTCAAAAATTATGACATTGACGGTATTCAGTTTGACGATCATTTTGGATTGCCTTCGGAACTGGGATATGATCCCTATACTGTAGGGTTATACAAACAGGAGCACCAAGGGAAAGCACCGTCTGAAAATTTCCAAGATCCAGAATGGGTAAAGTGGAGAGCAGATAAAATTACTAACTTGATGAAGCGAGTGTTTTTTGCCATTAAAGCCAACAAAAAGAACTGTCTAGTTTCTGTTGCACCCAATCCCCAAAGATTTTCCTACGAATATTATTTAGCAGATTGGCAAAAATGGGAACGGATGGGACTAATAGAAGAACTCGTATTACAAGTGTATAGGGATGATTTAAAGGTTTTTATCAGTGAATTAGAATACCCAGAAGTAAAAGCTGCCCAAAAACATATACCCGTGAGCATAGGAATTTTAACCGGTTTAAAAAATCGTTCCGTTCCCATAGAGCAGATTGCAACCCAGGTAGAAAAAACACGCGATCGCAATTTTGCCGGGGTTGCTTTCTTCTTTTATGAAACCCTATGGAACATGAGTCAAGAAACAGTTGCTAAACGACAAGGTAGTTTTCAAAAACTATTTCCCAGGACTGTTCAAAGGAACACCCGACTTCCAAGTCGGGTGTCACCCTAAAAAATTACTAACCTATGCCCAATTTTCCAGCTAGAGCAGGGGTAAGGGGTAAGAGGGTACTAATCATTAAAAACAAAGCCAAAAGACCTAAAGCTGCTCTTGCATCATCAGGTTCGGTAATTTCATTTAAACTGGGACGTTCCCCATCCCGTTGCAAAAAGAAAATCACAATTGCCCAATAAAAGGCCGTGGTATTACCTAAAGAAACCAGGGCTAAAACCACTAGGGTGGCAATTGTGGTTGTCCGTGCGGTTTTACGTCCATAAATTGCCTGAACAATACGCCCCCCATCCAGTTGTCCTGCTGGCATTAAATTTAAAGCTGTGATGACCAGTCCTAACCAACCCATAATTACTAAGGGATGAATATTAACTATGGGCGCTTGTAGGGTGGATCCTAAAATTACTCGTGCTAAACTACCCACGAGAATTGAACCCTGGAAGAATTTATTAGGTATTTGAAATAAACTCCCGGGGTGGGAAAGTAATAACCCGCTCACCAACATCACCAGGGAGACTAGACCACCAAAACCAGGACCTGCTAAAGCAATGTCAAATAAAGCCTTACGGTCAGGTAGGAGGGACTGAAAGCGAGTAATTGCTCCAAAGGAGCCAATTTGCACCGCTGGTAAGAAAAAAGGCCAGGTCAGTTGAACTTGATGTTTTTTGGCAAATAACCAATGTCCCAGTTCATGAGCTACCAAAATTGCCAATATTCCTAGAGCTATGGGTAGAGCTTCCGTAATGCGTGATGGGGTGGTAAATAAGTCAAAATTCAACAGCAAACCCCCAGTTTCTAAACTGGTAGCAATGGTTGCCAGTAATAAAATTACAGCAAATACCTTTTGTCCTAACTGCATGGGTCGTGGATCGCTGCGACTGGGTAAAATGATTACTACGGGTTTACCATCCGTGTTCTCTACTAAAAAAAGACGGTATTTGTCTCCTAATTGTCTCGCTAAATTTTTAGTCAGTCGCTTATGAACTTCTTGTGCATCACCCCGTAGGTTACCTTTAAAAACTGCTCCTTCCTGATAGGGAATGGTTTCTGTAGCAAAGAATGTATCAATGCCAAAAATCCCCTTGATGGTGTTTAAATCTTCTTCTGGGATGGTTATGGGTTCTAGTTTGACCACTGGTGGACCGCCATTTTCTGTCTGACTTAGTGTTGGTAAAGTTTCGTTGGCAATTCTTTCTGTGGCCTTTGTTTTGAGAATTACATCTTGACCAGCTTTCCGTAACTGCCAACCTAATAAGATATATATACTTGTTGAAATAACCAGTAATAACAGCACACCTGCTATATTGATATAAATTCCAACTGCAAACAGACCAAAGAACACCAACCACGGAGCCATTAAGACAACAGATTGCAACCAAGCCAGGATCCCCAGTTTGCCAAAGGGTCTGGAACGGTAAAAGCCCCAAGCCAAAATACCGAAGGCGACTAATATTACAGCCGCAATTATAGGAGTTTCTGATGAAGTTAACATCGCTAAACCTTGGTTTTTGAACTACATTAACTACTGTACAACCTACTTTCGGCATATTTGGCTGAAACGGAAGCACTTCCGTGCCAAAGTCGGAGCTGGGAAAAGTTAACAATCTCTATTCAATTTGCCTAAGCTGCTTTCAGTTCTAATTCCAGTGGTGGTAATCCATAAATAGAACGATATAGGTCTTCGTACTTTTTGGCAGACTCATACCAACTGAAGTTTTGACTCATACCGCGTTTTTGTAGTTCTTGCCATTGAGGTTTGTAACGAAAACCTTCCCAAGCACGAATCATACAAGTAAACAGATCTAAGGGTTCATAGCGGTCAAAACAATACCCAGTACCTGCTTGATTTATGGGATCATGATGGGTCACAGTGTCAACCAATCCTCCCGTGCGACGCACAATGGGAACTGAACCATAGCGCAAAGCCATCATTTGACTAATACCACAAGGCTCAAAACGACTAGGCATGAGAAAGGCATCGGTTCCTGCATAAATACGACGAGAAAGAGCATCGTTGTAAAGTAGATAGGTTGCTATCCGCCCAGAGTAACGAGATGCTAACTGCCACATTTGGGTTTCGTAATAGCGATCGCCTGTTCCTAAAAGTACAAATTGGGCATCTGTGTAGGCCATAAACCGGTCAAGCATTTGGATGATTAAATCCAAACCCTTTTGCTCTACCAGTCTACTCACCATACCCATTAAAAAGGCATTGGAGTTAACCTCTAGACCCATTTCCTCTTGCAAGGCAATTTTATTAGCCTTACGTTTGTCTAAGGTATTGGTATTAAAGGTTTGATTTATATATTTATCACTGGCTGGATTATACAGTTCCGTGTCTATACCATTGATAATCCCTGATAATTTACCACTGATAAAAGATAATAACCCCTCTATTTGTTCACCATAGGCAGCGGTTTTGATTTGTTCTGCGTAAGTTGGCGAAACCGTATTAACTCTATCCGCGTATTGTACGGCTGCGGCCATGGTATTATGTCCTTCCATATACCAAGGACACCAGGTAATTTTATCTAGATACCACCGCCACGGACCTTGATAGGCTAAGTTGTGAATGGTAAATACCGTAGTTATATCCGGATCTTGGTGCATCCACACGGGAATCATGCCTGTGTGCCAATCATGACAGTGAATTATTTCCGGTTTCCAGTAATTCCAGGCGAACTCCGCAGCTCCATTGGCAAATAAGGTGAATCGCCAGTCTTCATCTTCTCCTGAATAAATACGCCGAGGCAAAAAAGATGGATGTCCAAATAGGTACAAGGGAACATCTGTTCCTGGTAGAAGAGTTTCATAAACAGAAAAGTCTTGAAACATAGCAAAGCCTTTCCACACAGGCTCTTTGGGGATTTCCACCTTATCTGGCAAAAAGCCGTAGTAGGGTAGGAAGATCCGTACATCATGTCCCATTTGTCTGAGGAATTTTGGTAATGCACCTACAACATCACCCATGCCTCCCGCTTTAGCAATAGGGGCAGCCTCTGCTGCTACAAACAAGATTCGCATAATTAATTGGTGGTTGGTAATTGTTTAATCGTGGAGGGTTAATAATAAAATTTGAGCATTGTTTCTCATTACAACAGGAACGATGAATAAGAAATAACTATTCATAGCTCTGTTTCTATTCTCCTATGAAAGGTTTACAAACTGCTCCCAAGATTTCCCATCTGAGTCTTTCAACCAGCTCTTTAAGACCCACGTTGAATTTGGGTAAATATTTCCTCCAGAATTTCCGTTGCTCCCTGCTCCCTGAGAATATTTGCTAACTGAGTACCTAATTTTTCTGCGTCAGCAGCAGCACCAGTAATTGTATTTTTTACCAGATTTTCACCATTCACACTGGCAACAATTCCCGTTAGGGTGAGAGTTTCTCCGTCGATTTCTGTGTTTACACCAATGGGAACTTGACAACCTCCTTCTAAAGAGCGCAAGAAAGAACGTTCAGCTAAACAGCGATCGCGTGTTTGTGGATGTTCAATTGCTTTCAGAATGGTAATTAATTCCGGGTCATTTTCTCGGCATTCTATACCCAAAGCGCCCTGACCAACCGCATGAAGGGAAATATCCGGGGGTAAAATTTCATGAATCCGATGGTGCATATTAAGTCTTTCTAAACCAGCAACAGCTAGAATTAAAGCATCATATTCACCCGCATCAAGTTTAGTCATACGAGTGTTGAGATTACCTCGTACATCTTTAAAGGTGAAATGGGAGAATTTATGGCGCAACTGTGCCAGTCTTCTCAGGGAGGAAGTGCCAATTACCGATCCTGGAGGTAGGGTGGCCAGGGTTTGTCCCAGATGGTTTTGGTGGAATACCACTGCATCAGCTGGGTTTTCTCGTTCTGTGATTGCTGCTAAAGTTAAACCTTCTGGCAAATTGGTGGGTAAATCCTTGAGAGAATGGACGGCAAAATCAATTTCCTGATTGATCATTCCCAGTTCCAGTTCTTTGGTAAATAAACCCTTATCACCAATTTTAGCCAGTGCTACATCCAGGATTTTATCCCCCTGGGTGGACATGGTATGAACTTGAAAATCAATATCTGGATAGCTTTTCTGTAGTTGCTCTTGCACCCAATAGGTTTGCACTAGAGCAAGTTCACTTTTGCGAGAACCAATACGAATGATGCGTGAAGGGCTAGAAACTGAGGTCATAAAAATAATTTGTCAAACCAGGTGATAAATTCACATCTATCTAGACTACCGCTCTATAGGATCTACCCAAAGCTACCCAGACCTTTACAGTTCTGGACTTGAGAACCTACTTCCTGTTTCATCGTAGTCTCAAGATGATTCTTGAGAGGTTTGTCTACTCCACAAGCTATCTCGGTAGAGCTTACCGTTTGATCCGAACGAATCGGAATATGAATTCCTTCAAACCATCGTTCTAGATTTTTTGCCGCGATCTCTGTTTTCGGTGTGTCCACATTCAGGACAAACGTAAACTCGTTAAAAATGCTTTGATACTCAAGTTCCCCAATTTTGATAACGCTGTGGTTTTTAGCGAGATCATAAGTGAGTTACCCAGTAGCATTATTTCACCTCATCAACTGCTATACCCTCAATCAACTTTTTCTTTTTGTGACTCCCAGTGCCATAAAGACGAATGGAAAACACTTAAATCAAGCGTATCATAGTACAATTTCTTGTTCAAAACTGATTTCTTCATTGAACTTAACAATAGAGTTGTTGGAAAATAAGGTATAATAAGCAGACAAGTAGGGTGATATCAATGTTGGACTTAGACCGCATCCCGAATCAAGAGCAACTGCTACGAGCATATAAGGTCTTTTTTCAACCACCAATATTTGATATTCGGATCGACAACCCCATTCATAAAGGCGATCGCATTTTTTAACCTCCCCTCAAACATTCCATCAACATCTCATATTCCCTATGGATAGACAACCCCCTCAAATATTCCACGAACCCTGTATTACGCGCCAGA
>Ga0169931_10000882_pt1 | contig 50005 bp, 38 predicted proteins | sample Kivu_15m_20L_FD_129675 | JGI IMG/M metagenome (GOLD analysis project Ga0169931, IMG submission 129675) | Freshwater microbial communities from Lake Kivu, Western Province, Rwanda to study Microbial Dark Matter (Phase II) - Kivu_15m_20L... | ecosystem: Environmental > Aquatic > Freshwater > Lake...
CCTTGCCCCTCGCCCCTCGCCCCTTGCCCCTCGCCCCTTGCCCCTACTCGAAGCTCCACGGCCGGTTCTCCGAGTAAGCTAAGTAACAGTGTCGCGGAACCGAACGGCCGAACGCGGCGTCGAACCGGTAGCCCGCCGTCCCACCGTTCTCAACGGAGTCCCACCTGCCATGCTTCAGCGCACGTTGTGCCGCGCCGCACTCGCGGCCGGGTTGCTCGCCCTCGGCCTCGTTACGGCCGCGCCGGCCCAAGACACGAAGCCCAGCGCCGCGGACCAAGCCAAGGCCCGCAAAGCGCTCCAAGACGTCCAAGACTTCATCGGCACATGGAACCTCGAGGGCACCCAAAAGGACGGGGGCAAAACGATCGCGTGGAAGGAACAGGTGAAGTGGGGCTGGAAGTTCGGCAAGGACGGCGACGCGTGGGTCGCCGTGGAGTTCGCAGACAAGAAGGGCAAGTACTTCACCACCGGCGAGTTGAAGTACGACGTGGCGAAGAAACTGTACGCACTCACGCTGACGCCCAGCGCGAAGGGGGCGACGCCGCAAACCTACACCGGCGCGCTCAAGAGCGGGGTGCTGAAGGTGGAGTACAAGGACGAGAAGACCAAAGACGTGTACCGGCTCACGATGAACACCACCAACGACGGCATCCGGTTCGCGTTCAAGGCCGAAAAGCAGGACGGCGGGAAGGGGCTGTTTGCCAGCGCGTACGCGATGAACGGCAACAAGGACGGCGAGTCCATCGCGGGCGGAGCGAAGAAGCCCGAGTGCGTTGTGAGCGGCGGCGCGGCGACGATGCCCGTGACCTACAACGGCAAGACGTACTACGTGTGCTGCTCCGGGTGCCGCGACGAGTTCAACGCGAACCCGGCCAAGTACGCGAAGTGACCCCTTCGGCCGGCGCGATTCAGGTTCGCGCCGGCTCGTCGGTGACGCCCGCGAACAGGTCCGCGACGGGCACCGCGAACCCCTCCAGTACGTCTTCGCCCGGTAGCGCGTCGCCGGTGCGGTACAGCCGCGCCGACCCGTCGGGCCGGTAGGCCCACACGCTGCGCGTCGGCACGTACGCGAACCACACCAGCCGCACGCCGGCGCGCAGGTACTCGTCCAACTTCCGGTTCACCGCGTCCGCGAGGTCGGTGGGCGAAATCACTTCGACCGCGAGGTCCGGGGCCAGCACCATGCGCCCGGTGTGCGGCACCGCGTCGCCGGGCAACCGGCCGAACCGCACGAACGACACGTCGGGCTTGCGCAACAGTTTCGCGTCGGTGGCGAACAGTTGGTACGCGGCGCTTTCCGAGAACACGAACCCGTTGCGCCGCGCGCGCACGTGCGCCTGAAGCGCGAAATGGACGTTGCTCTCCACCAACCCCGCGGCGCTCGACTTGCCCTTCTCCGTCCAAGTGCCGCCGACGAGTTCGCACCCGGGGCGGTCGCCGTCGGGCGGCGCGGCCGGGTGTTTGGGCACCCACGCGCCGCGCACCAACTCGCACCCGGCGCGGTCTTCGTCGCGCGCGTCGAACGTGTCCGCGTCCGGCGGTTCGAGCGCGACGGCGGTATCGAGTTCGTCTTTCATATGGTTGGCTCGCGTCCGTTCGCACCAGTGTACCGCGCCCGCACGCGGATTCGCAACGTGCGGGTGGGCACCGGCGGAGCGGGGCGTATACTGCGTTCGTTCCGCTCTCGCACCGCATTTCACAGGAGCGCAGAAGTATGGACGACCCCAAGACGCCGATCGGAGCCGGGCCCGGGCCGACCGGTCAACCGCAACAGCAGATCCAGATCCAACTGGACTCGACCAACCGCGAAACGGTGTACGTGAACTTCACCAAAGCGCACCTGACCAACGACGAAGTGTTCTTGGACGTGGGCACCTTCTCGCAAATGCTGGTCGGCCCGGCGACGATGGAACCGGCCGTCGTCTCGCACCGGCTCGTCATGAATTTCTACACCGCGAAGGTGCTCGCGGAGTTGCTGCGCCGCGCGGTCGCGAACCACGAGCAAATGTTCGGCGTGCTGGAACTGGACCCGCAGCGCCGCCTGCGCCAGCCCCCGCAGCGCCCCGCCGGGACGTGACCTCGCGGGACCGGCGCGCGGCGGCCGGTCCGCCTTCGGTTCAGGGCGCGAGCCGCCGCGGGGCGGCCGCGCCTTCCGTCAGTTCCCAGTACGCGCCCGGTTCGATGCCGTCCCAACTCTGCTCCGCGCCCCACGACCAGAACACCCGGACGCGCGTCACGGCCCCCCTGCGCCGAGGCCGAAGAGCGCCCGCGGGTCGTTCGCCGACAGGTAACTGCCGCCGCCCTTCACGAACCGCGTTTGCGCGCCCGCGGCCGTTTCCAGAACCACCGTCGAACCGACCGCGTCGCGGTTCCCTTTGCCCGCGAGCCGGAACCCGACCCACGCCCCGGTGCCCTCGTTCCGCAGCACCGCGACGGGCGCGTTGGCGTGCGTTACCACAAGGTCCGGGCGGCCGTCGTTGTCGAGATCGCCGACCGCCAGCCCGCGCGCGACCGCCGGCGCGCGGAAGTACGGTCCGCCGCGCGGCGACACGTCCGCGAACCCCGTTCCGTTCTCGTTGCGGAACAGCAGCGGCAGTTGCTTTTGCGCGCTGCCGCTGGGGTACCGGAGCACGTGCCCGTTCACCGCGACGAGGTCTTCGCGCCCGTCACCGTCGAAGTCCGCGAACGCGGTCCCGAACCCGACGCGGCTCGTCCCCGCCGCGCCGATGCCGAGCCGCCGCGAGCGGAAGTCGAACCGCTCGCTCCCGAGGTTCTGGTAGAGCGCGGGCAGTTCGCCCTGAAAGTTCGTCACCCACAGCGAGGCGCGCCCGGTCCCGTCGAACGCCGCGGCGTCCACGCCCATGCTCCCGTTGTAGCGCCCGGTGTCGTCGACCGCGACGCCGGCCACGAGGCCGCCTTCGGCCAACTTCCCGTTGCGGTTCCAAAACAGGAAGTTGTTGGCCGCGTCGTTCGCCACGTACACGTCCGGACGGCGGTCGCCGTTCAGGTCCGCGAGCACCACGCCCAGCCCGCACCCGGCGGCGGCGAAGTTGTGCTCTTTGGCCGCGTCGCGGAACCGCGTACCGCCCTCGTTACGAAACAGCGCGTGAACCAGCGGCTTGAACTTCTGCGGCGGGCACACGTCGCGCGGCACGTTCGCGCCCTGCCCGGGGCACACCGGGTCGTTCCCGGGTGTCCAGTCGCAGTACCGGCACAGGTACAGGTCCGGGAACCCGTCGCCGTCGGTGTCGGCCCAACCCGCGCTCGTGCCCCACGAGTTGTCGGTGAGGCCCAACTTCGCGCCGACCGCGACGAACTTGCGCCCGCCGGTGCCGTCCGGTTCGTTGCGAAACAGTTCGGTGCGCCCGAACCCGGTGACGACGAGGTCCGCGAACCCGTCGCGGTCGAAGTCCGCGACCGCGGTGCCGTGCGTGTACCACCAGTCGAGTTCCAACCCGGCGCGCGCGGTGACGTCTTCGAACTTCAACCCGCCGAGGTTGCGGTACAAGCGGCACGGGTGCCCGCGCGGTTCGCCCTTCGGCCCGAAGAACCCGCCGCCCGCGACGAACACGTCGAGCCGGCCGTCGGCATCGAAGTCGAACAGCGCGACGCCGGAGCCGAGCGATTCGAGAATGGTGAACCGGTCGGCCTCTTCGCCGGTGCGGCAGGTGGCGCGAACGCCGGTGCGCTCCGTCACGTCGCTGAACCACGCGGGACCGTCGCTCGGCGCGGGCGGCACCGCCGGCCCCGGCGGCACCGGCGCGGGCGGCGCGGAGCACGCAACCGCCAGCGCGACGAGAGGCAGGAGAACGAATGCGCGCATGGCGGGTGCCCGCGAGAAGGGTGAGCGACTTACGGGGCCGGCGCGCGGTGCGCCGCTTCCACTTGGTCGAACTTCTGCCGGAACCGCGCGGCTTCGTCCGGTTTGCCCGCAAGGTGCATACACCGGGCGAGCGCCGCGAGCACTTCCGGGCGGTCCGGTTGCCGCTCGAGAGCGCGGCGCAAGAGCGGTTCGGCGACCGCGGGGCGGCCCTCGTCCAGTTCGAGTTGCCCCAGTTCCACCAGCGCCGCGATACTCAGCGCACCGGCCCCGGCCGCGAGCGGTTCGAAGAGCGCGCGCGTCCGCCGCGCGGCCCAACGTGCGGCGGGTGACCGCGAGGTAGAACGCGACGATCCCGTCGTTCGGCCGCGCGCGGTGCAGGCGCTCCAGTTGCTCGGCCGCTTCGCGCGGAGCTTCTTCGGACCGCGCGAGCGCGAGCGCGAACCCGGCGTCGTGGTGGTCCGGGGCCAGTTCGAGCGCCGCGCGCAGCGCTGCGACCGCGCCCGCGTGGTCGTTCGCGTAGAACAGCACCCGGCCGCGCCACGCCAGCCCTTGCGCGCGGTCTTCGGTGCCGGTGCGCGCCGCGCACCACAGATCGACGGCGCGGCGCAGCCGGTCCACCGCCGCGCGGTCGCCGGTCGCGGGATCGAACCGCATTCCCGGCACCGGCGCGAGCGCGCGGAGCGTGCCCTGGATGTACGCTTCCATCACGAACGGCGTTTCGGGGTCGTCGGGTCGGTCCGCGTACTCGGCGAACAGTTTGTCGGCTTCGCCGCGGTGCCCTTGGTGCGCGAACTGAAGGGCCACTTCGTGCCGGTGCGCGCCCCCGGTCGGGTGCCGCTTGGTGAACTCGGCGAGGTGCTTCGCGGCGCGCTCGAAGTCGCCGCTGCGCCGCGCGGCGCGGATCGCTAGCAAGTGCGCGGCCTCGTCACCCGGTCGGTCGGCGAGGCGCGCCGCGAGCAGTTCGTTAGCGGTGGCGAAGTCGCGGCGGTCGAGTGCGGCGCGCGCCTCACTGACGGGATCGGTGCGAAACGCGAACCACGCCCCGAGCGCCGCGAGAGCGAGCACGAGCGCCCCGGCGGCAACGCGCTTGGGCCACTTGCGCCCCGGCGCGCGCGGCGCGGTCGGCGCGGGTGCGGCTGCGGGCGGTGGTTTCGCGGCGGTGGGCTTATTCAGGCGCATGGTGTGCTTGAAGTGTACGCGCCCCCGACCCGCGGCACAACGTGTCACACGCCGAACGCGGCGCGCACTTCGGCGGCGCGCGGGTGCTGCAGCCAATCGAGCGCGGTGCCGGTTGCATCGCGCAGTTTCAGCGATTCCACGAGCGGGGCGAAGGTGCCGCCGCACAGCCCTTCCGCGATCAGCGCCGCGCCTTGTGCCGCGTGCTTCACCCACGCGCCGGGCAGATCGCCCGCGTAGTGCAGCCGGTACCACTCGCCCGACAGTTCGCCGAGCGCCTGTTGCGTGAAATCGCCGTGCGTGCGGAACAGGGTGCCGCCGTAGTACACGTCGCGGAACCCGTGATCGCTCAGCAACCCGCTCACGGCGCGGCCGAACGACTCGCGGAACGCCGCGAGCGCCAACTCGCGGTCGGCGATGTCCGCGAGGCCGCCGCGAAACAGGTCGCGCTTTTCGAGCGGCGAAAGCAGGTACGCGGTTTCGCCGTCCCACGCGCCGCCGCTCATGCCGCCGAGCGGGCCACACGTTCCGCCGAGGCCGTCCACTATCTGCTTGTCTTTCAGCACCAGTAGCGCCGTGAACGCCGACCCGAACTCCGCTACGAGTGCCGGCTCGTCTGAGTTGTGCTGCGCCAGCGCGAGTGCCGCGACGCACACCTTGTCCGCGGTGCCGAGGTCGATGCGGTTCAGTTTCCGGTGCGCCGGGACCGTCGGCAGGTGAATGACGCCCGGCAGGAACACGACCGGCAGCCCGCTGTCGCGGAAGGCGCGCACAACGGCGCTGAAGCCGCTCACGCCCTTCGCAGCGGGTTCGTCCGGGCGCACGAGCGACATGAGCGCGAGTTGCGCATCGGTGCAATCTTCGGCGCGCACGAGCGGAAGCCCGTAGCCGCTCGGCCCGGCGATGAGGTCGAACGGGCCGTGCTCGCGGAGCCACTGAATCGGGAGGGTGGGGTCGGCGCGCAGTTCGTCCGGTTCGATGCGCACCTGTGCGAACACGCGGTCTTCGCCCGCGCCGGTTTCGAGCGCGAGAATGTCGAGCGACGAAGTACCGGGATCGCAACCGGCTACGCGGGGCATGGCCGCTTACGGGAGTTGGAGGGCGAGGTTGTACACCTCTTCGACGTCCAGCACCGCGGTGTTGCTCTCGAAGAGTTTCGCGATCGCGAGCTTGTGAACCTTCATCTTGGTGCCGCCGACGCCGAGCGCGCCGTAGCAGAGTAGGCCGTCGCGGTCGGTGCCCTTGTCGTTCAGTTCCACGCCCTCGATGCCCGCGGGCGGGACGCCGTTCAGGTCGATGAGTACGCGGAGCGCCTTCGCGCCGGTCCGGTGCTTTTTGGGGAGGAGAACCGCACCCGCGGCCCCGGCAGCGACCACCAGCGAACAGCCGTCGAGCGCGTCCGGTGCGTCGGAACTGCTGCCGACGCTCACCGCTTCCACGCCCGCCCCGGGGACGTGCGCGCGCACACGCGCGCACACCGCTTCGGCCCGGTCCTTCTGCCGCGACCCGACGCGCACCTTCCCGCCGGCTTTCGCCAAGAGGCGCACCACGCGCTGCCCCACCGGCCCGGTACCGCCCAGAACGAGTGAGGTGATTTTGCTGAGGTCGAGGTGCCGGCCCGCGGCCCGCACGGCCGCCGCCGCGGTGGTGTTCGCGCCGTTCGAATCGAGCAGCACCGACACGCTCAGACCGTACTGCGGGATGAGCGCTTTGCGCACGGCCGCGAGCACCGCTTCGCCCGCGGTTACGTCGGACCCTCCGACGAAGATCGCGATGCGCGCGAGGTCTTTGCCCCCGCGGGTGAAGATGCACCCGTGAACGAGTGGCGTCACGTTTTCGGGCGTGATGCCGCCGTAGCTGAACGTGTGCGCGACACCGGCATCGACCGCGACCACGCGGTCGAACACGCTCGGCAGCGGGTCGGTGTCGAGCTGAACGAGGATGGAAGGCTTGTCCATGATTTTTGGAGCGCGGAAGTCGGAACGCGGAGTGCGGAACCGCAGACCGAACGCGGCGTCGCGCAGCGACATCAGTGAGCCGGCCGTGAAGCTCGTGCCCCGCACGAGTAGGCCGGCTCACGCGGAACGGCTTACTCGAACGGGTGCTTGGTGTCCTTCTGCGCGATGATCTCGTCGATCGTCGGGGTGCCCTTCACCGCGTTCTTGATGGCGAGCTTCGTGGCCTCGTAGTTGTTCTTGTAAATCTTCTTGTTGTCGTTGGCGCTCGGCGCGATGAACACGCCGCACACGATCACCCACTCTTCGGCCTTCGCCTTCGGAATGGTGCCGTCGATGACGCTGTCGACGACCGCGCGGGCGACGGCCGCTTGGGCCGGGCCGAACATCTGCATGACCTGCTTGCTGCCCTTGAGCGTCACCTTCGTGACCATCACGGTGGCGGGCTTGCACACGATGTTCGGCGACACGACCGCGAGCAGGTTCGTGTGACCGGCCGACTGGTTCGCGAGCGCGTTGGCGAACGACACGCCCACCGGGCCGTCCTTCGGCCCGATGGTCAGGTCGATGTGGGCGACGTTGTCGAGGTCGAGCGAGCCGTCGGCCTTCGATTCGATGACCAGACCTTCGCCGATGAGCATGACGGACATAGTGAGCCTTTCGGAGAGCGTGTGGGGTGCGAGTGCGCCAACGGCGTAGATGTAAGCGGCCCGACGCACGAAGGCAACCGATTTCCCCGCGGTTCCCGCGCCGCCTACACGGGCGCGTTCTTCTTGAGGTGGAACTTGCAGATAGCGAGCCGCGTTTCGAACAGGGCGTTCTCTTCGGCAAACTGATTCGGGTGCCCGGACGCGCGGATCAGGTTGAGGCCTTCCTGATAGTGTCCGATAGCGCGCGTGAGGTCTTTCGAGTCTTGGCGCAAACTACCCAGTTTGAACAGACTCACGATGAGATCGCGCTGCGTTTGTATGTCTCCCGGTTGGGACGCACTCAGCGCGCGGCGAATTTCGATCGCCCGCTCGTACTGCGCAATCGCCTCTTCTCTGTTGCCAAGCGCTGCGAGGGCGTCACCGAGTTGGTTGTAGCCGACGCTGTAGTCGCGCTGCGCTTCTGAGTCGTTCGGTTCGGCTTCGGCAATCGTCTTGAACACGTCGAAAGCTTTACGGAAATAGTCCAGCGCGCCGCGCTTGTTCGCTTCACCCAAACCATTGAACCGCACGCCACCGAGCTTGCCGAGACTGACGCCGAGGTCGCGCCGGGCCTGCACGTTGTCCGGGTCGCCAGCGGCGAGCCGCTCGCGCAGGTCGAGGCTCTCGGCGTAGTGCGCGCCCGCGCCGGGGCCGTCGTTCAGGTGCCGCAGCACGTCGCCGAGTTTCTCGATGCTCACGCTCAGGTCGCGCACGGCTTCGCTCTCGGCCCCGGTGATCGGGCCGGGCGCGAGTTCCGGCGTTTGCTTGCGAGCCACGGCGAGCGCGCGCTCCGAATACCCGCGGGCCAGTTCCGGGTTGCGGAGCCGCAGTAGCACGTCACTGAGCCGGTTGTAGCTCACGCTCAGGTCGCGCTGGAGTGACGCATCAGTCGGGCTCGCTTCGGTGAGCTTTTCGGCGATCTGAAGCCCGCGGGTGTACAACTCGTGTGCGTCCTCCAGTTGCCCACGACGCACCGCGACATCACCGAGTTTGTTGAAGCTGACGCTGAGGTTCCGTTGCGATTGAACATCGGTCGGTGCTCTCTCCGACTGCTGCCGCGCGACCGCGTGCGCGGCCTCGAACTCCCGTTGGGCACCAATCACGTCGTTGAGTTCGACCAGCACGTCGCCCAGTTGAAAGTGCGCCCAGATCAAAGCACCGACGGTGCCGCCCGAGTGCTCGGCGGTGCGTGCGAACTGCTGCAGACCGTCGCGTGCGACTCGGAGCAGAGTCTGTTGCAGGTCGTGTGTCCCGGCTTGGCGCGCGAGTTTTCGATGGACACCGAACACGAGTTCTTCAAAGCTACTCTTGAGCTGGTTCTCTCGCTCTTGTTGTTCGGCTTTCTGTCGTCGCGCTGCTTCGCGCTCTGCAGCTTTCGCGCGTTCCGCCACGGCACCGCGCCACTTGGCGAGTTCCTCAACCAACGCCTGTGCGTTGGCGTACCGCTCTTCAGGCCGTTGTGCGAGACACTTCTTCGTGACAGCGATCAATTCTGGGTCCGCGCCGCACATCGTGAGGCGTTCGAACGCCAATTCCACATCCCAGCCAACCGCCTTCATGCGCACGTCCGGCGGCTCGTACACCGGTTTGCCGGTCAGCAGTTCGCACAAAATGGCCCCGAGCGCGAACACGTCTGTCGGCGGACCGACTTTCACCTTCGCGCGTTTCAGTGCCTTTTCGGGTGCGGCGTACCGTTCCGAAACCCAATCCGAGGCGCTCTCCGATTGCAGTTCGATCGGCCGGCGAATCACGGTTCGCTGGCCGTCATCGTTGTCGGCATTCGGTGCGCCAGCGACGCTCGCGATACCCCAGTCCAGCACCTGCACTTCGCGGAACTTGCCCACCATGATGTTCCCGGGCTTCAAATCGAGGTGGTTCACGCCGCGGTCGTGCGCGTACGCGACCGTTTCGACCACCGACTCAAAAACGTCCAACAGGTTCGGTAGTTCGGCCGCGCGGCACCCGCGCGCGGCGTAGTCAGCCAACATCTCTGCAAGGTTCTTTCCCTTAATGAACTTCATCACCATGAACGGCCGGCCGTTCGCCATCAGCCCGGCTTCGTGAATCGGCGGGATGCCGGGGTGTTGGAGCTGCGCGGTCAGCCGCATTTCGGCTTGGAACAGAGCCGCCTCCGAACTGTTTGCTGAGAACTCGTCCTTCAGCAGTTTCACCGCTACGACGCGGTCCAAGCGCACGTCGTGCGCCTCGCACACCCGGCCCATCCCGCCCTCAAACGTTTTTCCCAGTCGCTTCTTGGTCGGATCGTTCTCGTCCGGCACGAGCGGCGAATAATTGGGAGGGAACGTGTCGTCGGGCGCACCCGGCGCGCTGCGGGCCGTGGTACTCGGTTGCGTGACGGGCAGGTCGCTCATGACGTTCTCGCTGGAGTGAGCGGCGAGTTTATCACGGCCCCGCGCGCGGTGCAACGAACCGGGCGACGGCCGAACTTCGCGCCGCGCCGCGCTCCCGGTATGCTGGCACCAACGGAGGACACCCGATGACCGCACTCCCGCCGCGCCCGCCCGCCGCACCGCACCGCACGCCGGTTCGGTTCACGCTCGACCAGTACTTCGAGTTGGACCGGCTCGGCTACTTCAACACGAAGCGCGTCGAACTCATCCACGGGGAGTTGGTCGAAATGAGTCCGGTCAACTTCCCGCACGCGCTCGCGGTCGGTCTCGTGTCGGACGCCCTCGCGCGCGCGCTCGCCACCGGGCACCACGTCGTCGTGCAACAGCCGCTGCTCGTTCCCGACACGCCGCTCGCGAACGCGCCGCAACCCGACGTGATGGCCGTTGCCGGCGCGCGCCGCGACTACACCGAACACCCGACGTGCGCAGCCCTCCTCGTCGAAGTCTCCGATACGACGCTGAACGACGATCTAACGACGAAAGCCGAACTGTACGCGACCGCGGGCGTGCCAGAATACTGGGTGCTCGACGTGCACGCGCGCGAGTTGCACGTGTTCCGCGACCCGCAACCGTTGCCGGCCACACTCGGCGCGACCGCGTATCAGACGCACAGCACGCACGCCGCGACCGAGAGCGTATCACCGATCGGCGCGCCGCACGCGCTCATCGCGGTCGCCGATCTGCTGCCGTGAGCGCCGGTTTCTGGAGAACCGCAAACCGCAGAAACCGATTCGATTGCGTGTAAGCGAGAACCCGCGGGGCGAATATCCGGTTGTGTGCGAAGTGTGAACGTCGCCCGACCGGAGGCCAGCCATGAACGTGGAAGTGCGGTCGCACGGGGTGCGACTCAGCGACAGCGAGCGCGCGTTCGCGGAAGCGCGGTTCGAGACCGAATTGGCCCACGCCGCCGAGTGGGTGCGGTCGGTGCAGGTGTTCGTGGCCGACGAGAACGGCCCGAAGCACGGCGTCGATAAGTCGTGCCGCGTGGTGGTGGCACTCGCCCGCGGTCAACAAGTGGTGGTGGTGGAACACGGCACGGCGACGACCGCGGCCATCGATGCCGCGGCGGACCGCGCGGGCCAAGCGGTGGCGCGGGCGGTGACGCGCGCCCGCGCCCCGCGGCGCTCCGGCCTCGTGCGGGCCGTTCGCGCAGTGCTCGGCGCGTTCGGGCGCAAGTAACGACGAACGGCCGGCCCCAAAGGGCCGGCCGTTCGCGCTGTTGGCATCGGCTCCGCGTTACGGGCGGGCGCTGTCGATGGCGTCGCGAACCGCGCCCTGTACCGGCGAAAGCGCCGAACTGACCACGCGGCTCGGCACCGGCGACACCTTCTCGCGCTCCGCGCCCTGTGCGAAGTCCTTGCGGGCCGCGTCCGCATCGCCGCGCGCCCACTTCGCGGCACCCAAGTAGTACCACGACACCGGGTCGGCGGGCGCGTTCTTCACCGCTTCGCTCAGTTCGCGCACCGCGTCGTCGTAGCGAGCGGCGCGGTACGCCGTCACGCCCGCGTCGAGCGCCCGCGCCGCGAGCCGCGCGTCGGTCGCGGGCACTTCCACCTTCTGCCGGTAGAGCGCGAGCGGGTCGTCCACCGCTTCGAGGCCAAGCACGACGGCCTTCGCCCACGCCTTGTCCGCGTTCGGCTCGAACGCCGGGCTGCCCTTCGCCGCGCGGAACTGCTCCTTCGCGCCCGCGAAGTCGCCCGCGTTCAGCCGAGCCATGCCGCTCACCGTTTGGGCCTTCGCCGCGTCCTCGCTGTTCGGGGCCGCCGCCGCCAGCGCCTTCTCGGCCGCGGCGCGCGCCGCGGGCGCATCGCTCGCCCGCCGCAGGTCGGTGAGGACCGGCAACCACAAGTCCATCGTCGAACTCGGCGTCACCGCGTTCGCCAGTTGCTTGTCGAACGCGATCTTCTGATCGACCAGCGCCTTCTGCGCCGCTGCGGCTTTCAGCTTCTCGGCTTCAACGGCCTCGGCGGCCTTCGTCGCGGCGATCTTGGCCGCGTCGTCGTACTTTGCTGCCTGATCTTTGAGCGCCTTCGCCGCGGCCTCCTTCTCCAGTTTGACCGCGAGCGCGGCGTCGGCCTTTTGGGCCTCCAGTTCTTTCGCGTGCGCGGTCTTGAGGGTGTTCACTTCGCCCTCGAACTTCTTGGCGACGGTTTTGGCTTCTTTTTGCGCTTCCGCAAGGTCTTTGCCGAGTTGGTTCAGTTGCTCCGCGGTCAGCGTACCGCCCTTCCAGTCTTTGGGAATCAGCTTGCTCAGGTCCGGCCCGGTGGCGCGCGCCATCGCGCCCTTCGCGGCCGCGAGCAGGTCGGCGGCGCTCGCCTTCTCCGGCGCGCCGAGTTCCTTCGCGAGCGCCGCGAGTTGCGCCGCGCTGCCCTTCGCGGCTTCTTCGGCCTTCGCGAGCGCGGCCTTCGCCTCGGTCGCGGCCTTCTTCGCTTCGCCGGCTTCCGTCTCCAGTTTCGTTGCGAGCTTCTTCACTTCACCGGCTTCGGTCTCGAACTTCGTCGCGGCCTTCTTCGCTTCAGCGGCCTCCTTCTCGAATTTCTTCGCGTCCGCGTCGTACTTCAGCGCGAGCTTCTTCGCGTCGTCGGCGTCCATCTCGAATTTCTTCGCGGCCTTCTTAGCCTCTTCGGTTTCGGTCTTGGCCGCGGTGAGGAGCTTCTTCGTCTCGGTCACATCCTGAAGCGCTTTGGTGAGCAACAGTTGGGCGTCCGCGAGGTCGATCTTGGCCTTCTCCAGTTCGGTCGCGGCTTTGGCGAACCCGGTCAGCGTCTTGTCGAGGCCGTCCTTCTTGATGGCCGCTGCGATGGCGGCGTTGCCGTACAGTTTGTCGCGCAGCGCCCAGTAGGTAGCGAGTTCGTCGCACGCCTTCGGGAACATCTGCTCGAGCGGGTCGGTGAGCGGGTTCAGCCCGCGCCCGGCCAGAGCCCGCGCGCGCGTCTCGTGCAGAGCCTTCGCTTCGGCGATCAACTTTTGCGCTTCGGCGTACTTGCCGCCGGCGGCGCGGTTCACGGCCTTCCAGAACACGGTGCCGGGTTCGGCCGGTTCGTCGCCCTTCGGCCCGTCTTGCACCAGCGCCACCGTGAGCGCCAACAACAGGCGCTGCGCGTCCGGGGCGTTCAACCGCGACAAGGAAGCCGCCGCGGGCTTCTCGGCCGCGTCTAACCGGTCGATGAGCGCCTCGAACACCTGTTTGTGGTCGGGGAACTTGTCGCGGTTCGCCTCGAACACTTCGCGGGCCTTCTTGGTGTCGCCCGCCACTTCGTACGAGACGCCGAGTTGCACCGCCGCGGTCACGGCGCGCTTCTGGGATTCCTTGTCCGGCGCGGCGTCCTTCACCACCTCTTCGAGGTGCGCTCGGGCTTTGAGGAGTTCCGCATCGTCGCCCTTCGCGGCCTCGGTACCGAGCTCTTGCAGCCGGGCGAACAGGCGCACTTGGCCCGCGGTCGCCTTCTCCGCGGCGGTCTTCGGTGCGCTCTTGTCGATCTGCGCGAGAGCGCCTTTCGCGTCGCCAGCGAGCAGCGCGGCCCGCGCGTCGAGCGCGGGCGGTTCGACCGGCTTGCCGTTACCTTTACCGTTGCCAGTATCGGTGCCGGTGTTGGACTTCCCGCCGCCGTTCTGGGCGACCGGGTCGGCGTTCGGAATCACACCCCCGAAGTACGCCCCGGCGAACGCGCCGCCCGAGAGCAGCCCGCCGAGTAGCGCGCCCACGAGCAAGCTGCGACTCGAGCGCTTCTGGTTGGCGTACGAGTCGCCCGCCGGGTCGGCGTCGGCACGCTCGGTGCGGCGCGACTTCGGCGCGGGCGCGACTTCGGCAGTATCGGTCTTCGGCCCGCGTTTGGCGGCGGGCTTCGCGGGCGCGGGTTTGGCCTTCTCGGCGCGCCGCTTTTCGAGTTTGTTGCCGAACTCCGGGTCGGTGGTCAGTTCGTCCGGGAGCGCTTCGCCCTCGTTGGAACCGGCCAGCCAATCCACGGACGCGGACGGCCCGGAGCCGTCGGTACCCGCCGGCGCGGGCTTCGCGCGCGTCTGGGATTCGGCGGAATCGTCCTTGAGCGCGTCCATGAATTCCGAGGGCGACGCGGCGCGCGACACGTTCGCGTTGTCCTCGTCGGCAGTGAAATCGAACCCGATGCTCCCGCTATCGCCGGGTTTCACCGGGGCCGAACCGGTGCGCCGGGGCACCGCGGGCGGGCGCGCCGGGTTGCGCTCGGCCGTCACGTTCGGGTCCGAAGGCGCGCCGATGCGGACGCTGCCCGAACCGACCGACGTGCCCGAACCCTCACCGCGCGGCATCCCGGAGAAAATGCTCTGCTCGTCCGAAGTGAGCGACGGGTCTTCGGCCGGGAGGTTCGGATCGACCGGGTTAACGCGGCCCTCGTCCGCATCAACGGGCGGTGCGGTGCGGCGCTCGGCGAACAGGTCGGAGCCGCTCTGCTGGTCCCAACTGGTCGCGTCGTCCGAGTTGCCGGGCGCGGCGGCCTCAAGGTCCGCGGGCACCGGTTGGTCGAGCATCGTAATGTCGAACTGTTCGCCCGAGCCGCCCTCCAGCGTCCGACTCAGCCCCGGCGATTCGAGGCGGATGCCGGACGAGTCGCCCGGCTGGCGCGGGGGGGCGTCGGAGAGTTCGCTCAAGATGCTCGACGCGTCCGCGCCGCCGTCGGGCCGAGCCGCGTAATCCGGTTCGTCGACCGTAGCGGTCGGCAACAGGTCTTCGGGCAGTTCCATGTCGTGAATCGATTCGCCGTCGCCCGCGCCCGCTTCGGCTTCGGGAGCCTTGTAGTCCACCACCGACGAGCCGCGCCCGCCGGTCGCGGCGAGCACGTCGGACGCGCCGACCGCGCCGGCCTCGGGCACCGCGCCGGTTCCGAAGATGTCGGACGTGTTCGCGGCATCAACCGGTGCGGCGGGCGCGGCGGGCACCGACGGAACGGCTTTCGCCGGGATCACGTCCGAGTCGAGCCAATCGGACACCGGCTGAACCGGCTTCACACCGGACATGTCGCCGAACACGTCGGCGGGGTCTTTGGGGACGGGCGGCACGGGGAACCGCGCGGCGATGTCCGGCACCGAACCGGTGGAGGGCGTCGGGACCGCGGGCACCGGAGCGGGGTCCGAGGCGCGCGGCGGGCGCGCCGGCGCGGCCGGTTCCGGGGGCAGTTGCATGTTCGGATCGGACAGCGTGAACTCGAACGAGTTCTTCGAGCCGTGCTGCGCTTCCGGGCGCGGGGGGAGCGGGGCGGCGGTACCCATCTCCGGGTCCGAAGTGCTCGGCAGTGCGGGCGCGGCGAGGTCGCTGAACGAGTCCGCGCCCTCCGGCAGCGCGAAGTCGAACGCCGACTGATACACCGGGGGCTTGGCGGGCGGTTTGGTCGGCACCGCGGGCGTGTCCACCGGTTCGAGTTCCTCCGCGAGGTCCAACCCCGAGAGCGGTTGGGCCAATTCCGCATCCGGCAACTCGCCGACCGGCACCTCGTGCGCGTCGGCCGGAACCACCTCGCCGAGGTCTTGCGAACTGAGCGGTTTCAGCCCGATCGCGGAGAGCGGCGTGGGGATTGTGGAGAACGCGGCCGGCGCGGCCGGGGCATCCGGCGCGCCGAGGATCGTATCGAGGTCCGGCACACTCGGGGGTTTCGGCACCGGGGGCACACTCACCACCGGTTCCGAGGGGGCCTTCGGCACCGGAGGCAACTCGAAGGTGGACGACGGTTGTTTCGCGTCCGGCACCGGCGGAAGCGTGAACACGTCCGACGGCGGTTGCACCGGCTTCACTTCGGGCACCGGAGGCAACTTGAACACGTCGGACGCCGGTTCCGCCAGCGTTACCTCTTCCAGCGCGGGCAGGTCGAACACGTCGGACGCCGGCTGAACGAGCGTCACCTCTTCGGCGGGCGGGAGGTCGAAGGCGTCGGCCCCGGGTTCCGCGAGCGTCAGTTCGCTCGCATCGGGCACCGGCGGCAACTCGAACTCGCGCGTGAGGGGTTGAGCCAGCGGCACCTCTGGGAGTTCAAAAGTCGGTGCCGTCGGCAGTTGAGCCAGCGGCGGCAGCTCGAGCGTCGGTGTCGATGGCGGTTCCGCAAACGGCGGAATATCGAACGCGGTCGGCACCGGGACCGCAACCGGCGGCAACTCGAACGTGGGAGCCGACGGGGGTTGCGCGACCGGCGTCGTGGACGGCGGAAGATCGACGACCGGATCGCTCGGGACGGCGAAGACGTTCGGCTCCGCAATGGGCGGAAGATCGAACTCCGTCGGCACCGGAAGCGCAGCCGGTTGCTGCGGCAACTCGAACATCGGGGACGACGGCGGCTGTGCGACCGGTGGTAACTTGAGCGTGGCGCTCGAGGGCGGCTTCGCAACAGCAGGCGGCCCGCTCACTTCGACGGGCGGCTTCGGCAGCGCACCGAGGTTGATGCCACTGTCGCTCTTGGCGGGTGGCGGGGCGGGATCGGAAGCGCGGGGCGGCTTGTTCAGTTTGGTGCCGGAGTCCGGCGGGAGTTCGAACTCCGCGTCGGAGAGGGTGAACTCGAACGAGTTCTTCGAGCCGCTGCGCGGCGCTTCCGGGCGCGGGGGGAGCGGGGCGGCGGTACCCATCTCCGGGTCCGAAGTGCTCGGCGGAGCGGGCGGCGCGAGGTCGCTGAACGAGTCCGCACCCTCCGGCAGCGCGAAGTCGAACGACGACGCGTACGCGTCGGGTTTCTTCTCCGGCTTCTTCGGATCGTTCGGCTGGCCGGGCTTGGGGTCGTTCGTGTTCGACATGGTGGACTGCTCCGTGCGGTCGGGGCCGCGGGGAACGATTCGCGCGACGCCACACAATCCCAGATCGTAACCGGTTTTCTTCCCGGTCGCGCGGGGGGCACGACAATTTTCTCGGTTTTCCCGGCGCGATCGGCGGAACCGTCGGCGCTCGCGGGCATTACCCGTTTTCTCGCTGCGGAACGGCCCCCGCAAACTGCGCAAGTGAGATTGCCGAGTACCCGGTTGCTCGAAAAGTGGCAGGAGTGCGCACGGAGTGTGCTCCCGACGCCGAGACCGACCGACACTGGGGCCAGAAATTCGCTTAGTGCATCGGGAAAATCGTGAAAACTGCACTGCCGGCCAGCCGCGGCACCACTCTTGCTTGACAACTATTGAGTTCGAAGTTTGGTCTTGCCGAGTCGCACACGCGGGTTGTGCGGCCAGTGCCGCGCGAACGGGCACCGCACCTTGCCGCAATTTATGCGGGTGGGTACGATTTCCCTGCGCGGGGCCGCCCGCACAACAATAGGAGCGCGGCCCGTGAACTCGGCGGAACGCTCGCCCGTGTTGAAGCCCTATTCGTGCTCGCCGACCACGCCTTCAAGGACAGGTGACGCCGTGCAACCGCTGTTCGACCAAGTTTCCTCTGACGCGGGCCGTTCCGACCCGGAGGTCGTCGAGCTGGCCCTGTTGCTCCCGCTGTGGCAGGCGATGGAACTGGAAGCCGCGGCCCGCCGCCGCGGGATGACGACCGGCCAAATGCTGCGCCGCGTGATCGGCGACATGCTGGCCGCGCAACCCGCGACCGCCTGATCGCGCCGTCCGTTTGCCACTTCTCTTCGCGCCGCGCCCCGCGCGGCCGAATCTCCCGTTCGTTATTCCTCGCACTCGATGCCTCGCACCGAGCGGCGCGAGCCGGTATCGCCAGCGCCCGGGAAAAGGCGCGTTGCGCCCGCGGCAAGCGAGCGGTACAATCGACCCGCTCCGAGACACTGGCGCGCCGTTGTGAACGACACCCTACCTTGGTGGCTGTGGCCGAACGTGCTCGCGCTCGACGCCCCCGTGGTCGCGGCGGTGTGGCAGCGGTTCCTCGCGGGCGTCGCGGGCTCGCCGGTGTCGCTCGGGGCGACGGTCGCGCTCGGACTGATCGTCTGGGGCGTGTACCTCGGCGACCGCGCGCTCGACGCGATGCGCGGCGCGAACACTTCCGACCGGCACCGGTTCGCCGCGCGGCACGCGGCCGCACTCGTGCGCGTGAGCGCGGCCGCACTGCTCGCCGGGGCCGCGGTCGCGGTCCTCACGCTCCCCGTTCGATACCTGTGCGCCGGCGCGCTCGTCGCCGCGGGAACGGGCGCGTACCTCGTCGCGGTTCACGCGGCGCGCGGTGCCGCGCTCAAGGGCGCGGCGAAAGTGGTGCTCGTTGGAGCGATGTTCGCAGCGGGAGTTGCGATTCCCCTCGCGGCGGAGGGCACGGTTCCGGTGCGGGACTGGCTGCCGGGGTGCGCCGCGTTCGCGGGCCTGTGCGCGCTGAACTGCGCGCTCATCGCGCGCTGGGAAGACGGCCCCGCGGCCCCGCCCGCGTGGCTCGCACCGGCGACAGCAATCCTCGCAATCGGCTTCGCTCTCGCGGGCCCTGTGGAAGTCGCGGGCGCGGTGTTCGCCAGCGCCGCAGCGCTCGCCGCGCTCCACATCGCGCGCCCCGTCGGTTTCACGCGCGCGGCGCGCGTTCTCGCGGACGTCGCGCTGCTCAGTCCGGTCGTCGCGTGGGGGCTGTCGTGAAGCGGCCCGCGTCGTTCGACCGCCTCGCGCCCGTGTACCGCGCGCTCGAAACGGTAACGTTCGGCGGCTTACTCCACTGGTGCCGCACCGCGCACCTCGACCGCCTCGGCGATCGCACGCAAGCGCTCGTTCTCGGCGACGGCAACGGGCGGTTCCTCGCGGACCTGCTGCGCGCGCACCCGGCGCTCCGCGCGGATAGCATCGACGCGAGCGCGGAAATGGTGCGCGCGCAGCAGGTCCGCGTGCGCGCGGTACCGGGAGCCGAAGAGCGCGTGCGGTTCGCAGTCGCCGACGCGCGCACCGACCCGTTTCCCGATTCGGGCTACGACCTCGTCGTAACGAACTTCTTTCTCGACTGCTTCCGACCAAACGAACTGGCGCAGGTGGTCGCGCGTGCGGCCGACGCCTGCGCGCCCGCCGCGCTGTGGGTGGACGGCGACTTCCGCCTCCCGGCGTCCGGGTTGGCGCGCACGGCGGCACGCGCGGCGCTCGCGGGCATGTACGCGTTCTTCCGCGTGGTCACGCGCCTCTCCGCGAACCGACTCACCGACCCCGCCCCGCTACTGACCGCGGCCGGCTTCAAATTGCAGAGCGAGAAAGCGCGGCTGCGCGGGTTCCTGAGCTCTCGGCTCTGGGCGCGCAAAGCGCCCGCCTGACCACCCTTCCGCGCCCGACCGAACTTCCTTGTTCGCAAGCCATGCTCGCTTTCGTTCGTTCGACCCGCGCGGTATTGTGAGGGTATCCGAGAGGATCGCCCACGGAACACCGAGTATGCAAAAGGTGAGTTGTGCCCACAACAGCCGAGGACTTCAAAGCGCTCGACGACCGCCGGATTCGTGAAGCCGAAATCCTGTATGCCGGATACGAGTTCGCAGGCGCATACTACCTTGCCGGATACGCAATCGAGTGTGCCTTGAAAGCGTGCATCGCGAAGCAAACCCGCGCGGGCGACTTCCCGCCACCCGTCGACGAAGTGCGCAACGGGTACTACACGCACGACCTCAAAGCGCTGTTGAAAACGGCGGGCTTGCTCAAGGCGAAGAACGAGCGGTGCGACACGGACCCGGACTTTGAAGCGTCTTGGGGCATCGTCGCGAAATGGAACGAAAGAGCGCGATACGAGCGGGTGCGAAGTGCTCTTGAAGCGGAGAGCATCATCGTTGCAATCACGAACCCGACCTCTGGAGTGCTACCATGGATCCGCGGTTTCTGGTGAGTTCCGACCGCATCGAAACGGCCGCCCGGCTGTTCGCGCACTTGCAAGACGGCGCGTTCGATCTCCAAGGAGCCATGTGGGCACAGTCCGAGGGCGACGCGCAGCCCTACCTGTATCTCGTCACCAAACAGCTCGTAGTGGACGGCCCAATCGGGGCGTACAAGAAGTTCAACGCCGCATTCCATGCGTTCCAGCGCGCGCAAACGAACCCGTTTCGCGCGCTGGAGTTGGACGACATCAAGTTGCTTGCGCCGAGCGACCCACTCGCGGTTGGTCTCTTGTGGTCCTTGGATCGCCACCCAACCGACCTGCCGACTTTCCACTTCTCCATCCCTCGCGGTGTGCCGATGTGGGCCGCATACATCTACCCGGCGGCGCTGTTCGCGCCGCCGGCGCGGCCGGCGGCGCAAACAGCGTAGCATCACTTCGACTTCGGTTTCACGATTTCGCTCAGCAGGTCGTCGCCGGTGGTGCGCTCGAGTCGCGGGTAGCGCGCGCCGCCGGTGTACTCCACCGCGTGCGTCTTGAAGAAATCGCCGCTCTCGATCAGCAGTTCCAGTTTGCCGCCACTCTTTGTCGCGGTCACGGCGCTCTTGAGACCCTCTGTGCTGAAGCGGCGACCGTTCACCGCGAGTACCTTCATCCCGGGTGCGAGGCCCGCCTTCGCCGCGGCGCTACCGGGTACGAGATCGCCGACCAACCCGTCGCCACCGATCGAAGCGCCGATAGAGTCGGACAGGTTCGCGGCCTTCCCCAAACCCTCGAACGTGGCGAACAACTCGGTCGGCTTCTCCGCGAACGTCAGCTTCCACCCGCCGCCGGTGATGCCGTCGAGCGGGGGCGCTTCAGCCACGGCTTCGACGCGCCGCGCGAAGTGCGCCTTCCAATCGTATTCGGCGACCGCGTTCAGCGCGCTCAGTACATCATTCAGTTCGTAGCCCTTCACCTCGGGTTTCCCGGTGCCGGTGCCGTGGAACGCTTTCAAGAAGTCGTCGAGCGACTTCGCGCCCTTCGTCTTCTGACGAATCAGTACGTCCACTTCGAGCCACAGCAGCGTGCCTTCGTCGTAGAAATCGACCGCGCGGCGGGCCGAGCGCCACGAGCGGGTCGCGTCGAACAGCGTGCTCGCGGCGGCGGCGGTGTCGTCGAGTGGTCGCCACCCGCGGGCCTTCACGTTGCTCATGCGCGAAGCGGTCATCGCGAGGTAGTCGCGGGCTTCGTCGGCGGTCATCAGGCCGCTGCGCGCCGCGAGCAGCCAGCCTAGGTAGTTCGTCAGTCCCTCGTACACCCACAGCAGGCGCGTTTGCTGCGCTTGTTGGTAGTCGGCCATGATCATGCTCGCGGGGCGGCGGAACTTGCCGTTCCACGCGTGAACGAACTCGTGCGGGAACAGCGTCGCGGCGCTCTTGCGCTCGCCGGCCTTCACCATCGCGAGTTCGCCGAGCCGGTTGTCGCTGCTCTCGTGGTGCTCGATGCCCGCGCCCGGGATGTGGTTGCTCAGGCCCAAGAGGAAGGTGTACCCGCGATAGGGCCGCGCCGGGCCGAACAGCGCCGCGGCCTCCGGCGGCAGTTTCTTCCACGCCGCGACCGTCGCTTCCGGCACCTCAAGGCCGTCGGCGCTGTCGCACGCCATCACGACGCGGTGCGCGCCCTTCGCGCCGTCGAGCGGCACGACGCAGACGTGCTCCCCGGCGACGACCGGCGAGTCGATCAGCGTTTCGAGCGGAACCGTTTTGAGCACCATTGCGCCAGCGTCCGCTTGCGACACTTCGAGCGCGGTACCGAACTTCCAGCCCGCGGGCAGCGTGAGCATCGGCCGGAACTCCAGCGCGAGCGGCTTCTCCGCCTTCGGGTACCAGAGCACGTCGTTCCAGTTCATCGTCATCATCTTGGGCGACGCGACCGTCATGAACTGCGCGCCGCCCTCACTCCCGGCCGCGAGCAGCAACTCGAACGACAGCTCGATCTCCTTCGCGCCTTCGGGCACCGTGAGGTGAACGGTAAACGGGTCCGCGTCGTCGCGCTTCCACGCCAGCGGCTTGCCGTTCGCGCTGATGCGGAACTCGGTGACGTTGGCGATCTGGCCGACGGGCCGGTGCCGCCCGGGAATCCACTTCGGGTAGTGCAGCGACAGCGCGCCGGGCTTCGCGGGAATCACTTCGTCGACACGAAGTACCTTGCGCGCCACTTCCGTGGCATTGATTTCCAACTTGATCGGTTCTGCGTGAGCGGCGTGCGAAGCGAACACGAGCGCGACGAGAGCGAGAGCGGCGCGAACCATCGGTGGCGGCCTCCGGGTGCGGGAACGCGAGAGGGGTATGTTATCCGCGAACCCGGCCCGCGGGCGCGTTGAACCCGCCGCTCGTGCGGCGGGTTCAACGCGCCCGGTTACGCGATGACTTCCTTGATCGGTGCGCCGTGGTCGATGTCCAGCCGCTTGCGGCCGGGCACTTCGAGTTTGCGCGAATCGAGCCCGAGTTGGTGGAGGATCGTCGCGTGGACGTCGGTGACGTAGTGCCGGCCTTCGGTGGCGTGGAAGCCGATTTCGTCCGTCGCGCCGTGGATCACGCCGCCCTTCAACCCGCCGCCGGCCATCCACACGCTGAAGCCGTAGATGTGGTGGTCGCGACCGTCCGAACCCTGCGTGCCCGGCGTGCGGCCGAACTCGGTGGCGAACACCACGATCGTATCTTTCAGCAACCCGGTGCGCTTCAGGTCTTTGAGCAAGCCGCCGATCGGCTGATCGACCGCGAGGCAGTTCTTCACGTGGTTGGCCTTCAGGCCGCCGTGCGCGTCCCACACGCCCGCGCCGCCGGCCCCGTGCTGAATTTGGATGAACCGCACGCCGCGTTCGACGAGTCGGCGCGCCGCGAGCAACTGTTGGCCGAACGGGCGCGTTTCGCCGCGGTCCATGCCGTACAGCTTCTTCGTCTCCTCGGTTTCCTTGGCGAAATCGAGCACTTCCGGTAGCGACTTCTGCATCCGAAACGCGAGTTCGTAGCTCTTGATGCGCGCGTCCAGCGCCGCGTCGCCGGGGTAGTCCTTTTCGCGCAGTTTGTTGAGTTTGTTCGTCAACTCGAAGCCGATTTTCTGCTCCGCGGCCGACACCGGCAGTTCCGGTTTGCCGTAGTCGAGCGGGTTCGCGGGATCGACGCGCACGGGGACCGCATCGTGCGCAGGCCCAAGGTAGTGGCCGTCTTTCAAGTTCCAGTATTCGCGGTTGCCGATGCTGACGAACTGCGGCAGGTTCTCGTTCAGCGTGCCGAGGCCGTAATGCACCCACGCGCCGAGCGTCGGGTACTCGCCGTCGAGCATGTGCCGCCCGGTGTGGAACTGCGTTTGCGCGCCGTGGTTGTCGTCGGTGGTCCACATGCCGCGCAGCACGGCGAGGTCGTCGGCGCAGCTTCCAATGTGCGGCACCCACTCGCTGAACTCGGCCCCGCACTGCCCGTACTTCTTGAAGCCGACTTGCAGCGGGTACAACTTGTTCCGCTGCTGCCCGTTCGCGTCGTTCACCACCGTAACGCGCGCGAGGGCGAGTTTCTTCGGGTCTTGCGCGTCCGGCACCGGGCCTTCTTTGATCGTCTTGCCCGCGAACTTCGTGAGCGCCGGCTTCGGGTCGAACGTCTCCATGTGCGAGACGCCGCCGTTCATGAACAACCAGATGACCGACTTCGCCTTCGGCTTGAAGTGCGGCTTGCCGTCCGGCGGGGACCACTTCGCTTCGGCCGAATAGCCGTCGCGGTGGAGCATCGCGGCGAGCGCGAGGCCGGCGAACGAATCGGCGAGGAACGCGCGGCGGTTCATTGGAATTGCTGGCAAGGGGTTCGGGCGGTCCCAACACGATACCCCGCGAACCGCCCCGCGCCAACCGCTCACTTCGTGTCGAACACTTGCGGGGCGAAGCCGGGCAGGTCGGCGCGATCGACCGCGAAGGCGTAGACGCGGAACGGTTGTTCGGCCACGAAGTCGTTGTCGGCGGTCACGAGGAGCATCCGCTTGCCGTCCGGTCGGTCCGGGCCGAACGCCAACCCTTCGAACTTCTCAGGGCACTCCTTCCCCGCGATCCCGAACTTCGGGTCGAGCAGATCGAGGAACGGTTCCTTCTTCACCGGTACGATGTCTTTCGGCAACTTCCCACCCGGCAGCGCCGCGATCGTACTCACGTCGGTCGCGCCGGACAGGTCGATGCGGAACAGTTTCTTGAACTTCGCGTCGAGGCCACCGAGGCCGTCGCGCTCCAACACGAGGAACTCGGTCGCGCTCACGGCCAGAATTTCGCTGACGCCGTTCGCGGGGTCGCTCAGTTGGTAGACGAACTCGCGCGTCGCGCCGGTCTTCGTGTCGAGTTCCAGAATGCGACAGTTCAGCCCGACGCGCTTGTTCTCCGCTCCGAGGCCACCGTCTTGAATGAGCGGCCCTTGCATCGCGCCGTACAGTTTCGTGCCGTCGGGCGAAATCGCCAGCCCTTCCATGCCGCGGTTCGGCTGCCGCCCGGTGGCGGCGTGCGGTGGCAGTTCGTCGTTCGGAGTCTTGCCCGGCTTCGGCGCGCGGAACTTGTCCGGCACCGGGAGCGCGCGGAGCCGCTTGCCCTTCGCGTCGAACTCGTACACGACCGGGCCGTACTCGTCCGACACGAACAGCGTGCCGGTGCGACTCAGCCGCGCGCCTTCGGCGTCCAACCGCAAGTTGTCTTCGGGCTTCGCGCCGGTGAAGGCGTCGAGAGCGCCGTTAAACGGCTTGCCGTCTTCGCGCGTGAGCAGCGCGGTCGATGTGATCTTGAGCGCGACCGGTTCCTTCGCGCCCGGCTTCACGGTGATCGTCATGCGGTGGGAGCGGCACGCGAACGGCACGGTGCCGTCCTTCGGCCCGCGGTCCGAAACGAGGACGTACTCGTCACCGCGCCCGGTATACGCGATAGCCGAACCGAGGCCGCCGAGGCGGTCGTTCGGCGTGCCGTCTTTCGCCTTCCCCGTCTGGCCGGAGAGATCGCTCGCGGTGCCGGGGAGCGTGCCGACACCGACGAGCGTTACGTCGGCGCGAACCGCACCCGCGGCGACAAGAACGAACAGAAGCGCGGCGCGCATCGGTGGCTCCGAAGGGGGTGCGGAAACGGGATCGCCCGCGGCGCGCCGCGGGCGATTGGGGATTCGGAAGGGAGGTCAGTCGAGGTTGCTCACCGTTTCGCCGCCGCGCGAGGTGAGCAGCGCGGCCATCGTCGCGGCCGGAATGTTCTGGCGGACGAACCGGACGCTGCCGTCGGCCATGCACGCGTTGATGCCACCGCTGTGGAAGCTGTACGGCTCACTGTCGTTGTTGCAGTTCATCAGACAGGTACCACCACTCGTCGCGGTCACGGAGTTGGTGTTCACCACTCCGGTGGTAGCGTTGCAGCCGTCGTAACTACCCGAACCAGTGTCCGGGTCGCTCCAACCGAAGCCCTCACCGGACGGGGGCAACCCGCCGGTCGCGCGGCCCAAGATGAAGTGCGCCGGGCGCGCGCCGGCTTCGGTAATCATCATCGTGTTCGAAGTACCATCGGTGATCGCGAGCAGCGATGTGGGCGTGCCGTTCGAGAGCGCACCGGGGTTGGCGTCGGAGCCGGCCCCGGCCGGGTTCACCAACCCGTTCGCCACATAGAACCGGTTGCGCACCGCGTGGAAGGTGATGTAGTCCATCGCGCCCATCTGTCGGCCGGTGGTCGGGCCGCTGGTCGCCGCGGGGCGCGAGTCCGGGGCCGACGGGCACTTGAACAGTTTGAAGGTGGTTTGGCCCAGCGTCAGGTTCGGGTCGATGTCCCAACGTACGGTCTTGTTGTACAGCTTCTCGACGTTGTCCTGCTCGACGTACGACAGTGCCAGCACGGTCCACGACGCGAACTTGTTGCTCGGCGTGTTCACGCGCGTCGAAGGCAACTTGCTGTCAAAGGTGCTCGCGTAGTTGTGGAACGCCAGCCCGAACTGTTTGAGATTGTTCTGGCAGCTCATGCGGGCCGCGGCTTCGCGCACCTTCTGCACGGCTGGCAGCAGAAGACCGATGAGGATGGCGATAATTGCAATAACGACCAACAGTTCGATCAGCGTGAACCCGCGTTTCCGGGCGACTGCGACCATTCGGCACCGCTCAATTGTGAGGAACGAGTTAATGAGGGGAATGTGTTTGATATACTTCCGCGTGCCCGAGAGGCCGCAAACAGTTGACGAAGCTTGGATGAAATAAATGAGTAGAATTCAAGGATCCGATTCCCGCTCAAGAGCGAGCCGAAAGGCGCACCTGCCAAGCAAGCCCTGTGCGGTTTGCTCGCGCCCGATCGTGTGGCGCAAGAAGTGGGCGAAAGTTTGGTCGGAGGTGCGATACTGCTCCGAACGCTGCCGGCGGGCCAAGGGGACGACGTAAAAACGCGAGCGGGAGCCTGTAGGCTCCCGCTCGCGTGGTAGTGGTCGCCTACCGGTTCGGCTTAGTGGCCCGAGCAGCCGCCGCCGCAGCCGGCCTTGTGCTTGCCGAACAGCCCACCGCCGTTGCGCAGGCCGAGGAAGCCGCCGCCGTGGCAGCTGCTGCCGTGGCAGCCCGCGGGCATCGCGTGCGAGCCGGTGCAGCCGGCGGGCTCGTGCGAGCCGGTGCAGCCGGCGGCGACGGTGCCGTGGCAGCCGCTCTTGTGCCCGCCGTTGCGCAGGCCGAGGAAGCCGCCGCCGTGGCAGCTGCTGCCGTGGCAGCCCGCGCTCATCGCGCCGTGGCAACCCGCGCCACCCTTCATCCCGCCGAAGCCCGACACGTCGCCACCCGAAGTCGCCGCTACGAGGAGCACCACGCTGTACATCAAGAAGCCCTCCGTACCCGTCACACAAGCGAACCGATCCGGTTGCGGGTGCCGCTCCGCAACTGATACGGGTTCGGTTCGCGTTCACTCGCGAGCGCGAGTTTGGCCGAACCTTGTGAGGCGGGCATGTTGTATTGAGGATCGTAAGTCGGGGCACACTGGGCGTCAACGGTAAATTGGGATGTTTGCGCCGTCTGGCCTCTTCGAGCCGCACCCGGCCGTGCCGATCGTAACGGTCGCGCCGCGCGTCACGTCCGACACCCGTCGCCAAATGGAATTGCGGACTGTAGTATCTGATTTATATGCCGGTCGCGCGCCCGCCCGGTTTCGGGACCAACACCGCGACCCGAAATGCGGTTATGCACTCCGGAGCCGGTCGCCGATTGGGAACAAGTCTTTCGCCCCACAGAGGCCCGTTATGGACAGCGCCGCGCCGGGTTCGCCCGCCGAAGTGGTTCCGCCGTTCGAGTGGCGCGCGGCGCGCAAGGTCGCCCTAACGGGGCTGGCGCTGATCGGTGCGGCGGCGGCACTCGGCGCGACCGCGACCGCGCTGGACGCCGAACCGGGGGCGCTCCTGCACACCCCGCGCCTACTGCTGTTGTTCGTGGGCGCGATCGTCGCCGGCGCGGCCGTTTCCATGCGCCCGGACCTCCCGGCGGTCTGGGCACTGGGTTGCGCGGCCGGGGCGCTCGCGGTGCCCGCGACGCCGGCACACTGGGACTCGTTCCGCCTGTTCTTCGGGGTCGCGGCGACCGTGGCCGGGGCGAGCGCCGCGGTGCGCTACGCGCCGCCGAGGTTCCGGTTCGCGGCGGTCACGGCGCTCATCCTGTTCCACTTCGGCGGCATCTTCCTCGCCACGACCACGCCGACACCGGCACCGTGGGTTACGGAGCAAGTGTTCACGCGCATCTACAACCCGTATCTACAGTTCCTGTACCTGCGGAACGCGTACCACTTCTACTCGCCCGAACCCGGCCCCGCGAGTGTGCTCGCGTTTTGCCTGAAAACGGAAACCGGCACCGACGCGAAGGGGGAGAAGGTGTACGCGACGAAGTGGGTGGTGACGCCCACGCGCCCGGGCGACGTGCGCGACCCGCTCGGCGTGACGTACTACCGGCGGCTGTCGATCTCGGAGCAAACGGCGCGGGCCTCGCCCGGGTTGCTCGTCACCACGGCCGCGGAGCAATCCGAACTGATCGAGCGGCGGCGGCAGCACCTCGCCATCCCGCTGAGCGAAGAGAACGCGTTCTCGCAGTACCGGCTGCCGCACCCGGAGATTTCGCGGTACGTCATTCCGTCGTACGCCTCACACGTCGTTCTCCAGAACACGAAGGACAAGGACGAGGCCGCGCGCACGACTGTAAAGATGTACCGACTCGAACACGTCGTGATGCCGGTGGAGGTGTTCACCAACGCGCGCAAGGAGCCGAACGCGACCACCGACCCGTACCACCCGGTCACCTACCGGCCGTTCTTTCTCGGCGAGTTCGACGCGCGGGGCACCCTCTTGGACCCGCAGGAACCGATGCTGTACTGGCTGGTTCCGGTTCGCGCGCGGCCCAACGCGCCGAAGGACGCGGTGCCCTACTTCGATTACATGTCGCTCCACGCACTGGGCCTCGACGGGTACAAGCAACCGGACGTGTTCGACGACCCGAAAGAGCGCGAGCGCGCGTTCGACTGGGCGCGGCTCCGCTGACGCGAGCGCCCGAGTGCCCGGGTTCCGGAGTGTGAGGGAACCGGCACGGCACTTGATTCGCGCGGCACGCCGGCACTCTCACACTCTCACTCAGGCACACTCCCACTACCGGGATCGGACATGAGCACGGAAAGCACCGCACCCCGCGCCGACGGGCGCACCATCTGGCAGCAGTGGGTGGCGTTCTGGTTCCCGGCCGCGGACCCGACCACGCTCGGGTTCGTGCGCGTCTGCACCGGCCTGCTGGTGCTGTACATCCACCTCGCGTATACCGTGGACTTGCAACTGTTCTTCGGCAAACACGGCTGGTACTCGACCGCGCACATCGATCGCGAGCGGCACGAGTACCCGTGGCAGGTGTACCCGTTCTTGGACTGGGACCCGGGTTCGGTTCTGACCGCGAAAGTGCCGGAGTTCCCGCACCGGCGCAAGGCGGTGATGAACTTCATTCGCAAACTGCCGACCGACCGCGCCCAGCGCGAGGCCAAACTCGCGCTCGTGAAGCGCGTGCTAAACAGCCCGCGCCCGGAGGCCGCCCCGGAGACGTTCGGGTGGGTGGCGCACATGGGCGAATCCGCCGGCCAGCAGAAGCTGTTCCTCGCGGCGCTCACGGGCGGGAAGGGCGTTCACACGGACGACCAGAAGGCCGAACTGCTGCGCGCTACGGGTCTCACACCGCCCTCCTATATCGGCCTGCCGGAAGCCGAGCGCACGAAACTGGCCGGCGAGGTGACCGCGTTCATCGACGCGCTGCCGAGCGGCGACGGCGCGGCGCGGTACGTCCTCGACCACCTCGGCATGCTGAACGCCGACCTGCGCCGCGCGTTCTACGAGTTCCTCGTGAACCTGCCGGACGACCCCGCCGCGCGCAAGGAGAAGCTGGACTACCTCGAGTACTGGAACAGCGACCGCGACAAGACGCTCCGCACCGGGCACGGGATTTTCAGCGTCTGGTTCCACGTCACGGACCCGACGCAAATGGCGCTGGTTCACACCTGCGTGCTGGTCTGCATCGTGCTGTTCGTGTTGGGGCTGTTCACGCGCGTCACGTCGGTCCTCGTGTGGGTGAGCGTGGTGTGCTACATCCACCGCACGCAGCAAGTGCTGTTCGGTATGGACACCATGATGAACATCCTGCTGTTCTACCTGATGATCGGAAACAGCGGGGCGGCGCTGTCGCTGGACCGCCTGATCGCCCGGTACCGCGCGGCGCGCGCGAGTCTCGCGCGGCACGGGTTCATCGACGCGCCGACCCGGGCGTTCCTCGCCGCCCCGCCGCCGAGTACGACCGCCGGGTTCGGACTGCGGCTCATACAGGTGCACTTCTGCATCATCTACATGTCAGCGGGCCTCTCGAAGTTGAAGGGCAACGCGTGGTGGAACGGGCTGGCGTTCTGGGACGTGGTCGCCAACCCCGAGTTCACGCTGCTGAAGTACGGGTGGTACGAGAGTTCGTTGCGGGCCATCGCGTCGGTGAAGCCCGTTTTCTACTTCATGTGCAGCCTCAGCGTGTGGGGCACACTGTTCATCGAAATCGCCGGCCCGTTCTTGTTGTGGACCCGGTGGCGCCTCGCGATCGTGTTCCTCGCAACGCTGATGCACGCGGTCATCGGCGTGCTGATGGGGCTGAACGTGTTCGAGCTGTTGATGATGCTGATGCTGGTGTCGTTTTTGAAAGACGGCGTGATCCGCGACCGGTTCCGCGGCAGCGCGGACCTGCCGAAGGTGGGATTCGCGTTCGACCCGGCGCGCCCGGAACAGCAGCGCGCCGCGGCGCTGGCGACCGCCGCCGACACCGACAATCAGTTGGTGCTGAAGCCCGAACCGGGCCTCGCCGCGCCGACCGCAGCGCCCCCGACCGGCGAGAAGGTCAGTGGCGCGGACGGCACGCGCGCGCTGTTCCGCCACCTGCGCTTCTTGGGCCTGCTGCCGTTCCTGCTGCTGCCGGGGGTGAAGGGGGTCCTCACGAAGCGGCTGTTCCCGGCTGCCCCCGCGGCGTGACAACTCCCGGGACCGAGTTTCGGCCCGACGGGAGAAGTTCGCCCGTCGGTGCGTTTCGCTCAAGCCGCGCAACCCGCGCGGTCGATTCCTTGGACGTGGAGCGGTTCGCCCCCGCTCCAGCCCGCAAGGAGGTCGGCCCGTGCGCACCGCTCATACCGTCGCCGCCGTCGCGCTGGCGGTCGGGCTCGCGCTGGCCGTCGCGCCGGCCGAGCGCCCCGCCCGCGCCGAAGACCCGTTCGGCGGGTTGCGCCCCACCTACTGGCCGCAGCGCGCCTTCGGCATCCCGCTAGATCGCGCGACGTTCAACGCGCTCGATCCCAAACCCACGCACCTGCAACTCTACTACTCGCTCAACCGCGGCGCGTTCCAGAAGGGGACCAAGCTCGCGGTGGGGGCGCTGCAACCCATCGCGGAGGGCAAAGAGGGCTTCCTGTTCGACGCCCCGCGCGACGGCGACTACGAGTTCGCGGTGCAACTTGTCTACGGCGACGGCACCGTTTCGCCGAAGGAGAACCAACTCGCGGGCGAGCGCCGCGCGATCATCGACACGGTGCCGCCGCGGGTGCAGATCGCGGCTGTCGGCAACGGTGTGGAGTGGAGCGCGAGCGACGACAACCTCGATGCGCGCGAAATGAAACTCGAGTGCAAGTGGCCCAACAGTTCCGAGTGGACGCAAGTGAAGGATCGCGAGTTCCGCGCGCGCGACAACTACGCGTGGCGGATGCCCCCGGGCAGGGTGCTCGAAGTGCGCGTGCGGGCGCGCGACCTCGCGGGCAACGACGGCATTTCGCCGATCGTGCGCGTCCCGGGCGACACGGGCGCGACCGTGGGGCTACCGAAAGGCGGCGCGGGCGGCAGCGGCGGGTTCGGCGCGCCGGGTCTGCCGCAACCGCGCATCGGGTACGTGAAGCAACTCGACTTCCACGTCGATTACACCGTGCAGAAGATGGGCCGCAGCGGGGTGCAGGCGGCGCACCTGTTCGTGCTGAAAGAGCAGGGCGGTTGGGAACTGGTGAAGCGACACCCGGTGAAGCTCCTGCCGGACGACAAGAGCCACGCGCTCTCGGTCCCGTACAAGGCCGAGCGCGAGGGCACGTTCGGGTTCTATGTGATCCCCGAGAGCGGCGCGGGCAAGCGCGACGACGACCCGAAGCGCGACGACCCGCCGATGGTGCTGGTGGTGGTCGATACGACGAAGCCGAAAGTGCAGCTCACCGGTGTGCAGGTGAAGCCGGGCGGCGCGAAGGGGCCGGTGGTGGAGTTCACGTGGGAGGCGAGCGACCCGAACCTGATGCCGCAACCGGTGCGTCTCGAATGGTCGCTCGACAAGAGCGCCGCGGTGTGGACCGAGGTGAAGTCCCAACTCGACAACAACCTCACTGCAACGAGCGGCCGGTACGCGTGGGAAGTGCCGGACGAGAAGGTGTGGAAGTTCTGGGTGCGGATGAGCGCGCTGGACAAGGCCGGCAACGTAGGCGAGCACGTGTGGCCGCAAGAGGTTCTCGTAGACTTGGTCAAGCCGTCCGCGACCATCGACCGCGTCCGCGGCAGCCCGGCCACCGCGCCGCCCGACAAGTTACCGTAGTTCTCACAAATCGCAGCGGTACTGCGCGCCGTACTGGCGCTCGGTACCCACGCTCTGGACGCGCACCAGTCGCAGCAGGATCGCACTGCCCGCGGTCGCGCCCACGTTCGGGAACACGGCGTACACGTACTTCGTTGGCAGCGAGTGCGCCACGCTAAACCCGATGCCGCCCAAGGACACGTCGCGGCACCGCGCCGGGATCGCGTCGTCGATGCCGCCGTCGCTGTGAACCGGGTACAACGACAGCGCCAGCCCGCACGCCACGCGCGGGTTGCGGCGCCGGTCCTGCACGTTGCACAACTGCCCCCGCACGTCGGTGAGCATCTTCGGCAGGTGGTCCATCGCCTCGCGCGCGCTCTTCGGGTCCGGCGCGCCGAACGTGCGGCCCAGCACCGTCACTTCGCCGACCGACTTCCCCGCGGTGGGCAGTAGCACCGCCACTTCGAGGCCGAACTTCTTGCCGCCGAAGAACCCGCCGCCGCCCGTCGCGCGGCGCAGCACGAGGTGCGCCGCGTCCTGTTGCTCGATTGTTACGCCCCACGTTTCGCGCAGCACCGCGAGTTTCAGCGGCACCACGGTCGCTGGCACCGTGGACGGGAACTGGCACACCCACGTCCCGTCTTTCAGTCGGCCCACTTCGCCCGGCATGTACGGAACGACACCGCCCCCGGCCCCGGCCTCGAGCGCCGCAAGGGCGAACGACTGCGGGTCGATCGTGTGCCCGCTGCTCGCCATACCGATGAGCGCCGCGACCGGCACCACCGAGCGGACCGCGTCGATCACCACGCGCTCGGCGCACTCTTCGGCCATCGGCGGCGGCGTTTCCGCGTGCATCGGGCCGGGCGTGAGCACCGGGTTCGCCGGGTAGCGCGATTGCCCGCCGCGCGTCGCGGCGACCAGCGGCGGCAGCGCGCCGCGGGTCTGCCCCGGTTGCGTGAGCGGGTTCCGCGACGGCAGCGTAAAACTCTGCGTGTGCCCGGTGATTCCCGGCGCGCTCGTGGAGTGCCCCGGCTCGGAGTGCGGTTCGTCGTGCGCCGGATCGTGCCCGGCCGCGAGGTTCATCTCCGCCACGGAGCGGTCCACACGCGCCCGGCGCAGGTTCATGGCCGCGTTCGGCAGCGCTGTGTCGGCCCCGCCGATCATCAGCGCCTGCACGAACGCGAGGCACGACGGGAACCGGTTCTCCGGCTTCTTTTCGAGCGCGCGCCCCACGGCGGGTTGATCGGCCAGCGGCAGGGCGGCGAGGTTCGGCTTCCCCGAAACGTGCTGCAGCATCATCTGCTGCGGCGTGCGCCCGACATACGGAAAGTCGCCCGTGAGCAGCTCCGCGTACACCAGCGCGAGGCTGTACTGGTCCGAACACGCGCTCGGCGTGCCGTGCAACACTTCCGGCGCGACGTACCTCGGGGTGAGACCCCGGTTGCCCGCGTCGTCGCCGCCGAGTTTCGAGACGAGACCGTAGTCGCCAACTTTGACGTGCCCGGACACAAGAAACAGGTTCGCGGGCTTGATGTCGAGGTGTTGCAGGCCGAACTTGCCCGCGATCATGTCGAGCGCTTCGGCGGCGTCCGCGAAGTACGCGAGCAACTCGTCGCGCGGGATGCCCGGCAGCCCGCAGGTGCGGCACTCGCGGAACCGGTCTTGGAGCTGGCGGTCGGCCAGTTCCATCACCATCACCAGTTCCCCACCGATCTCTTCGACGCGCTCGAGCGTGAGAAGGAACGGGTGCCGAATGGCTTTGATTTCTTCGAACGCCGCGAGCTCTTGGCCGAACCGCTCTTGGCCGCGACCGTCGTCGGCTTCGGACGGAACGAACTTGATCGCCTTGTGCAGCCCGCCGGGGGCCTCGCACTTCCACACCTCGCCGAACCCGCCGTGGCCCAACGGCGACAACAGCTTGTACCCCGGCAGCGGCTCAAGGCCGGCCTTTTTGGAGTACACGCGGTGCGCGCCGCTGTCGGTCGGAGGAGCCGGGGGCATCGGAAAGCACCAGCCGGGGGCGAAGCCACTCAAAGATAGGACGGGAAATCGGACACGCTCGAAGAAAATGCGTGGCGCGAAGGCCGCACGAGAATTGAGGCGCGGCCGAACTGGAAGTTGCGGCCCGCTCTCAACTGTCGAGGTCAATGGCGCAGAACTCGTTTGCGCCGCTGGTGATCGCACAGTGAGGCCGGTCGGCGAAATCACGACGCAGTGAATGCGACTCTTTGGCCAGTCGGTCTACTCCTTCCCCAACACCAGATCGCACACCCAGCACCCTCGGACGTGAACTTGGCTCGCGTCGCGGCAGTGCATCAGAATCTGCTCGTCTTCGCACCCGGCGTCTTGGAGCGCATCGGCCAGAATCGGCATCGCGCCGAACTCGCGCGAATCGTACATCTGGCGCGCGAGCGACACCGCGGTGTCGGTGCGCCACGCCGGGAGGAAGGTGACCGGGCGAAACGGATTCCCGAACACGTCGCGGAGTAAACAGCTCTGGTGTGCCTTTTCGTTAGCCCGAACTACTTCGTCGATGTGGCTCTCCTGTCTCGGCACACGCCGCGCGGCAGCAGCAAGACTCGCGCAATCGGCGCAGTACAGACAGCGATCAAACCCTTGCTTGAAATCAAGACCGGACACTTCGGTGGCAGCACAGGCCGCACAGTATCCGGCGTAGTTTGCGGAAGCGTTCACCCGTCGGCATAAGTCGCGTGCTGCGGAATGGGCAACTTCTAATGCGACTCGGTTCGAGAGACCGTCCGCGTACGCTTCTGCTGTTTCAATGGCTTTTTGGCTGGCGCTCTCGCTTATCCCCGATGGGATGCGGCGACAGCACGCAACCAAGAAGAGGCGCTGTTTGCGCTCCCGGTTGCCGCTGATCAGTGCGTTTCTGAGTTGTGGGCGGCGGGAGCGTTTACAGAACGAGATGAGCCTTTCGAGATCGGCGCACTTCAGCCACTCCTCTTCAGTCATCGGTCGCCCTCGTCGCGCGCCTTCGCTATCTCAACACGCATGACCACACCCGCCGCGCCGCGCCCCGTTCTGAACACCAGCCTCGGCGACTTCCCGCTCTCCGAGTGCCGGCTCACCATCGGCGAAACGGCGCTCTCCGTGCTGCACACGCGGGCGGTCATCACGCTCGAAGAAGAGACGCAGTTCCTGCACCACACCGAGAACCGCGCGCCTTACGGCGTCGTTCTGTGGCCGGCGGCCATCGCGCTCGCGCACGAGATCGCGGCGCGGGCGACCGAGTTCCGCGGGCGCACCGTGCTGGAACTCGGTGCGGGCACCGGGTTGCCGGGGCTTGTGGCGGCTTCGCTCGGCGCGACCGTGACGCAAACCGACCGCTCCGAGGTGATTCTGCACGTGTGCCAGATGAACGGCGAGCGCAACCGCGCCCGCATTTCGTACCGCGTCGCGGACTGGACCGAATGGACCGATACCGCCCGCTACGATTGGATCATCGGCTCCGACATCCTGTACGCGGACACGCTGCACGCGGAGCTGCGCCACATCTTCGAGACGAACCTCGCCGCAAACGGCCGCGTGCTGCTGTCGGACCCGTTCCGCACGCCGAGCGTCCCGTTCCTCGAAGGGTTGGAGGCGAGCGGGTGGCGGGCGTCGCACTCGCGCTGGAGCTTGGGCGAAGGCTGCGACGCCCGCGCCGTCGCGGTGTACGACCTCGCCCCGCCGCCGCGCTAATCCTTTCCCAACACGAGATCGCACACCCAGCACCCGCGAACGTGAACTTGGTTCGCGTCGCGGCAGTGGTGGAGTACCTGTTCGTCTTCGCACCCGGCGTCTTGGAGCGCGTCGGCCAGAATCGGCATCGCACCGAACTCGCGCGAATCGTACATCGTGCGCGCGAGTGACACCGCGGTGTCAGTCCGCCACGCGGGGTTGAAGGAGACCGGGCGGAACGGGTTCCCGAAGATGTCGTGGAGCAGCCGTTCCTTGAACGCGAACTCGGCCGCGTCCGGCCCGGGGCTGCGCCCGATTTGGTAGTTCCAAGAGGAGCGCACGAAGTCCTTCGTGAGATCGCGCGACGTGTTTTGCACGATCAGGTACAAATCGAACCCGTCGCGCGCGGCCAAGCTGCGCGCGCAGCGGAGCGCGTCCAACCCACAGGCCGAGATGCGCACGTCGGCCCGCGGGGCGTCCTCTTGGGCCAGCGCGTCCAGTTCGACGAAATCCGACGATTCGTGCAGGGCGCGCAGTTCCGCGCTCGCGTCCGCCCCGTCCGCGAGCGCATCCGACAGTTCCACGATGCGCTGCGCCGCGGGCACCGAGAGCAGGTCCCACACGCGCCGACAGCACGCGGACGCGAACAGTCGCAGTTTGCGCTCGTTCGCGTGCTGTTCGAGGTAATCCACTACGAACGTCATGCGGAACTCGTTCGTCCATCCGCTTTCGTCGAGCGGTCGGTCCTCTCGCACCCACGTCGGGAGTTGCTGCCGCCAATCGGTTTCGTCGTCCGTTCCAGTCACGGGCTTGCCCTCACGCCTTCGCGGGCTTGGCGCGCTCTTTGTTGTCCTTCAGGAACTCAACCGCCTTCTCCGGGTCGGTAAGTTCCGGCGGCAGCAAGATGCTCCCACTGCGCTTCGGGATCGGTAGTTCGGCCGGTTGACCCTTCGTGAGGTCGCGCATCTTGCGCACCTTGTCTTGCACGCGCATCAGCCCTTCGAGTAGCGCCTCCGGGCGCGGCGGGCACCCCGGAACGTACACGTCTACCGGCACCACGAGATCGACGCCCTTCGCCACGTTGTAGCCGTACTTGTAGTACGGCCCGCCGCCGCAGGTGCAGGCCCCCATTGCGATCACGAACTTCGGGTCCGGCATCTGGTTGTAGAGCCGCCGCACGCGCTCCGCCATCTTCAGATTCACGGTGCCGGCGACGATCATGAGGTCCGCTTGGCGCGGGCTGGCGCGGAACGCGCCAGCGCCGAAGCGGTCGATGTCGAACCGGCTGGCCCCGGTCGCCATCATCTCGATGGCGCAGCACGCGAGGCCGAAGGTCATGGGCCACAGCGACGACTCGCGCGCCCAGTTGATCGCGTACTCGAGGTTCGTGGCAACGAACCCGTCGCGCATCGCGCCTTCTAGCAGGCCCATGTTCGGCTCCTATTGTTTCGCGCGCGGGGGCGGCGCGAGCGGCGCGCCGGTCGCAGGAAGAGGGTGTTTCTTGCGCACGTCGGTCACGAACGCTTTGAACTCCGGGCGCGCGCGGATCGGGTCGAAGTCGGTGTCTGCGTCCAAGTGGCGGTTGTTGCTCGGCGCGCCGAAGTAGCCGGCGGCGAACACGTCGCGCAGCAGTTGCAGCGCCCGCGCGGCGCTCGCGTCGCGCGTCTCGGCCGGGCCGAACTGCGCCAACTGCGCGTACTCGCACGCCAGATTGTAGCGCACCACGGGTACATCCGGCGCGCCGGGCGCGAGCAGTTCGGTCGCCGTGCGGTCCACGAGATCGGCGCGCCCGGAGCGCGCCTGTTCGACCAGCAAACTCGTGCGCTGAACCACACCCAACACGTTCAGCCACGTCGCGCTCGGGGTGTCGCGCAGGAGCGCCGCGCGCTCGCGCTCGAAGGTCGCGAACACCGCCTCGGCGTCTTTGGAGCGACCGGCGCGCGAGAGCATTTCGAAGTTCACGAGGGCGAAGTTGAGCTTCTGGATGCGCAACGGGAACGCCTTCGGTTGCATTTCGAGGAGCTTGTCGAGTTGGCGCTGCCCCTCGGCGGCGAGGGCGAGGCCGGCGTCGCGGTTACCGGTGCGGAACAGCACCGCGCCGCGGGAGGTGGCGAGTGCCGCGCGGGTGAGGCCGGTGATTTCGACCGAGCGCGCGGTTGGCGGCGTGAGTTTGTCCAGTTCGGTGAGCAGGCCGTCGGCGCGGTCGAAGCGCTCGAGCGCCTCTTTGAGGCGGCCGGTCATCGAATCGGTCGCGCCGAGGTTTACCAGCGACGTGACCACGACGAGCGTGCTGCGGTAGCTCCGCGGGCGCGCCGTGTGTAACTCTTCCCCGATCTTGAGCGCTTGGGCGTGAAACTCCGCGGCCCGCGCCGGGTTCTGGATCGAAAAGAACATCGCCAGCGCCGACTTGATGTCGGCGAGCGCGAGCTGCGATTCTTCGGAAGCGGGGTCGAGCGCGACCGTTTCTTCGGCCATCCGGTGCGCCTTCTGGTACACCGCGAGGGCGTCGGCGTTGCGCCCGCGGAGCGCCTCGGCGTGCGCACGAAACAGCGTCACTTCCACCAACCCGCGGCGGTGCGCCGGGTCGCGCGGGAACTCGGCCACCAGCCCCGCGTACAGCTTTTCGGCTTCTTCCAGCACCGGCCCGACGTGATCGTATTCGGACAGCCCGAGGAGCGCGGCTGCGAGCAACCGGTGCGCGCGGGCCAGTTGCTCGCGCACCGCCGGCGCGGCACGGTCTTCGTCACCGAGCGAATTCAGGAACCCAATGGCGTCTTCGAGAACGGCTTTGCGCTCCGGCTGAAGTTCCGGGCGGGTGGCCCAGAGCGGTTCACCGATGCGGGTGATCGACCGCGACACCGCTTCGGCCGCAACCTTCAGCCGCGCGTCGGCGCGGGCGCGCTCGTGCTGTTCCTGTTCGCGCGCCGATTGGGCTTCGCGGGCCTCTGTGCGCGCTTTCTGCGCCTGCCAGAGAGAAGCGCCGACGCCGGCCGCGAACACCACGATCACCACAACCGCGGCGCGCTCGATGACCCGGCGGCGCTTGCGCTGCTCGCCGATCTGCACTTCGGCGGCGAGTTTCGCGCGCTCGGCGTCGGCGGCGCGCTCGGCCGTGGCGGTGCGAATGCGAGCCACTTCCCGCGCCACCGCGTCGGCGTCCGCGGGCCGGTCGCTCGGCTCGAACGCCATGCACCGCTTGCACAGCGACACGATTTCTGCGTCGGCCCCGCACGCGTCGAGGAGCGCGAACGCCGCCACCGTGTTCCCGCGCACCGCGGCGAGGCGCACCGATTCGGCCGTCGTCCCGTCGTACGGCGGCTTGCCGGTGAGGAGTGCGCACAGAATCGCGCCGAGGCCGAACACGTCGGCGCGGCGGTCGATCTTCTCCACTTCGCCCGCCGCCTGTTCGGGCGGCATGAACGCGGGCGTGCCGAGCACGGACCCAACCTGAGTGAGCGTACCGTCCGAATCGCGCGGCAGGTACACTTCGCTCTGGACGCCGGGTTCGGTCGGAGCGCGCTCCGGCGCTGTCGTGTCGCCGAGCACCTTCGCCAAGCCCCAGTCCATGACCTGCACTTCGCCGAACGCGCCCACCATGACGTTGTGGGGCTTGAGGTCGCGGTGAATGACGCCGCGGGCGTGCGCGTAGCCGACCGCGTGGCACACGCTCTCGAACGCTCCGAGCCACCGCGCCGCACCCGATCCGTCGGCGCGGAGCAACTCGTCGAGGGTACGGCCCTTGATGAGCTTCATCGCGAGGAACGGGCGCGCGTCCGGCAGTTCGCCGACGCGGTACACGGCCGGGATACCGGGGTGCTGAAGGCGTGCGGTGATGCGGGCTTCGTCGAGGAAGCGCGCCGCGGCAGCGGAGCCGGCGCGGTAGCGCCCGCGGAGCACCTTCACGGCCACTTCGCGGTCGAGTTCGAGGTCGCGCGCGCGGTACACGACGCCCACACCGCCCTGCCCGATCTCGCCGAGCAGCGCGTAGCCGGGCGGGTTCGGTGCCTCCGCTGGCGCGTCGGCATCAGCCGGCAGCGAATCGACGGTGCGCGCCGGGTCGGCCGGGTCCGGCGCGCCGGTCTGCGTCAGGTCGCTCATCCGCGCGCCTCAGTTTCCGCGGGTGGCGGTTGCGGGGCTTGGCCAGCGGTGCTGCGCACCCATTCGAGGTCACCGCGCCGCCACAGGTACGCGAAGCCCACCAGCAGCACGCCGAAGAACACCATGATGTCACCGAACGCGAGCCACGCGAGATCGTTCGCGGCCTCCGCGCTCGGCGCGGCCGTCACCGCCGCGCCTTGCGGCTGAAGGTTCTGCGCGGCTTCGATGCGCGCGGCTTCCGGCTTGCTTACGTCCGCGGCGCGGTTCGCGCTCCCGAACACGACGGCCCACGGGAAGAAGAACGCGAGTTCCACGTCGAAGATGACGAACAGCAGCGCGACCACATAGAAGCGCAGATCGAACTGCACCCACGCCGGGCCGACCGGTTCTTCGCCGCACTCGTACGGCTCGCCCTTCTCTGCGCTCGGCCGCTCCGGGCGCACGAGCTTGCCGAGAATCAGGTTCGCCGCGAGCAGCGTCAACCCCGCCGCGAGGAAGATGACGATGAGGAGAACGAGGGTCGTCATGGTGTTCGAGGGGCAAGGGGCGAGGGGCAAGGGGCGAGAACGAACTACGCGGACGGCGGTTGCGGTGCTGGTTTTTCCGACTCACCTTTGGTCCCTTGTGCCTTCGCGCCCGCTTCTTGCCCCTTGCCGCTTGCCCCTTGCCCCTCCGTTTTCGTCCACACCGGCAGCGGGACGCGTTTGCTCTCTTGCACCGCGGTCGGGTTCAGCGAGGTTTGGCCCCACGCCACGTTGAGCGGCAGTTTCGCGTAGTCCACCACGCAGCCGTCGCGCGTGTAGGTGCTGATGTCGTGGTTCGATCCCATGAAGATGCAGTCCACCGGGCACGGATCGACGCACAGCGCGCAGAACATGCACTTCGTGTAGTCGATCTTGAAGCCGGTCACGACGAAGCCCTTCGCGGGCGGCGCGGCTTTCTCTTTGTCGATGTAGATGCAATCGACCGGGCACGCGCGGGCGCACTTGTCGCACCCGATGCACGTCGTCAGGTCGAAGCGGTGGAACCCGCGGTACCGCGGGCGCACGGGGATCGGCTGTTCCGGGTACGCGAAGTGCCCGGCGAACGTGCCGCGCCGGTACGACTGCACGAAGTGCCACAGCGTGACGTACATGCCCGACGCGGTGCTGACCGCGGCCCGGTACACGTTGCGGAGCCAAGAGCGCATATCGAGCCTGCGAGCGGGAGAGATTCGGCGAAGGAGATTGTACGCGCCCCGCGCGTGCGCTCGCAAGGCACGAGCCCCGGCGGCGCGCACTTACTTCAACACGCCCAACTGCTTGCCCACTTCCGTGAATGCGGCAATCGCGCGGTCGATCTGCTCCGGCGTGTGCGCGGCGCTCACCTGCATCCGAATGCGCGCTTGGCCGTGCGGCACGACCGGGTAGCTGAAGCCGATCACATAGATGCCGCGTTTCAGTAGTTCGTCGGCCATCTTCGTCGCGACGGCGGCGTCGCCGAGCATCACGGGCAGAATCGGCGTCGGCCCGGGCTTAATCGTGAACCCCGCGGCCTCCAACCCGGCACGCAGTTTCGCGGTGTTCGCCTTCAGCGTGGCGCGCAGGTCGGTCGCGTTCGCGGCCAGTTCCAGCGCCTTCATCCCCGCGATGACCAGCGCCGGCGGAACGCTGTTCGAGAAGAGGTACGGCCGCGACCGGTTGCGCAGCCAGTCCACGATTTCCGCGCTCGCCGCGGTGAAGCCGCCGCTCGCGCCGCCGAGCGTCTTCCCCAGCGTGCCGGTGATGATGTCGATGCGGTCGAGCACTCCCAACTCTTCCGCCGCGCCGCGCCCGGTGGCACCCAAGTGCCCGGTGGCGTGGCAGTCGTCGATGCCCACCGCGGCCTTGTACTCGTCCGCGAGCGCGCAGACGTCCGGCAGCTTCGCGAGGTCGCCGTCCATGCTGAACACGCTGTCGGTGAAGATCAGTTTGAACCGCGCGCCTTTCGCATCTTCGAGTTTGGCCTTCAGGTCGGCCATATCGTTGTGCTTGTAGCGGAACCGCTGCGCCTTGCACAGCCGCACGCCGTCGATGATGCTCGCGTGGTTCAGTTCGTCGCTCAGAATCGCGTCCTGCTCGCCGAGGAGCGGCTCGAACAAACCGCCGTTCGCGTCGAAGCACGAGATATAGAGGATGCTGTCGCCCTTGCCGAAGTAGTCCGCGATCTGCTTCTCGACGAGTTTGTGAACGTCTTGCGTGCCGCAGATGAACCGGACACTGGAGAGGCCGTAGCCCCACGCCTTCACGCCGTCGAGCGCCGCGGCCACGATGTCCGGGTGGTTCGCCAAACCGAGGTAGTTGTTCGCGCAGAAGTTCACCACTTCTGCGCCGTTCACCGAAATGCCGGAGCTTTGCGGCGAGGCGATGCGGCGCTCGGCCTTGTACAGCCCCTTCGTTTTGAGCGCTTCGAGTTCGGCGCGCAGAAAGGCGTTGATGTCGTCGGCCGGCATACGGAATGCTCCACACGAGTGATGAGTGGAATTGTATCCGCGGTTACACCGAGCGCCCGCGAACGGGAGAACACCATGAGCACGCAGAAGGTCGCACTCGTCACCGGTAGTGGGAAGAAGCGCGTGGGCAGCGCGGTCGCGGAGGCGCTCGCGCGGCGCGGCTTCGCGATCGCGGTGCACTACCGCACGTCGGAAGCCGAGGCAAAAGAAACAGTCGCCCACCTACGGCAGTTCGCACCGGCGGAAGCGTTCCGCGCGGACCTGAGCAGCGAAGGCGAAGTGAAAGCGCTCGTGTCCGGCGTACTCGCGCGCTTCGGCCGCATTGATGCGCTGGCGAACTGCGCCGCGGTGTGGAACCGCAAGAAGCTCGAAGACGTGACCGTCTCGGACCTGCGCGAGCACCTCGACGCGAACCTCGTCGGCACGTTCCTTACCTGTCAGCACGTCGGCCTTCAGATGGTGGCGCAAGAGAGCGGCGGGTGCGTCGTGAACGTGGGCGATTGGGCCGACGCGCGCCCGTACCGCGACTACGCCGCGTACTTCCCCAGCAAGGCGGCGATTCCCGGTCTCACGCGCGTGTTCGCGGTGGAACTCGGCGCGCGCAACCCTAACGTGCGAGTGAACGCGGTGCTGCCCGGCCCGGTGATGCTGCCGCCCGAACTGACGGCCGACGAGCGCGCCGGCGCGGTGGCGGGCACGCTGGTGAAACGCGAGGGAACCCCGCACCACGTCGCGCAAGCCGTGCTACAGTTCATCGAGAACGATTTCGTCACGGGCGCGTGCCTGCCGGTCGACGGCGGGCGCACCGTGTATTCCACCGATTCGTAAATGAGCGCAACCCTTCCCGAAGCCGAGCCGCGCGCCGCGGGCGCGCCGGGCACCGCCGCGCCGCGCCCCACGCTCGCCGCGGTGTGCGTCGGGCTGTTCGCGCTGTGGCAGCTCGCGTACCTGCCGCTCGCGAACCTGATCGACTTTGTGCCGCGCCGCATTCCCGGGCCGCACCCGGAAGTGTTCGGCGACCCGGCCCAGCAGCGCGGCGCGTTCACAACACTCGAACCGCTCCAGCGCGCGGCCGAGCGCGCCGGCGACGCGCTCGACTTCTGGTCGGAGGTGAGCGGGCAAGAGCAGGGCTGGGGCATGTTCGCGCCCGGCCCGCCCCCGTACTCGTGCTTCGTCGCGGTCGAATTCCGGTTCGCGGACGGCACCGCCGACACGGTCCTTTCGCTCTACGAACCGGACCACGCGCGGCCCGGGTTCCGCACCCCGTTGCTCCACAACCGCGCGTTCAACCACGAAATGAGTTTCACGTTCGAACCGTGGTACCTGCCGAACGACAAGATCACCGAGCGCCCGGACCTGTACGCGCGCCTGCCCGCCGGCGCGCGCGCGTTCCGGGTGCCGATCGTTTCGTACCTCAAGTGGCGGTTGGCCGCTTACCGCGAGCAGCACCCGGAGCGCGGCGCGCCCACCGAAGTGATCCTGAAACACCGGTTCGTCCGCACGCCGCACCCGGCCGAACCGACCGTGTGGGGAACGACCGTGGACGAGCGCCCGTACGCGAAGTGGACGCCCGCGACCGGCACCTACGACGCGTACGACCCGGTGCGCGGCGCGTTCGTTGCGGAGGGCGCGAAGTGAACGTGCACCCGTGGTTCCCCGGCGCGCTCGGGCGGTGGAAGTGGCTGAACGAGCCGATCCCGGCGGAGCGCCTCGCGGCGCTGCGCGTCGCGACGGCGCTCGCGGTACTCGTCGACATTTGCTTCAGCTACCTGCCGCACTTCACCGTGCTGTTCAGCGCCGACGAACTGGGCGGGCGCGACCTGTGCGCCGACCGGTTCCGCGACGGCCGCTTCTACTGGTCGGTGCTGCGCGTGCTGCCCGATTCGTGGGGACCGGCGGCGCTGTTCGGCACGTGGGCCGCCTCCGCGGTCGGGTTGCTGTTCGGCTGGCGCACGTTGCTCTGCGGCCTCGTGTGCTGGGCGTGCGCCGTCTCGCTGTGGAACCAGAACCCGCTGCTTCACAACGGCGGGGACCGCGTACGGAACTCGCTGCTGCTGTTCGTCTCGCTGAGCGCGTGCGCGGAGGTGTGGAGCTACCGCGGGCGCGGCGCGCGGGGGGTGCTGGTGCCCGGGTGGGTGGTGAAGGTGTTGCTGGTGCAGCTCGCGTGCATTTACTTCTTCAGCGGGTGGGCGAAACTGCAAAGCCCGATCTGGCGGAACGGGTTCGTGATGTACTGGGTGGCGCACGACCTCGCGTGGAGCCAATGGCCGTGGGGCGCGGCGCAGGTACCGGTGTGGGCACTGCGGCTTTCCGCGCTGGTGACGCTGCTGTGGGAACTGCTGTTCCCGGTGCTGGTGCTGTGGCCGCGCGGGCGGGCGGTCGCGCTGGCGCTCGGAGCCGCGTTCCACCTCGCGACGTTCTTCACGCTCGAAGTGGGAATGTTCGCCTTCTACTCGCTGGCGTGCTACGCGGCGTTCGTACCGTGGGAGCGCCTGCGCCGCGCGGGTTAGGGCTTGGGCAGCGGCACCGGTTCGAGGCGCACCACCTGCCCGGAGCGGAACACGACACACGTTCCGTCCGGCGACACCCAGAACGGCCCGCCGATGCGCCGCTCCGGGGTTTCTTCGATGCTCGCGAGTTCGTCGAGCCGCTCCGGGTTCGCGCGCGCGTCGAGCACGAACAGCCGGTTCTTGGCGGTGTTCGCCTGCGCCGCAAACATGTATCGGCCGTCCGTCGAAACATTGAGAAATGCGCTTGGCTCAAAGGGTCGGTAGCGCTTCGTAGCGGTACCGTTGGCGTAAACCGTTTCGAGCAGTCCCCCGCCGTCGCACACGAACACGCGCCCGTCCGGGTGAACCGTGAGACCGGTGAAATACTGGGCTTGCACACTCTTGTCGCCGAAAACTTCACGCCGGCCCAACAGCGCGCCATTCTGAACGTCGATCTCGAACACGCGCAGCCCGGTCGCACCATCGGAACCGAGAGCGCGCAGCACTTTTCCGTCGGCGGAGCGCCACACTTCTGGTGCGAGCGTGCCGCGACTGATCGACGCGACACTACCCGTGACGCCATTGAGAGTGCCACCGCACCGCTGCACGGCAGTCGCCGTGGCGGACACATAGTAGAACCAGTCGCCGTCGGGCGAAGCGAACCCGCCGGCCGTCTGAGGGCGAAAGCCCGTGTTTCCGATCTGCGCGACGGGCGCGAGTTCGACCGGCGAGTCGCCGGCTTCCCATTTGGGTAAGCGCGCGAGATCGTACAGGAAGTACGAACCGACGTATTCTCGTGCTTGCAAATTCGTCGAGTTATGAGACGTAAAGTTCAGCGGCACGTACAGCCGGTTCTGCGCCGCCGCGAGCACCGGCGGGCCGCCGATCGGGTCCAGCCCCTTCTTCCCGGGCGCGGCGTCCGACAGCACCCAGCGCCCGGTTTCCTTGAACTCCGGGTAGCTGTACCGCACCAGCAGCGCCGGCACCTTCTTTTCGTTCCACGTTTCTTTGCGGTCGGCCCAATACCCGTTTACAGCCGTCACGACCCACACGGTCTTGCGTTCTGGGTCGAAGGCGACGCCCGCGTTCGGCACCACGCGCGGCCCTTCGACGAGGCGCTCGGTCGGCGCGCCACCGATCGGCGCGGGGCCTTTGCCCGCGAGGAACCGAACCTCGTGCTCGGTCAGCGCGCGGTCGAACGCGCAGATTTCGTCGACCGCCGAGATCGGCAGTTCGGGGAACCGGTCGGCGAACTGGACGCTCCACCCCGGCGCGCCCTCGACGCGGGTGAGCGCGCCGAGGTGCAACTTCGTGGGCCGCGAATTGCCCGCAGTGAACGCGTACGCGGCCACCGGTTCGCCGTCCAAGTACAGCACGGCGCGCCGCTCGTCGCGGCCGCCGCGCACCAGCGCGAGGTGGTGCCACTTCTCGTCGTTCGGGCACTCCTCGGTAAGGCGGCCCGTCGGTTCCTTGCGGAATTCTTCCCGAACAAAGCCCGTATCGACCTGCGCGAGAGCGCGCACGGTCTGCTGGTGTGTGCGCGCCAGCGCGAGCCGGTGCCGCGGGCCGTTCGCCGAACTCAGTTCGATCAGGTTCGCGCCGTACTCGCCCCGCGCCTTCGCCCACCCGGTTACGGTAGACGGGCCCTTCATGAACCCCGCGGACAGCGTCGCGACTGGCACCGTCACCGCGCCGTCCGAGTTCATCCCGAAGTACAGCGCGCCGCCCCGCACCCCCGGCGCGCTCGATACCTCTTTCGGCAAGTGCCCAGTGCCCTTCGGCCAAATCGGCACCGTGTCGCCGTCGAGTTTGTCGAACGACAAGTAGGCGACCAAGCCCGGCAATTTCGTCGGATCCGGGGGCGACAGTTCCGGTTGCCGCGCGCAGAACCGGGCAGCGTCCGCTTCGGCCGCTTGCCGTTTGCGCTCGAACTCGGCCCGCTTCGCGGCTTCCGCGGCTTCCAGTTTGCGCTGGTGCTCTTCGCGCGCGAGCCGCAGCTCTTCCTCTGCTTTGCGCCGGTGCGCCTCGGCCCGTTCGGCCCGTTCTCTGCTCTCTCTCGCTCGCGCCAGCCGGTGCTCGCGGCTCGCAATAAGGGCCGGGTCGGTCACGCGGAACGAGTCCAAGAACCGCTGCGCGTCCGCGCCGTTTTGGTCGCTCGGCGCGACCGCCAGCACGAACAGCCGCGCGTCCGTCACCACCACGCGGAACACCGCGCGGCCCTCGCCGGGCACATTCACCGCCGCCTCGCGCGCCGCGAATCCGTCCGCTTCGAGGTAGCGGACTCCTTCGACGGCACCCGCGCCGAACTCTTGCCGCAACCCGTTAATCGCGCCGGACAAGATCGCGTCGTCGCCCGCGCCGTTGCGCCCGTCGGGGAAATCGGTCCACATCACCGCGTAGGCGGTGCCGCGAAACGCCGTTCCCTCCGCGACCGTGTTCGGGTCCGGCGGCATGTCGATGAGGCGCGCGATGTCGGTGCGCGGCGCGGCCGGCAGTTCGACGCGGAACCCGCCCTTCGGCGACGCGAACTCGCGCCACTCCGCCGGGGCCGTGGCCGAGCGCCACAGCGCGAACGCGCCCGCACCAACGAGCGCCACAATCAGAGCGACCAGCCCCGCGATCAGTTTCACGTTCGAGCGCGGCGGCGGTGCCGCGCGCTCGGGAGCGCGCCGGGCGCGCGACACTGCTCGCGGGCGCGCCTGAGGTGCGGGCACGGGCGCTTCGTCCGGCACCGGTACGGCCATCGGCGGGTCAGCAGCGACGGGCGCAGGGGCAACCGGCGTCGCCCGACACGCGGGGCACCGCACCGCGCGGCCGGCGTGTTCGTCGGGCACGCGAAGCAAGCCGTTACACGCCGGGCAGCGGAATTCGATGGGCATCGCGAATCTCGTGAGCGCGAAACAGCCGGAATGATGATACCAACGCACCCCGACAGAACGCCACCGAAACCGGGTTCTCGCCTCGCGCGAACCCGCGGAGGTGCGAATCGCGCGGCCCGCGATGTGCGTATCATTGGGAAGCGCCCCACCTCGTGCGGAGTCACGGATGGTCACGTCTCGCGCGCCGCGGTTGCGGCTCGAACAACTCGAAGACCGCAGCGTCCCCGCGGTGATCGCCGGGTTCGCCGAAACGAACTTCGCGACCGGCCTCGTGCAGCCGACCGCGATGGCCGTCGCGCCGGACGGGCGCATCTTCGTCGCGGAGAAGGGCGGCACGCTGCGCGTCGTGCAGTCGAACGGCGCACTGTTGAGCACGCCGTTTCTCACCGTCGGGGTGAACACGGTCAGCGAGCGCGGGCTGATCGGGGTCGCGTTCGACCCGAACTTCGCCACCAACCGGTTCGTGTACGTCTACTACACGACGAACGAAGCCACGCCGGTGAACCGCGTGAGCCGGTTCACCGCCGACGCGACCAACCCGAACGTCGCCGCGGCCGGCAGCGAATTCGTTCTGCTCGACGACATCCCTTCCACAAACGGCAACCACAACGGCGGCGCGCTCGTGTTCCGCCCGGACGGCAAGTTGTACATCGGCGTGGGCGAAGCCGGCGTGCCCGCGAACTCGCAGACGCTCTCGAACGTGTTGGGCAAGGTGCTGCGCATCAACCCGGACGGCACCGTGCCGAGCGACAACCCGTTCGCCAGCGTGAGCGGCGCGCGACCGGAAATCTGGGCGCTGGGGCTGCGCAACCCGTTCACGATGGCCGTGCAACCGGGCACCGGCACGCTGCTCATCAACGACGTGGGCGGCGGCGCGTTCGAGGAAGTGAACGTCGGCGTCGCGGGCGCGAACTACGGGTGGCCGAACACCGAAGGCGATTTCGACCCGGCGACCTTCCCGCAGTTCACGCGCCCGCTATACGCGTACGCGCACGGCACCGCAGCCCTTCAGGGCAACTCCATCGCCGGCGGCGCGTTCTACAACCCGTCGAGCGGGCTGTTCCCCGCGCAGTACACCGGCGACTACTTCTTCGCGGACTTCGTGCGGAACCGCATCTTCGTGCGCGACGCGAACACCGGCGCGGTGAGCACCTTCGCCGACGGCACCGCGGGCCAAGGCGTGGTCGATCTCGAAGTATTGCCGGACGGTCGGCTGATGTACCTCAGCCTGATTTCCGGCAGCATCGTGCAGATCACGCCCACAGCGCCCGTAACGCCCACAAGTTCTGGCACGTCGGCGGTCGCGGCGGGCAGCGGCGGCACGGTGTTCGCGCTGAACTCGGACGGCAGCGCGCGGTTCGCGGTGCAACCGTTCGGCGCGTTCGCGGGCGGCGTGCGCGTCGCCACCGGCGACCTGAACGGCGACGGCGTCGAAGACGTAATCGCGGTGCGCGGGCCGGGCGCGCCGCCGGTAGTGGTGCTGTACGACGGCGCGAGCGGGATCGAAGCCGGGCGGTTCGCGGCGTTCGACGGTCGCTACACCGGCGGGCTGAACGTGGCCGCGGGCGACGTGACCGGCGACGGCAAAGCGGACGTGATCGTGAGCAGCGTGACCGGAATCGCGGCCGTGCAGGTGTTCGACGTGGTCGGGGCGCGCATGGTGGCCCTGTTCAACGCGTTACCCGGTTATGGGGGCGGCGCGAGTGTGGCCGCCGGCGACGTCGACCAAGACGGCCGCGCCGACATCATCGTGGGCACGCTGGTCGGTGTCTCCGGCGTCCGCGTGTTCAGCGGACTAACGTTCGCTCCGATCCGCGAGTTCCTCGCGTTCGGCCCGGTGCCGGTGGGTGTGAACGTGGGATTCGTGAACGGCGAGATCGTGACCGGCACCGCAACCGGACAAGCGTTCGTGCGCGTGTTCACCGCGGCCGGTGCGGAGCGCCTGACGTTCGCGGCCGCGCCGCCGCAGTTCAACACCGGCATCACGATCGCGGCGCTGGGGAACCAGTTGCTCGCGGGCATCGGCGGCTTCGCGGCGGCCTACGACCTGACGAGCGGCGCGTTCCTTGCGGCGGGCGTGCCATTCGGCCCGAACCAACCCGGCATCTTCGTGGGGTGAAATCACTCTTCGGCTGGCGTGTTCGCGTCGATCACGCGCGCGCGGAGTACGACACCGCATCCGAGAAGGCGCGCGACGGCCTCGCTGATGCCGCAGAGCGCGCGGCGCTGTTGTTCGCCGACTTCCATGCCCCCCCCCAGCGTGCTCATCCGCTCGTCGTTTTGCGCTCGGCGCTCTGGGTTGCGCTCTTCGATGTTGAATACTTCGCTCAGCAACTCCTCAGGAGTTTGCACATTCGGGGGCGGCGCGCCGCCCGCGCTCGGTGGAAACAACTGGATTAGCAGGTTGTAGGCCGTCTTGATTGAAGCTCGGTAACGTTGGCGGTTCAGGCGAGCATGATGGCGATGGACGCGAGCCAGACGAAACCGAGGAAGTTTTGCGCCTTCTTGTCGTACCGGGTCGCCACGCGC
>Ga0169931_10000883_pt1 | contig 49995 bp, 47 predicted proteins | sample Kivu_15m_20L_FD_129675 | JGI IMG/M metagenome (GOLD analysis project Ga0169931, IMG submission 129675) | Freshwater microbial communities from Lake Kivu, Western Province, Rwanda to study Microbial Dark Matter (Phase II) - Kivu_15m_20L... | ecosystem: Environmental > Aquatic > Freshwater > Lake...
AAAAACTTTTTCAATTCCCTTAAAGGCAAGAGAAAAGGTAAAAAGGTTGGGATACCTAGATTTAAAAAGAAAACCAACTCACAATCAGCAGAGTTTACTAAGCAGGGGTTTTCTATAAAAGATGGAGTAGTGTACCTAGCCAAAATTGGGAATATCAAACCCATTTGGTCAAGAGACCTAACGTCTCAACCTAGCTCAGTTACAGTGATTAAGGATTGTGATGACCGTTATTTTCTGAGCTTCGTTGTAGAAGTTGAACCCAATATTACTGTAGCCAAAAACCAAAGCATAATTCCGTGCCTACAACAGGCGTGGCGATAGCAATCAGTGGCAACTACCCTAAATTTTGACAAAAAACCCTACTCTGGCTCTCTGAGTCCCAGTGTATAAATTTGTTAACTTTGCTAGGATGCATCTCTTGTAATTAAGATAAAATTGCAATGCTTGAGTCAACCGCAACAGAGCCGAGTGAACTATAACAGCTATGTCTTACGTCTCCCTGCTAAAAAATATACCAGAAATCCTCAGCCAACCAACGGGGATAGCAGCAATAGCCTCTCTTGGTATTCACGGTGCTATTGCGTTGATTGTGCCATTGATGCCTGTAGAGTTAGAGCCTTCTAAAATATCAGCAGCACCAAGATCAGTGGGAATTTTGGAATTAGGCCAGGCTGATCAACAGCGTCTGCCAGAAAATCCCAACAGCCTAACATCCCAAGTCGCTCTGCAACCACAACTACCTCTACAACCAGAACTGCCTCTACAACCGCAACTACCTCAGAATCTGGATGTATCGAGAACAGTATTGCCTCCCTTGCCATCATCCATTTATAGCCAATCTGCTCTGCCGCCAATTAACATAACACCTAACTATCCTACTTCTTCTTATCGCAATGTTCCCTTACCCCAAAGGCAGCCTACACCCCTGCTTGAGCCTGAGCAGATAACTCCTAGAAAAACTATTGGATTTGCCCCTTCTGGTTTTAATGCGGCTAATCAAAAATTTACTCGACCGACTCGAGTTTTTAATCACAGCGAAGTCAAACTGGCGGTGCAACCAGTACCTATAGACAGATTGCCAAGAGTAACTCCGTCTGCAATACCTGGTAACTTGCCCAATATCCCCCCTGTCACTACAGGGACGGGTAATAACGCAGCAACAATCAATCCCGACCAGACGGCTTTAATAGCTCGACTGCAAAAAACCCCAGCATCTCAAGAAAGTGAGCAGCAGAAAAATCCAACTATTGCCAATCAGTTACCTGCTAAGAAAGTAAACGATCAACAGGGACTAATTGCCAAGTTAAACTCCTACGACAAGCTGAGAGAAGAAATTCAGCAACAATACCCCAATTCACAACAAAAAACAGTTATCCGCGCGACTATTCCCGCCAATCAGCCCAATATTGAAGGAACCGTATCAGGTTTCTTAGTAGTAGATCCTGAAGGTAAGGTTTTAGACATTAAGTTCCAGGACAAATCAGTTGATAGGGAGTTGCAATCAAAGGCTAGAGAATATTTTAGTACCAGGTCTCCTCAAGGAGGTCAGCAAATCAGCAGTTACCCATTTACCCTGCGGTTTCACAACAGCGCCAGCACGGCTGAAACCCCTCCGGAGCAAACATCGGCAGTTGTTGTCAAACCAGTACCGGAACTGCGAATGCCAAATGAGCAGCCAACACCGGACCTTACTACTAAACCATCGACTACATCAGCAGGGGATAACAATTCACTGTCTTCCACTTTAGAATCTAGCCAAAAACTAATACAACAGTTGCGCCAACTGCGGGACGAAAGAAGCGAATGAAACTGCTGAAGGGTTGCGACATATATTAAAAAATGATGATGATCTACAAAGAACATAGGAATTGCAAAGGAAATAGGCTGAGATTAGTTATCCATAAGCACCGTTTCCGAGAACACCTGCACTTTATTTAACCCCATCCCGGTGATCTGGGGTTAATACTAGGGTGTGGTTGGGGGCTGCGGTTGTCTCGTCGATGCTGTCCCCTCCTGGTGAAGTCAGTAAATGGCGATATGTGGTAAAAATAAGGCAAAGACAAGAACCGCGAAAATGCCCCTCCAGAACCGCCTAGAGGGGTATTGAAATTACTTTTAGGTGCAGTTAGTCATGGAATTTTAGGGTAGAGACGATCCAAAACTGTCTTGACGCTGGTGTGTTACCAGTCTTTACCGCGCTGGCTTTTGTAGCCATTCTCATTCAGATATTGTGCGATCGCTCTCAAAGACTTCCTTGATTTGTGGGGTTTTCAACCCATTTTTTAGATAAAAGCGGCTAATATTAGTAACTTCATAGATTAAAATCTATGTCACCTTGTGTAGTATACAAGTACTATCAAACTAAACCGTTTAGTCTAAAAAGAACAATTCAACCACCCCATAAGCGATGTAATACAAAGTAACTTCTGTAGTATAATATTTTTACACAAATTTATATACTCTCTGTATACAACCATGTTATAATACTTCTACACAGACGGCTAAAATTTGTTGTGTTAATTAATACAATTCGAGTATTTAAGGTGACTAGAGTATGATAGGAGATCACGTTTACTATAATTGCGGTGCTTACAACCATCATGGTATAGACTGCGGTGATGGTACAGTTATTCATTATACGAAAATTCATAGGAAGATTTCTCGTATTTCTTGTGATTCCTTTGCATCTGGAAACACGGTTTTTGTAAGAGAGTACGGACAGTGTGATACACCAGATATTGTAGTTTTGCGTGCTGAAAGCAGATTAGGAGAAGATGCTTATGACCTATTTGCTAATAATTGTGAACACTTTGCTACGTGGTGTAAAACAGGTGTACACGCCAGCGAACAAGTAAAAAATGTAGGAGCAGTGGGAGTGGGAGCATCTGGAAGTGGATTCGCAGTTGCGGGTAGTCTTGGTGTTGTCAGTGCTACTGCTGCGGCGGCTGGGTTAAGTGGTGGTGCTGGTATTATGTCAGGTTTAGCAACGGTTGGTGGAGTTGTTGGAAGTGGTGCAGTTGGGGGTATTGGCGTACTTGGTGCTGCTCCTGCTGCTATTACAAAAGTAGCTATGGATCAGGTTTTAAAGGATGATGAGAGTCTTCCTGATGATGAGCGTGAGGCTCGTGCGTTTGGTAGAACTATGACAACTGTAGGCGCGGTAGCTGGTACAGTTGCAGCCGCCGGAAGTGTTGCCGGTTTGAGTGCTGCTGGAATTACCTCTGGTTTAGCAGCAGTTGGAGCAACAGTTGGAGGTGGAATGGTTGCCGGTGTTGCTATTACAGTGGCTGCACCAGCCGCCGCAGCCGCTGCTGTTGGCTATGGTGCTTACCAATTCTGGAAATGGATATCGGAAAAGTAGGCGGTCACTTCACTATATTTCTGAGACATATTACATTTGAGTTCTAACGTATGAACAACCTTGATGCAATACTTGATCAAGCCTTGAAGCTTGGTAGTTTAATGTCATTAGATTTTCATAGTCCAGATGGTCTTGAAAAACAATTAATTCTAATTTCTGAAACAATTTTAGATTTGCATCATATGAAAGGTGAGTTAGATGGTTAATTAAAAAGCTTTTTTTCTGCTACCTTCCAATAGCGGGAGAATCTCTTGAGGTCAATATAGCCGTCATAATCAAAAAATGGGTCTGTATCCCAAACTTCCAGGGTTAGAGATTTTTCTATTTGGTCACAGATATGATTAAATCTGGGGCTGGGGCTATTGGCTGTCACCACCAAATCAGCTTGATGTTCTTGGGCAAATGCTAAAACTTCCGAGACCACATCACCACGGCGAATGATTACAGGTAGTTCTAATAAGCATTCATAGATAAATGTGATGCGTTTGAGACTTACTTGCCATTCTGCAATTAAAGCTTCATCCCATACCCAAACTGCTGGGGCATTAGGGTATTCTTGTAGAGCGGGGTTGTGGGGACTCAAACAGTCTCCATGTATCCAAATAATCGGTTTAGTCATTTTTTAGGTTTTTGGGCGCGTTGCCAACTTTGACTGTTGGGTTTTTTGTTAAGTTCACCTTGCGGAAAAAGTTGCTGTTCTAATTTTTCATAACTACCTTCAAAGTCACAATTACCATAAAGAGGACATTGGCGACAATAAACACCTTTAGTATAGCGTTCTAAGTTTTCACGATTGAAAAAATAAGGTTTATGGCTAAAGGTGCTGGCCACCCACTGCCATGACATATTGTTACTGGCGGGGTCACCATCTAGCAGGTGTTGTAGAAACCATTTAGCTCCTGCTTGCCAACGAATGCGCCGCCAATGGACAATATAAGCCGCTAACCACATCCGCATATGATTGTGTAAATAACCAGTTGATCGCAACTGGTGGCTAAAGCTATCAATACACACTCTTCCCGTGGTTCCTTGTGTGATGTCTGGTGGTAAATTGACGGCGTAATCAGTGGAGGTGTAGCCGGTTTTATATTCTTCTTGGTCTTTCCAGATGCCATCCCCCAGTTTGACATATAATCTCTGCCAATAGTCACGCCAGCCTAATTCGTTAATTAATTTATTGGCATCATCGGTATGGTTGACCTGTTCCCAAACATGATCCCGCACTTCCCGCAGGCTTAACACCCCATAACGAATATAGGGGGAAAGTTTTGTCACAGCACCATTTAAAAAATTCCGGGTTTTTGCATAGGCTACCGGGTTGACTTGTTGTAGTGCTTGTTCAGCAGCTTTACGTCCTCCTAGGGTTTCACTAATATGATCATCACACTCTGCTGCACGGGGGAACTGTTCCCGGAGGTAGGTTATTAATTCATCACGGTTAGTAAAGTCTCGGCGCATTTTTTTTAGTTAGTAATTAATTGATCTGTAAACTAAAGTTTTTCGGCATGGGTATAGTCTAAGCTGTTGTGCTGCTAAATCCAATCATCTGTATTTCATAAACATATCTGTGGGTTATGTGAGGTTAAGATTATACAATGCGTAACAGCTTAGTTACGTCTCATGTCCAGTGAGTAGAAGCTATGATCAAGGTAGAGTGTACTGAGATTTCCGGACTAGAAAAGCAATACTTAGATAGAGTTGAAACTAACTACCTCAGTTTATTTACAATCGCTCCTCCGCTCCCAGAAGCAGTCAAAATGGTTGTATTGTCTCCCTTGCTAAATTTAGCTGGTTTTTATCGTTTTTTGAGTTAATTTATGTCTATTCGTCCCATATATCTAGATTGTCACGCCACTACACCTGTAGATGAACGGGTGTTAGCGGCAATGATTCCTTATTTTACACAACACTTTGGCAACCCCTCAAGTATTGGTCATGTTTACGGTTGGGAAGCAGAAGCAGCGGTGAAACAAGGGCGGGAAATTTTAGCCGCAGCTATTAACGCCACACCTGAAGAAATTATATTTACCAGTGGAGCAACAGAGGCTAATAATTTAGCTATTAAAGGTGTGGCTGAGGCTTATTTCTCTAAGGGACAGCATATTATTACTGTGGCTACAGAACATAGTGCGGTTCTTGACCCTTGTAATTATTTACAATCCTTGGGGTTTGATGTTACTGTTCTCCCAGTGCAGCAAGATGGGATAATTAATTTAAATAAGTTAGAAAAAGCCCTACGTCCTGATACAATTTTGGTGTCGGTAATGGCTGCCAATAATGAAATCGGTGTCTTACAGCCATTGGCAGAAATTGGGGAAATGTGTCGGGGAAGTAATGTTATTTTCCATAGTGATGCAGCCCAAGCCATCGGTAAAATTCCTTTGGATGTACAGGAAATGAAGGTTGACTTGATGTCCTTGACCGCACATAAAGTATATGGACCAAAGGGTATTGGGGCTTTGTATGTGCGTAGGCGTAACCCTAGAGTGAAACTTGCACCCCAACAGCATGGGGGGGGACATGAACGGGGGATGCGTTCAGGAACTTTATATACACCGCAAATTGTGGGTTTTAGTAAAGCTGTAGAAATAGCTTTAGCAGAACAAGAAACAGAAAATCAACGTCTGAAGGAACTGAGACAAAGATTATGGGAACAGGTTTCCCGGTTGTCGGGGGTGTATTTAAATGGACATCCGAGTCAACGGTTAGCAGGAAATTTAAATATTAGTTTTGATGGGGTGGATGGTGCTGCATTATTGTTAGGAGTGCAGCCGGTAATGGCGGTTTCTTCTGGTTCGGCTTGTTCTTCTGCAAGTAGGAGTCCTTCCCATGTGCTGAGGGCTTTGGGACATTCTGAAAAATTAGCTTATGCTTCCTTGCGGTTTGGGTTGGGGCGGTTTAATACTGCTGAAGAAATAGACAAGGTAGCAGAAGAGGTAATTACTACTGTTCAAAGTTTACAGGGTGTTACTGTGAGAGCTAGAACATAAAGCTAAAAAGTTTGCTTGTCATATCATAGTTGGAAACATCACACAGGATGCCTAAAGCAGGGAACACGGCGCTAAGTACCTGTTCCTCAAGGGTTTTCAGCCTCCCTTCTGGATAAAGGTATATTTTGTTTGCTAGAAAAAGCGGGCATATATTCATCTAAACTAGGTCCACTATGCCCGCTACAGGGCATCTACCAATAGTAAACATATCATATAGAAGCCCGGATTACAAAAAGGAGGGAGGAAAATTAATTAGATCAATAAGGGTCGGAACTAAAGCGCCCCCCTTTAACACTCCTGAAATAATAACCCCTGGTGGGTAAATTTTTTAAGTTGAAGGTGTCACCACGGGGAACTCGCCAAATTTTGTAGTCGTAATACGTCAGGGGAGTCCGGGGTTTACATACTTCTGGGGGGTGATCTCCTAAAACAAAGTATGCTGCACCTCTACCCATGATTTTTGCCATGCCAAATTTATCTACAATAATAGATGTTTCTTCACTAATGGCTATGCCTAAAACGCTTTTTGATACCCCATCCTGAATTTGACGGGCGATAAAAGCCATAATGCGGCCCATTCTTTTACGTCTGTCAAAATGGGTATCAATGATGGTTCCCCGTAAATGACCCCAGGGAAAAAAGTTATAAGTGAAAGTAATATCTTGGTAAGGATCTTCTAGGGCTTCTCTGGTTTCAATTCCTTGTTCAGACGCAGCACAAGCATCATAGATATAATCACTTTGAATCATTGCACCGGCGCTAGTACCGCCAATGCCACCGCCGTTGGCATAAACTGATTCAATAGCAGTTTGTAACTTGGTGTTTTTCCAATTGCGGATGTATTGACATTGGTCGCCACCTGCAAAGAAAATCACTCCAGCATTTCTGACTTTTTCCACAATCTCAGGTTTGTTTGCATCCTGGCGATTACTAATGATCAAGGTCTCTACATAATTCACCCCCTGCATATCATAAATTAAGCGATTGTAATCGTCACTACCATAAGTGCGGAGGATAACTACATTAATTTTGGTGGAATAGCTGGTAGATCCCCTCACTTGATTAATCATCCACTGAATCGCGTCTTCTACATCAGGACCGCCCCCTCCTAAAATGTGTACAGGCCCCGCAAAGGGTCTAGGTAAGGAGAGAGGTAATTCTAAGGTTTTCTCTGGGGGGTCGGTTTTCAGCAATGCTGTGAGACGGGATATGATTTCGGCTCCCATCTTGATTAATATGGCTCTTACAGTCCTTAACCACTTGGTTATGGCTGGGAATACCTTTGTCATACTAAGCTGCTACTGCAAACCACAATTATTGCTTACTCTCTCACCAAAAAGGGGTAATTTTCCAGCGTATAGGGGTTGTAACGTTTGTTTACCAAGGCTAACGAGGTGTAATCTTTAATTCTCTTGGCTATGCTGGGGTAATCACCCTATTAGCATGGTGTTTTACAACCACATAACTTGCGATCGCTCTTGCACAACTCGCTGATATACTGTTTCTGTTTGCTTGGCTAATTTTGTCCAGTTAAAGCGTTGGGTTAAATCTTTGTAAGCATTATCAATCAACCATTGGCGATAACCGGGATTTTGCAAAACCTCTAAAATTCCCCAAGCCAGGGAATCAGGATTATTTGCTTGGGTGACAATCCCTGTTTTAGTATGTTGTACTACTTCCGGAAAACCACCCGTATCTGATACCACAACTGGAACGCGAGAAGCAAAACTTTCTAAAGCCACAATACCAAAGGGTTCGTAGAGACTGGGGAACACAGCACAGTCGGCGATGGTTTGAAATTTATCTAAATATTTATCAGAGAGAAAACCCGTAAAATAACACTTTTGCCAAATTCCCAAACTTCTGGCTTGATGCTGGAGTTGGTCAGTATTTCCACCTCCAATAATGACAAATTTTACATTATCTGCCATTGACTTTAGCACTTGGGGGGTGGCATTAAGTAATACAGATACTCCCTTTTCATAAGTCATGCGACCAACATAATAAACAATTTTTTCATGGTCTGCGGCAAATTGGCGGCGAAAAACTTGAGGATTAAACCCTTGGTGGTGCTGTTTCTTTTCCGGTCGAATACCGTTATAAATAACATCTATTTTGTCATTGGGACTGTGTAGCGCTTGTTCTACTTCTCGCTGCATATAATTAGTACAAACAATAATTCGCCAAGCGTTGTAAGCAAGTAAATATTCTTTGTGATGAATATAACCTTGAATTGCTGTGTGAATACCATTATGTCGTCCGTATTCAGTGGCGTGGATGGTAGCAATGAGGGGAATTTTAAAGTTATGTTTTAAGGCAATGGCAGCATCCCCTACTAACCAATCATGAGCGTGAATTAAATCAAAGGTTCCTTCCTCTAAAATTAACTTACCTCCCTGTTCTCCCATGCTTTGGTTAAGATTGACTATCCACTGGAAAAAGTCGTGACTATGTGACACCGGTACTCGATGCACCTTGATTCCTTCCACTATCTCATACATTGATGCTTGACCAAACTCGGCAGTAATCAAGTGAATTTCATGTCCTAGCTTCACCATTTCTGGGTATAACTCCGCCACATGACGAGAGATTCCCCCAACTATCCTGGGGGGAAACTCCCAACTCAGTACCAGTATCTTCATTTACTGAACTCTCCCATAAGGTGTAGATATCTCAACAATTAACCAAAAAGTACTTTTATTTAAAAATACAAAGATGCAACAAACTTTTAGATAGAGCTGATAAATCAAAATAACACAACCATAGAAAGAGGGGAAAATATTTTGATGCTTTTTAGCATGGTTTTAATTTCAGATGATGAAAGACTTGCCATATGTGAATCTCAAGGTTCAAGACCTAGATGTAACAGTTGAGGATAGTAGAGTTACCATTAGTGCTACTGTTCCCAATTGGTCAGCATGGCAAGCAGCCTATAATACAACCATGTATACAGGTGGTGTGATTGATGTTGATTGATAGATTCACCAGCCGTAACCCTTAATTAGGGCTAGTTGAACAAAGGAGAATAGGTTAACCCCTGTTCCCTGTTTTCTATCCTTACAAATAAATTTTTATGAAACTACTCAGTGATAGCTTTTCTGCTAATAGCAAGATCCCCATGAAATTTTCTTGTGAAGGGGAAGGTATTTCACCTTCATTAAAATGGGAAGATGTTCCCATTGAAACCCGTAGCTTTGCTTTGATTGTAGATGACCCAGACGCTCCAAATCGTACTTTTGTGCATTGGGTTCTCTATGATTTACCTATGCAAACTAGGAATTTACCAGAAGGAGTTCCCAGGGAACCAATGTTAGAAGGAAGTGGTATTCAGGGCAAAAATGATATTGGTCAGTTGGGTTATACTCCTCCTTGTCCACCCAGTGGTATCCATCGTTATTTTTTTAAACTTTATGCTTTAGATGCGCCTTTAGGTTTGGATTTTGGTGCAACTAAACAAGATGTGGAAGCAGCGATGGAAAATCACATTTTAGCGTCGGCGCAACTTGTGGGACGTTACCAAAAACAGCGCTAATTGCTGAATTGAATTTGTATAAACTTAGCGGGCAAGATGCCCGCACTACTTGGTCGGTGAGTTAACTTTGCTCTAAGCGCAGCACAGCCATAAAGGCTTCCTGGGGTACATCGACTGTACCTACAGATTTCATGCGTTTTTTACCTTTCGCCTGTTTCTGTAAGAGTTTTTTCTTACGGCTAATGTCGCCACCGTAGCACTTAGCCAGTACGTCTTTCCGCAAGGCGGGGATGTGTTCACTGGCTATAACTTTACTACCGATGGCTGCTTGAATTGGTACTTTAAATTGATGTCGAGGGATGAGTTCTTTGAGTTTTTCTGCCATTGACCGCCCCACGTTATAGGCTTTATCTCGGTGAACAATCATGGCTAAGGAATCAACGGGATCACCGTTAATCATGATATCTAGCTTCACTAGGGGATTTTCACGGTAGCCAATGAGATGATATTCCATACTGGCATAACCGCGCGATCGCGATTTCATCTGGTCAAAAAAGTCTGTAACCACTTCCGCCAAGGGTAACTCATATGTGAGTGTGGTGCGTCCTTGGGCAAGATATTTCATATCTTTAAAAATGCCGCGCCGATTCTGGGATAATTCCATCAAACTGCCAACGTAGGTTTCCGGCGTAATCATTTCTACTTGGACGTATGGTTCCTCAATTCTTTCTCGCTCATTGGGAGACGGTAAGTGACTGGGATTATCTATATACAGTTCTTCACCCTTGTTAGTAATTACCCTGTAAACTACGGAAGGCGCTGTGATAATTAAATCTAAATCATACTCTCGCTCTAAACGTTCTTGAACAATTTCCATGTGCAGTAAACCCAAAAACCCACAACGGAAACCAAAACCCATAGCACTAGAAGTTTCTGGTTCATATTGTAGAGCCGCATCATTGAGTCCCAGCTTTTCCAAGGCATCCCTTAAGGCTTCAAATTGATCAGCATCAATGGGGAACATCCCACAAAACACCATGGGTTTAGCTTCCGTGTAACCGGGTAAAGGCGCTGAGGCTTTAGCTTTAGATAAGGTAATAGTGTCTCCTACCCGCGCATCGGCTACAGCTTTAATTGCTGCGGCAAAGTAGCCTACTTCCCCAGCGTGGAGTTCTTCTACTTGCTTTTGAGTAGGACAGAGTACGCCTAATTCGTCAATAACATATTCTTTGCCTGATGCCATCAAATAAACGCGATCGCCTTTTTTTATTGTGCCATCCATCACCCGGAAATAAACAACTACTCCCCGGTAGCTGTCATAATAGCTATCAAAAATCAATGCCCTCAACGGTTGATCTATAGTGTTTTTTGGGGGTGGTATGCGCTCCACCACTGCCTCTAAAATTTGATCAATGCCAATGCCTTCTTTAGCAGAGGCTAGAATAGCACCACTACAATCTAAACCGATAATTTCTTCTATTTCGCTAATTACCCGCTCTGGTTCTGCTCCTGGCAAATCAATTTTATTGAGAACCGGAATAATTTCTAAGTCATGTTCTAAAGCTAAATACAGATTAGCAAGGGTCTGTGCTTCCACACCCTGAGAAGCATCCACCACCAACAGCGCCCCTTCACAAGCCACCAGACTACGGGACACTTCATAAGAAAAGTCCACATGACCAGGAGTATCAATTAAATTAAGTATATACTCCTGGTCGGCTTTGGTCTTGTAATTCATCCGGGCAGCTTGCAGCTTAATGGTGATGCCGCGCTCCCGTTCAAGATCCATGTTGTCCAGGAACTGTTCCTTCATTTGCCGCTCATCCACAGTTCCAGTGGCTTGTAGTAAGCGATCAGCCAAGGTGGACTTGCCGTGGTCAATGTGAGCAATAATACAGAAATTACGAATGCGATCTACAGGAACGTCAGTCATAAAGTATCGAGTGCTGAAGGAGCAACTAAGGTTAAAGAATATATTTACTTCATATATTTTAATGCTTTATTAGCCAAGATAGTATTGTGGCAAAATCAATAGATATAAAGTCCATTTTACATGATGGGATTGACAAACCAGGAGCATACAATAAATATATATAGGTCAATAATGTAGAGTTGGTGGGCTGTTACACTCCGTAACAGCCTATAACTACTCATTTCCTGACACAAATCTCAATCTGTTGTCCAGCGAGTTTGATCAAATTTACCATTTCATACCAAATGCTGTTAGTTTGGTTAGATTTTGGGGAAGTATATAACTGTGCCGTAAATCTGCACTTTAACCGTAGTCAGTAAACTCACCCCCATGGTAAACAATCACCGCCGGACATAGCTTGATACCTAACAATCTCTGAGTACATAAACCTATGAATATGAAAGAGAAGGCTACTGAAGCGGAAGCAAACCGAACCGACAAAGTAGAAATCGCAGTCCGCCTAGACTCGGATTTAGTAGAGCAAATTCAACACTTAACCAATGACCCCAGTAAGGTCATTGAAGTGGCGGTTCGTCAATGGTTACGGGGTGAAGTTCCTAGGGATGACGAACTGACACGCACCCCCCGTCGCACACCCATTCCACCTCGTGGGGAATGGAATGATTGAAGTAAAACTGCTACAGGTAGTCATTAGTCATGAGTGATTATTTTTTACACTCATAATTAGCTAACCTGGGGTAGGGCTAGCGACTGATTAACTACTAAAAAGGTGTAAATATAACATCAAAAAAAGGTAAAATTTATCCACCTAAATTCAAAAAAAGCCAAAATATCCAATGTAAGGATGCCAAAGCTGTAATAAATTATGCCAATGCCAATTTATTAGGTCAGCTTTAGCGAAACTGCTTGGAGTTGCCATTTGTCTACCCAACTCGACTAATGACTATTACTGCTAACTCCCAATTGCCAAATTTATTTCCCCAGGATCTGGAATATTCCACTAGTACAACAGATGGCTCACTGCCATCTGTGGGTTCCGAGTTAATCTATACGCAAGATGGGACAGGACGTTACCTGACATTTTATTGGCAGCATAGCCAATTGTTAGGATTAAACCCCAAGGAAATAGTTGATCAGTGTAGTGAGGACAAAATTTTTGTCCCCATAGACAATGGTGCTTATTTGGAACGGTTGCACCGGATTTTAAATAATTTGATACCGGATAAATTTAAGTGCTGGTTTAGCTACCGCGAACAATTGCTAGAGCTAGAGTTGGTAATTTCCCCAATGATGCCATCATTAGGAACTGGCGCTACTACAGTTTTGGTGATGGGGCGTTTATTGCAAGCTAAACTCAAGCAACCAGAAGTTAAAACCACGTCACAAGAACTTACACAGGTAGAATTGGCTCTACGTCTACTGCGTCATCCAGCACGAAGGCAACAATACCAAAGACTGCTAAATAAAATTACCAGAAACATTAGGCGCACTTTGGATTTAGATGTGATTTGGCAACAAACTGTTGATAGTTTGGGAAAGGCCCTACGACTAGATCATTGCATTATCTGCCCTTATCAACCCACTAGCTCTAGAGTCCGGGTGATAGCAGAGTATCACCACCCCCAAAATAGCTCTATGCTTGGCTTAGAAATAGATATAAGTTCTGAGCCAGCCTTTGCTCAGGCATTGGCAACTCTGGAACCAGTGGTTATGGAGGGAGCAAAGTATAATCTCTGTGACCAAAAAATATTAGTAGTGACTACTTGTTATCAAGACCAAGCTAATGGACTGATTGCCATTAGTATTAAAGATGAATTTGACCCATTGACAGCACCGGAACTGGAACTAGCAAAAGAATTTGCCGATCAGTTGGGTACAGCGATCGCTCATGCGACTCTCTACAAAGAACTAGAAATAGCCCGTCAAAAAGCTGAAGAAGCCTCTCGCCACAAAAGTGAATTTCTGGCTAATGTATCCCATGAAATTCGCACTCCCCTCAATGGGATGATCGGATTTTTAAAGCTGATTTTGGAAGGTATGGCAGATGATCCGGAAGAACAACATGAGTTTCTTTCAGAAGCCCATCGTCTATCAATACATCTGCTGCATATTATTAACGACATCCTAGATATAGCCAAAATCGAAGCTGGCAAAATGGATCTAGTTTTCTCTCCAGTCAAACTCAATGAACTATTTGATGATGTAGAAAATTTTATGCGTCCTCAAGCAGAGTCAAAAAACCTCAGCTTTCGGATGCAAATGGTTCCGACTTCCGATGAAGTTATTGTTCATGGTAATTACCAACGACTGTTACAAGTCATGATCAACTTAGCCAACAATGCCATCAAATTTACTGAAGAAGGCGGTATCACTGTCAGTGCTGATTTAGTTTTGAAAAAGATAAAATTTCAAGGTCAGCATTTCCCAGGGATGGTGAGGGTCAGAGTAGCTGACACAGGTATTGGTGTTTCTTTGGACAAACAAGACAAACTATTTCAACTCTTCTCTCAGGTGGATGGTTCCCGCACTCGCCAGTATGGAGGTACAGGGCTGGGTCTGGCAATATCCCAGAAGCTGATAGAAGCTATGGGCGGGGAAGTACATTTTTACAGTCTGGGCGAGGGACTCGGTTCAACCGTGACCTTCACAGTTCCTTTGTATCAACAACCAGTCTTAATTTCCAATGATGATAGCAACTGACTATAAATTTGCAGCTATCAAGTGCCGAAAGTTTGTTGTTCTGGTAATATACCAGCAGATGTTAACTGCCAAGTGATGAATGTTAGACCACACAATCTACAGGCGAATATATCTAAAATTAAGTTAACAAACTTTGAATATCACAATTTTCTATGGAACTCACAGTTGAAAACGTGGAAACAGTCTTGGATGAAATGCGCCCTTACCTCATGTCTGATGGGGGTAACGTGGAACTGGTGGAACTGGAGGGGCCAATTGTCAAGCTGCGGTTACAAGGTGCTTGTGGTTCTTGCCCCAGTTCTGCCATGACCTTGAGAATGGGTATTGAACGTCGCTTGAAGGAAATGATTCCAGAAATCGCAGAAATAGAGCAAGTAATTTAGTGCCTGGGGGGATGAGGCCACCCCATCCCCCATGGCCAATAGCCCATTTTCTATCCTCATCATTCACTATGTCTCATCCGTTACACATCGCTTTTGTCTGGCATCAACACCAGCCGCTGTACAAGTCCCCTGACAGCGGCGTTTCGGTTTCTACTAGTCAGCATTACCGCCTTCCTTGGGTACGACTGCATGGAACCAAAGATTATTTAGATTTAATATTGATTCTGGAAAAATATCCAAAATTACACCAAACAGTAAATTTAGTACCATCCCTGATATTACAACTAGAAGATTATATTGCAGGCACTGCTTTTGATCCCTATCTCACCGCTAGTTTGACACCAGATGAAAAAATAACTCAGGAACAGCGAGAATTTATTATCCAACACTTTTTTGATGCCAATCATCATACATTGATTGACCCCCATCCCCGCTATGCAGAGTTATATCAGCAAAGACAGCAAAAAGGGCAAGCTTGGTGTTTGGCTAATTGGCAATTGCCAGATTATACAGATTTGTTAGCTTGGCACAATCTGGCCTGGATTGATCCCCTGTTTTGGGATGACCCGGAAATTGCAGCTTGGTTAAAGCAAGGACGCAATTTTACTTTAAGCGATCGCCAACGCATATATTCTAAACAGAGGGAAATTCTCAGTCGCATTATTCCCCAACACCGCAAAATGCAAGCAGCAGGGCAGCTAGAAGTCACCACCACCCCCTACACTCACCCTATTTTGCCCTTACTAGCCGATACCAACTCTGGACAAGTGGCAGTTCCTGGTATGAAACTACCTCAGCATCGCTTTCAGTGGGTAGAAGATATTCCCCGCCATTTGCGAAAAGCCTGGGAAATTTATATAGACCGTTTTGGGCAGGAACCAAAAGGTTTATGGCCTTCAGAACAATCAGTCAGCCCGGAAATTCTGCCATATATTATTAAACAAGGCTTTGAGTGGATTTGTTCAGATGAAGCAGTTTTAGGGTGGTCGCTGCAACACTTTTTCCACCGCGATGGAGCGGGTAATGTCCAAGAACCGGAATTATTATACAGACCTTATCGCTTAGAAACTCCAGCCGGTGATTTAGCCATTGTCTTTCGTGACCATAGATTATCAGATTTAATTGGTTTTACCTACGGGTCAATGCCACCAAAACAAGCAGCTGCGGAATTAGTAGGACACCTACAAGCCATCGCCAAGATGCAAAGAGAAAGCCACAGCCCACAACCTTGGTTAGTCACCATAGCTTTAGATGGAGAAAACTGCTGGGAGTTTTATCCCCAAGACGGTAAACCGTTTTTAGAAGCCTTGTATGAAAGCTTGAGTAAGGAAACCCGGCTCAAACTGGTTACTGTTTCCGAATTTATCCAACAATTCCCGCCCACTGCAACTATTCCCGGAGAACAGCTACATAGTGGATCTTGGGTAGATGGTAGCTTTACTACTTGGATTGGTGACCCGGTGAAAAATCGCGCCTGGGACTACTTAGCCCACGCGAGAGAAACCCTAGCCAAACATCCCGAAGCCACCGAAGAAAACAACCCAGAAGCATGGGAAGCCCTATACGCTGCTGAGGGTTCTGATTGGTTCTGGTGGTTTGGTGAAGGACATTCTTCCAATCAGGATGCCATTTTTGACCAATTATTTCGGGAACACCTATCAGGAATTTACAAAGCTTTAAATGAACCAGCACCATCTTATCTTCAGCAACCATTAGAAATTCACGAAGCCCGATGTGACCATAGACCAGAGGGGTTTATTCATCCCGTCATTGATGGTCAGGGTGATGAACAAGACTGGGACAGAGCAGGAAGGATAGAAATTGGTGGGTCTAGGGGAACTATGCACAACAACAGCCTGATTCAAAGACTCTGGTATGGGGTAGATCACTTGAATTTTTATCTGCGGCTAGACTTCAAAAATGGTGTCATCCCAAGACAAGATTTACCTGAAGAGTTGAATTTGTTGTGGTTCTATCCCCATAGAACAATGCACAATAGCCCCATTCCCATCAAAGATGTGCCAGATATTGCACCACTTAATTATCTCTACCACCACCATTTAGAAATTAATTTACTCACCCAGTCAATTCAGTTTCGCGAAGCAGGAGAAAATTATCAATGGTATTCCCGTTGTAGTCGCGCCCAAGTGGCTTTAAACAATTGTTTAGAAATTGCAGTACCCTGGGCTGATTTGCAAATTTCGCCTGATTATTCCCTACGTCTGATATTAGTCTTAGGGAATGAGGGATGTTTCCAGGACTATTTGCCAAAAGACACTTTGATTGCCTTTGAAGTGCCTTAAATCTTAGTATGGTTCAGTTGCCATAATACCAAATCTTGAATCTTCCATCTTTGTGTGAGGCTCCTACGGCTAGGATTAGATTGGTTGGACTTTGAGGGCTTAAGCCCTCAAAACCAGCTTTTGTTAACGTACCTCTTTCAAACTTTCCACTTGTTTAGTAAACATTTCCGTAAATAAACTCATAACAGTACGTTCTTCGCGTACCTTGATATTAGCCGCAATTGACATTCCTGACTGTAAGGGGATTTTTTTGCCATGAGAGTCTAAATATTGTTGCTCTAAACTAATGGTGGCAGGAAATCTATAAAATTGATGTGTTTCATCTGGTGGTAATACATCTGAACCTATACGAGTTAGTTGACCCTTAATATCACCAAACTCGCTGAAGGGAAAAGAGTCGATTCTCACATCTGTCTTCATTCCCTCCCGCACAAAACCAATATCTCGGTTTGTAATAAAAACCTCAGCAGTAAACTTATCATCAGGAACAATTTGCAACACTATTTGACTAGCATTTGCTACAAAACCGGGGTATTTTGCTTGTAAGTCAAAAATTGTTCCCCCCACAGGGGCACGCAGTTCTTGATATTTAAAATTCAACTGAGCTTGAGAAATTCTGCTATTTATATCTGCCAGGGTTTGTTCATTGTTGAGGACAACTTTCATAAACTGGCTATCAATTTCCGCAATACGTTTTTTGTTCTCAGCTATTCTTTCTAAAACATTTTTACTAGAAGCCGCCACAGTATTTTTAAGTTCCTGTTCCCCTTGCTCAATTGCAAACTGTAGGCGTTTTTGTTCTTCTTCTATTTGCTCTATTTCGGCTGTGAGATTTTGCACTCTTTGTTGCTGACTGAGATACTGTATCTGAGATATACCGCCTTCTTCTGCTAGGATTGTAATCTTATCTAAGATACCTTGCTGGATAGCTAAACTAGATTGAGTATCATTGTTTTTGATTTTCATTTGAGCAAGTTGTTTCTTGGTTTGCTCAATTTCTAACTGTGCTGCAAGAGAGCGAGAATCTAATTCTCTTTGAGCGAATTGTAAACGTTTGGCTTCATCAGATCCTAAATCTGCCAATGTATTAGAGTTGTTCAATTCAGCCCGCAACAAATCATTTTCTTGAACTAACGCTGTCCTACTTTTTAAAAGAAACTGAGCATTTAGTGGCAATTTACCCCGCAAAAATTCCAATTCCGAGGCGGTTGTATAACTATTAGCCATTAACCGACGATAAATTTGGTTTTCTTCAACTAATGCGCTGCGAATCTTCTTTAAAGAATCTAATTCGGCGACGGTAGCCGCAGTTTCAAAAGTTAGCAACAAGTCTCCCGGCTGCACTTTTTGTCCATCTTTAATATGAACTGATTTCACTACTCCACTAATGGGAGCTTGAACTTCTTTGACTGTCCCTTCAGGCTTGAGTTGACCTGTAGCAGGTACTACTTGCTCAATTTTGGCAAAATAAGCCCAAGTAATTCCAAAACAAGCTAACCCAATTAAGGTCAGCATAATTGTGCGTGACCAAATGGGAGATTGGCGTAATACAACTGACTGCTCAAAGTTGGTGTACTCGGCATTGGCTAAAGCTTGATTAGTAGCCTTGGCTGGAGATGAGAGTAACCGGTAATCAGCATTGACAACCTTTTGGTGCTTACCGTTCCCGTCTTGACCGTTGTTGTTTCCATTGATGTTAATCATAGTGATTGGATTTGTTGGTGAACAGGTTATTAAGGGGGTGTATTCGGGTATAAGAGAAAAGAAGAAACTTACAAATTCACTTCCTGTTGCTGATAGAGATAGAAATAATGACCTTTAGCAGCCATTAATTCTGGATGGCTACCTTGTTCTATCACCCTACCGTTATCCATGACGATAATCATATCTGCATTACTAACAGTAGTGAGGCGGTGGGTAATAAAGAAAACTGTTTGACCTGCAAAGGCTTTGGCTAAATTGAGACAAACTTGTCGCTCTGTAGGATAGTCTAGAGCGCTAGTTGCTTCATCTAAAACTAATAATTTTGGTCTTTGTAGAATAGAACGAGCAATGGCAATTCTTTGTCTCTGTCCACCGGACAGCCCTGCACCCCGTTCTCCTACCCTTGTGTTGTAACCGTTGGGTAAGGACATGATAAACTCGTGGGCTGCTGCAACGCGGGCGGCAGCAATAATTTCGTCACTTGTGGCCTCGGGATTAGTCAGAGCGATATTTTCCTGTACAGTACCATCAAACAATAGTGTTTCTTGCGGAACCACACCCACCTGTCGCCGCAGGGAGTAAAGTTCTATTTTGGAAATATCGTAACCATCAATCAAGATTCTGCCAGACTCCACTTCGTACAGTCTCAGCAGTAACTTCATCATCGTACTTTTACCTGAACCACTTTGTCCGACAATCCCCACAAACTTTCCTGGGGGAATATCCAAATTAACGTTAGAAAGTTGTAATGGTCCACTGGTGGCAAACCGGAAGGAAACATTGTCAAATTGCACACCTCCGGAAATGGCAGGTAAGGGAATATTTTGACGGTCTACTTCCGCTTCTTCTGGTGTGTCAACAATATCACTTAATCGCTCTAAGGATAAAGCAGTTTCTTGGAAATTTTGCCAGAGTTGAGCTAAACGCAATATGGGGCTAGTTACGTAACCTGAGATAATTCTAAAGGCGATTAATTCACCAAGGGTTAATTCTCCTTGCAGGACTAAATAAGAACCTAACCACAAGACCAATAATGCACTAAGTTTATTAAGAAAACTGCTGGTGGAATTAGCCAGTGTAGAAGTGATAACGGTTTTAAAACCCGCGGCTACGTACCGAGCATAACGTTCTTGCCAGGAAAAACGCGACTGCAATTCAATATTTTGCGCTTTCACCGTTTGAATACCTGACATCACTTCCACTAAATATGATTGAGTGTGGGAATTGCGTTCAGCCTTGGTGCGTAACTGTTTGCTAATAGTGGGAGAAGCAATTAAGGTGAGGATAATAAAGATGGGAATTGTGCTTAAACCTACTAAGGTTAGTTGCCAACTATAAAACAGCATGACGATAATATAAATTATCGAAAATATGGCATCTAACACCACTGTTAAGGCAGTACCAGTGAGAAACTGACGGATATTTTCTAATTCGTTAATGCGAGTAGCTAGTTCACCTACAGGTCGGCGTTCAAAATAGCGCAGTGGCAGACGTAGTAAATGATCAATAATTTGCGAACCCAAACCCATGTCAATGCGGTTGGTAGTATCAACAAATAAGTAAGTCCTTAATGTGGTTAGTAGTGCTTCAAATATGCCTACTACTAATAGCAAAATACCTAAAACATTCAAGGTATTAATGCTATTTTGAACTATAACTTTGTCAATAATTAACTGAATGACTAGGGGATTAGCTAACTGGGCTAGCTGAACAAAAAACGAAGCAATGAAAACTTCTATAAGAACTCGGCGATACTTTGACAGGTAAGGGATAAACCATTGTATCCCAAAGCGTTCTTGAGGAGTTTCCTTGGTAGTCGTCAGCAATAAAACTGTTACCTGGGGAGGTAAGTCCTCTGGATTAACAGTTAATTGGTCTACAAATTGAGCCGGTTTGCAGCTGATAATTCCTTGGGATGGGACACCTGCCACAACAGTATGAGCATCTATCTCATATAGAACAGCATAACTATCACCATAATGAACTATTGCTGGTGTAGGAATGCGCGTAATTGCAGCAATAGGTAATTCTACTAATTGGGATTTAAGTCCGATTAACTCGGCTACATAAGCACAAGCTGGAAAGGATATACTACCTTGACGTTTGATTTGCTCAGTTAAGATGCGACGAATCACCTCCTTGCGAAAAGGGATGTGCAGGTGTTTAGAGAGCATTTGAAAACAGGCGAAGATGGTATTTACTTCCCCTTTACCGCTCACAAATGGGTAGTTTTGGCGTTTTCGTCTAGTTTTTTGTGGGGTAGGTTGGGACTGGGGAATTTCTTGGTCTTCAGCGTAGTAGGGGATCTCTAGGTCGTTGGTGATGGCTAATTGGCTATTTTGGCTATCTTCCCCCATAACTGGTGGCTGATGATCTAACAAAGATAAGTCCCCAGGGGATAACCCAAGTAAACGCGCCTGACCTTTACTCTTAACTTCTAGTCTGTCGGTTGGTTTTAAGCGAGAACCAGGGGGGAAATTGGTAATGGAGGCTCCTCCACTCACAAACCAGATATGTTCCTGATCTAATTGGTCTGCTGGGGTGACTCCTGGGTTGAGGTAATATACTTTTGCCCTGGATAAGGCTTGTTCAACGATTTCTGTGAAGTTGGTTACAGCGTTGGCTTGCTTTTCAATTTGTGAACCTAAAACATCAAACACCTCTATTAAGTGACTGTAGTTTAAGCGTGTATTGGCAAAGTCAGGGTAAGAAATAACCAGGCGTATATATTCTGTTTTACTCAAGCTCAGACAGACAACTTCAGTAGAGGCGGTAGCAGTTTCACAGGCAATTTGTCGTAATATACTCATCTCTCCCAGAATTGCCCCTGGTTGTAATAATTTTAATGTGGTAGGTGCTTCCGTTTGGGGATGATATCCTAACAAACGTACTTTTCCCTCGTAAATAATGGTGATTTGTTCTGGGAGTTTATCTTTGCCAATTATTTTCTGTCCTATCCTGTAACGCCAAGCTTGTACTTTTTTGGAGAGATTGGTTATCTCCTCTGCGGGTAGTTTTTCAAACCCTTCTAGCTGGGAAATAAATGCTTGAAAGGAACTTGTAATATAAGTCATTTCCAGATCAATGTAAGTAAATGATTGTAGTTTATGATACAAAACAAAGTAAGTTTATTTTGTCATCATTATCTCTCAAATGTGAGATGAGTTAGTTGATGAATTTAGGAATTTTGAGCGGCAATCTGGGCTTGTAGCCAACTATTAAAACGTTCATTGAGTAAGCGTTGACGCAATGAATTATCTAACTGTACTGGTAACAACTTCTCCAGTCGCAGTATGACTATCCAATTTTCTAATTTAGTGGGTGGTAACAGCTGCTGTGGCTGGCTGCTAGTCAATAGTTTGGCTAAACCCGGATGGATAGTTTGCAATTCTATCGGTCCGACTAGTCCATTTGTTTGTGCTTCTGGCCCTTGAGAATATTCCCGTGCTAGTTCAGCAAAACTTTGTTCTCCTGCTTCTATGCGGAAATAGATTTCTTGGGCAATACCAACTTCATTTGTTCTGATCAGAGAGTAAACTACTCGGTCTAGTTGGGGTTTACGCTGGGCAAAGTAAGATTCTAAATCGCCGCCCCAAGTCTGAGACTTGAATTTCTCGATTTTAAATTGGCGGATGGCGAGGGAGGCAAATTTCTGCTCACTCATATTATTTTGCTTTAGCCAATGCTGACGTACATCATCTGAGGTCAGTTGATATTGTTGGGCTAGTTGTTCATAGGCAAGTTTCTCTTCTTCTGGTGTACAGTCTATTGGCGCGATCGCTTGGTCGATGACCATTTCTTTGATTAAGGCTGGCAGCATTTGGTATTCTTCCAGCACATGCAAAATTTCTGCTGACGACAAATTGTTCAGATTAGTAGCAACTTGTTGCCAAATGTTGTCGGATTGTAGAACTGCTGTCATATTACTTTCTTAGCTAGAATTTGCACAATCACATTGTAAAAGTATTCTGTTACTCATAGGTTATGGTTTGGTTAACTATATTCACATGGCAGATTTATCATGATTTTCAACTTTATAGCAATTACATTAGTATATATCAATACAGGATTTTTTTAGCAAATATATACTATTTTGTAGATGGTGGTGGGGGGATGTCTACTTAACTAATTACAGTAATAGATATTACTTATCATCACAAACAGTTTAGTACTTGATCTACAACCAATCTAGCAGTACCTGGGAAGTCTGAAAAGAAACCATCAACCCCCAGATGAATAAACTGTTGATATTCTAGTTTTGGGTCGCCGTTGTAGTCTGGTGCGAGGAAAATATTTTCATTGCGGAAGGTGTAAGGGTGTAACAGCAAACCGACAGCATGGGCATCTTCTACCAGTGTGGTGGGTGTTTGCAGGTGACCATTTGCACTGGTAGGCAGAATTAGCCGCTTATGGGGTCCGATACCTGCTGCGTAGGTGGCAATATTAGCTAATTCTTGGGGCTGGGTAAGTTGGCTATAGGTGCGGGAGTCATTACTAACTACAAAGTCATAGGGTTTGCTATCATCACTATCCAGTAGTTGAATCAAGGGAATGTCAATACCTGCGGACGGCATGATTACTTGTTTGAGTTCCTGGAGATTACCCACTTCAAAGGACTGAATAAATACTCTTTCAGGGTCAATGAAATCTTGAGCAACTAAGGTGTCAACTAGTACTTTACCCAAGTTAATGTGGATGGGGGAAGCATCTAAAAGTGTGCCTTGACTGGCAAAGAAGGTAGGATGCTTGGTTTCAGGATAAATGCCGATTTTGCCACCTGTTACTGCTTCTACCTGTTTCACCAAATCAATGATTTCTTGTAAAGTGGGAATTTTGAGTCCATGATGATCAAAATTAGTTCCCCGTAGATATGGCAGACGTTCTATGCAATTGAGAGTTTTAATTTCTACTAAAGTGAAGTCCTCTGTAAACCAACCTGTGATAGTACGACCATCAATAACTTTCGTGGTGAGGCGATGGCTAAACTCTGGATGAGAAGCAACATCAGTACTGGTATCTGTTCTGTTCACTGAACCATCAGCATTGAGAATTGCTAAGGCATTTTCATGACGGCCCACTAAATAACCGTCTTTGGTGGCTACTAAATCAGGCTCAATAAAGTCAGCGCCAAGTTCAATGGCTAGTTGATATGCTTCTAGGGTGTGTTCTGGACGGGAACCACTAGCTCCCCGATGACCAATCACAATAGGTGGTTGACCATTCAGAGTATTTATATTGAAGCAGTTACTTGTATTATTGGCGAGATCACCTTGTGCAAAAGCCATAAAGTTTTTGTAAGTTTTATTTTAGACAGCATCACCCATTGGTAGTGAGTAGTTTAAGTCTTAATTTGTCCACACATTACCAACTTATGCCACTTAGGTAAAAAAAAGGTTAAGAGAAGGTTAAATTTACAAATATTAGCTAAATCTCTAAAACTAACCCTAGGTTGTAAGTAATTATGCTAAAACTTTACTTCTTTTGGTTGATGCAGAATATCCCTAAATTTTGGAGAATTTATACATAGGTTCGCTTAGGGATGGAAAACAATGCGTACAATTAATATTGGTTTGACAGAAGAGCAGCGTCAGGGTGTTATCAGTCTGTTAAATCAAGATTTAGCAGATTCTTATGTTTTGATAGTAAAAACTAAAAAGTACCATTGGGATGTTGTCGGACCTCAGTTCCGTAGTTTGCACGAACTGTGGGAGGAGCAGTACGAAGAACTGACTGAGAATATTGATGATCTAGCGGAACGGATTCGCGCTTTGGGCGGTTTCCCTGTGGGGACGATGGGGGAATTTCTCCAGATTGCTACTCTCAAAGAGCATAGAGGTGAGATCCCATCAGCCACAGGGATGGTAGCTGTATTGGGAGAAGATCACGAGCAGCTAATTCGTAATTTGCGGGATCATGTGGATCAGTGTAGTGAGCAGTTTCATGATGAGGGAACAGCTGACTTTTTGACCGAACTCATGGAAGAACATGAACAGATGGCTTGGATGTTGCGCTCATTCATTGAAGGCCAAGCCTTAGAACCCGATGGTATGCAACCGGAAGCAGCAACTAAAACCCCCGTGGGTGTGTAGTGGTGCTGGAAGGTTGATTCTTTGGGCAGATCAGAATCAATCTTCCTAATCAATTTTCCTAAATTTACGCCAAAAATCCGGCAAAAATTCTTAGTTTTCAGGAGTATTCAAGTGCCAGAACTTTATCAAGCACAACGGACTATATCAGCTGTATTTAAAGAACAAAAGCAAATTGACCAGGTGATTCGACGTTTACTAGATAGGGGTGTACCTAGGGATCATATTTCAGTCATGGGGAAAGACTTCCGGTCAGAAACGCGAATTTCTGGTTTTATTACTAAAAAAGATGTGATTTTAGGGGGTTTGAGAACAGGAGCAATTTTTGGTTCTTTGTTTGGTTCTTTTCTCAGCTTGCTAACTGGTGTGGGGGTACTGTTTGTTCCCTTTGTTGGCCCTATTGTGGCAGCAGGGCCGATTGGTGCGTTGTTGCTCGGTGCTGCTAGTGGAGCGATCGCGGGTAGTGCTGGCGCGGGACTGGTGTCGGCTTTAACCGCCTGGGGGATGCCTGAAGATAAAGCGGCAGTTTATCAAACACGCTTACAGGCTGGCCAATTTATATTAATGGCAGAAGTGCCCAGCGATCGCCAGGGAGAATTTCAACTACTCCTAGAAAGTGCTGGTGGTGAAGAAATTCACACCACCGATCAAACGTTGACTCGTCCTTGTTCTGGCCCATGTAAGGGTCCAGAAGATTTATCTCCTGAAGTACGTTCTCACCTCTGTGATCAAGCTCAACGTACATTCATGGATCGCTATAATGCTGTATTAGATCAGACTGGTAATGAAGTGACGGCTGAACAAGCGGCTTGGGAGGCAGTTCATCAACAGTTTGATGAAGATGAACAGGGCGTTTGGTCAAAGGCTAAAGTGAATGTTTAGCTAATTAGTTTATTTATGTTTATTTATGTTTATTTATCTCCCGCTACGCTAACGTTAGCGGGAGTTTTCTTGTCCCATCAGATATATTTGCTTGTAATTACTTAACCTTGACTATACACGTTATTGATTTTGGACTGTTCCCTGTTCCTTGTCTCTAGGAGTAATTTCACCAATCAAAGCGGATTCTTAGATTAATAACTAGTACGACCAGTGAGCAAACCCCATAAAAAGATGGCAATTACTGCACCAATGATAGCCACCATTAAACCAGGAATACTGAGAGTAGCCGCAGTTAGTTGTAATCTTCCTGTTTCCAAGAGAGTAACAATAGTTCCCCCAATTAAAGCACCGAGAATCCCCAAGACCATGGTTGCAATTATGCCCCCTCCCTGACGACCAGGGTAAATGGCTTTAGCAATAGCTCCTGCAATTAAACCTAAAATTATCCAGGCAATTAGGTTCATAATCTAAATTCTCTATCATGTTTACCCATAATTTATTAATTTATATCTGGTTTTCCTTCTACCAGAAGAGATAGCTATTAATTAACAACCAGCCAAATATCTCTGTTGACTTGTTTGTGTCTTCTGCATCCTTGAGCGCATCTTCACAGAAAACTGGTATTAGTCCTAGGCTGTCCTCCAAATAAATCAATTATATTTTTAGGATATTTATTCAGATTATAGTCGGATTTAGAGATATAATACGGAGGGTTTGATAAATTGTTTTTGCCTGTTTACGGTTCGCAAATCAGTGGGATAATATTAATTGCTTTAAATGAAATCCTGGATACTTTTTGATAAATCAACAAGGCTTTATGATGTACCACTATTCCAGTAATCGCTTGTGTTTGACATGGCTAACTTTTCCAGATCATGCCTATTGGTATATAATACTAACACAATCATTACATTTTTTTAACACAATCTGGGCACAAGTATGATGAAACAAGCAGTCAAAGTAGTGAAACTGAGTGGGATTATCAATAGTACAAACTCACAAGAACTACAACAAAATATTACTCAACTTCAAGCAAGTGGTGCTCAAATAATTTTAGTTGATTGTCAAGATGTATCCTTTATGGATAGCTCTGCCTTGGGGTCTTTGGTATTAGCTTTCAAAACCTTACGGGAAAATAATACCAGACTAGCTCTCTGTTCTATTAATGAACAAGTGAGAATATTATTTGAACTAACGGGGATGGATAAGGTGTTTGAGATATTTTTAAATGAAGATGAGTTTCATCAAGTTATTCTCTCTAAGAACTGATTAGTCGAAATTAACTTGGAGGATTGATAAATCATCATCAAACGCATCTTTGGAGTTTAAAGCGATTAAATAATTTAATACTTGGTCTAGTTGACAATCAACGGTGTGTTGTACACTTACAAGTATTTGAATAAAGCTATCTAAACTCCAAAGTTTGCCATCTGATTTTGTGATTTCATAAGCACCATCACTAAAAATATACAGGCTACTAAATTTATCAATATGGCAACAGGCATCTACATATTTAGCTTCTGGAAACATACCCACTGGCATTCCTGGAGTTCTGAGTAGTTGAATATCAGTTTTTTTAGCAGATGCACCTGATATTAATACTGCGGGTGGATGACCGGCACTGGCATAAATTAACCGCCGGGTAAGTCGGTTATAAACTCCATACCAAATAGTAAAATATTTGTCATTTTGGTAATTGATTTGAAAGGTTTGATTTAAAGCCTTGAGTACATCACTGGGCTGATAGTAATTTAAACCTTTTAAGGCACGGGAACGTAATAAGTTTAGCACGGAAATTGAAGGTAGGGCGGCTTTTAATCCATGTCCGGCGGTATCTAGCAAATATATGGCTAAACAGTCGGCATCTAGCCAGTAGTAATCAAAACAATCGCCGCCGAGTTGTCGGGAAGGAATAAATCGAGAGTTGATGGTTAAGGGTTCTGTGGTTGGTAAGGGTAGAAGCGATCGCATATATTCTGCTGCTTCTGCTAGTTCAGTTTCTAGAAGTAGCTTTTGGGTGTGTAAATCCTGGCTTAATTGATGTAGGCGCAGTCCGGCTCTAACCCTTGCTTTTAATTCATTTTGTTCAATAGGTTTAGAGATAAAATCATCAGCACCAGCATCTAGTCCTTTAACACGATCAGCAATGGAATCTAAAGATGTTAAAAAAATAAAAAAAGTAGTAGATAAATTGGGGTCTGTTTTCATGCGTTTACAGACTTGTAAACCATTTAATCCTGGCATAATCCAATCACAAATAACCAGTGCAGGACGATGAGCGATCGCTAGGGCAACTCCTTCCTCTCCATTATTAGCAGCAACTACTTTATAACCTTGTTTTTCTAACATCCTTTTCAGGAGTATTTGTATAGAAATATCATCATCAATGATCAGAATCTGAAACATAAAAAAACACATTTAAAATTTCATAGAAAATCAAAATAATCTTCACTTGGGGCTATTTATTAAATATTATGGAGGTGACAAAGGATTAATCCATAAAAGAATAGCCCGTCTTAGCTGGTTCAAATCGCGGTACACTTCTTGTTTAAACCATTGCCCCAAAGCATCCCAGGGAGTAAATGACGCTCCTGGTTGCCATTTGATATCTTGACCTAAAGGTGTGGTGTGAGTACCTGGTAACGTTTGTATTGTCACCATTTCAGCAAACCGTGATTGTAAGATTTTGGTTAAAGATACTGTTTGATCAATGGTATCGTTGTTAAATTTTATTAATAAATTGCGGCGGATATTGTAGCTTTGCTGTATAATGCCGTTGGTTTCTAGTGGAGATGGTGTAAACTCCACGGGAAAGGTAGAGTTTAACTGTTCCACTAAGGGGATAGCCTCCTTAGCAGCGTAATTGTTGAAAGAAATTAAAATATTACCGGCACGTTCTACAGGTAAAAGGCTACCTATCAGCAAATGCAGCTTACAACCCATACTATGCCCCAGTCCATAAGTGGGGAGATAAAACTGGCGTAATGCGCCAGAATCGTGTAACCTCTCTATGGTGCGTTCAAAGTTCAGCAGCACAGTTTTGGCGATGGCCACATGATCTAAAGTATTAACAAATGGTGTGGCAACAACAACATATCCCTTGCTGCCCAATTGTTCTAGTAACCAGCGATAAGTGAGATGAGGTGCAGTGGCCACAAATGCACCACCCAGAAAATGGATAATTCCCAGGGGCTTTGGGGGAACCAGCACCCAGTTACCTCTAATTTCTTTCCAGTCCATAGCTATAGGGGGGTTAATTCACACCTTTTTATGTTAACCTTTCATGGGATTGGTGGAAGTATGAAGGGAAAAAGCTCTGATAATTAAATGCGTAACGGCTTAATATTAAATTAACCTTTGGGTTTGGAGCCTGTTCATTTCGATTTGCACATCTAAGGCAATTTGTAATGCTTCATTGAGTAACCTGCCATGTTCTGTAGCTTCTTCTGTAACTTGCATGGCGGCTAGAGTGGCTAGGTTATCGGCAAATAACTCTGTGTTTCTGATAATAAAATTTTTATTCTCTCTTAAAATTCGTTCTGTTTGCAAAGCCCGGATTAAATCATTTCTAGTCAGGTTGAGGGCGGTAATGACTTTTTCCCTTTCTTTAATCATTACCCCAGGGTTCCCAGCAGCTTCTATTTGATCATTGATATCTATAGCTTTGATAACGGCATTATATCTATCAACATCATTTAAAAGTATTTCTAGCGCATTGGTCATATTATCATTAATTATCTTCCGTTTTCTCCACCATAATAAATATAAACCAATCTGTGCGACACCAGCACCCCACACACATAATATTATTAACAACAAACAAGATGGAATTGTCACCCAATTAGCAAACAATTTAATAATGATATCAAAAATTAAATAACTAAAAACCAATATGGAAGAACTAATAAAAACTACCGTAGCCCCTTCAGAACCCTTGATTTTATCAATTATCCTGTTAGCAACTTTTCTTAAAGGACTGGTGATAATAGTTAACTTAGCCTTAACAGGTAAATTAGTCAATCTTCGCAATTCTTTATCACTAATCTCTAAACCATGTAAGTCATTACGCACAATACCTACGCCCCATCCTCAAGCCTAATTAGGAACATAATACCCTCTGGGCAAATCTAGTTATTTACATCCTCTCCCCTCTCCTTAATCTTCATCAGGGTGAGGGTGATGGTTATGTACTTGATTAAATTTGCACTCTTTATTTAGTACAATATAGCAATCAGATTTATTAATGGCTCGTTCAATGGAAATTTTCATAATTTTTTAGTATATTATTATTTTATAACTGGTTTTTTGTACAGTTGGATACTTAGTTACAGTAGAGGCTGTTGAAACATCAACAACGAAAGCAAAAAATCCACCATAAAAATTAATACCCAAGTAGTCACCACTGCGGTTGTCGCCGATTCCCCCACTTCCTTTACTCCTCCTTTAGTAGTTAGTCCCCAACTACAACCATTAATAGCAACTATAGCTCCAAAAATCAGCCCTTTTACTAAAACCATAAATAAATCAGATAGTTTTAATAAACTTCTCACAGATTCTAAGAACACTTCAGGATCAATGTGGTAAAATTGTGCCGCTGCCAAAACTCCGCCAGTGATGCCTATAACTAAAGCAAAGACCATCATAAACGGCATCATGAAAACACAAGCAATTACCCTAGGCAGTACCAAGTAATCAATGGGATTTGTTTTCAGCATATAAAGTGCGTCAATTTGCTCTGTAACACGCATAGCACCTATTTCTGCTGCAAAGGCAGAACCCACTTGTCCAGCAATGATACTAGCTGTTAAAAGTGGGGCTAATTCTCGACAAAAAGCCAAAGCAAAAGCACCGCCTATAGCATCGACAGCACCAAATCTAATTAATTCTCTAGCAGTTTGAATGGTAAAAATCATACCCGCAAACCCACTAACCAGTAGAACTGGAGACACTGAAGCGGGTCCTGCTGTCACCATATGTTGCAAAATTTTCCGGTAGTAAGTTTTGCCTTGGATTAAATGCAGCAAAACTTGACCAAAAAGTAATAGTGCAGCGAAACAGCGTATAACCCAGGATTGCTCTAATTTTTTTCTAGCTGTGTAATTCATGACACAATTAATAGAGAATAAAGTATAAAAATTCATATCTTGTATTTATATTCAACTATCTAAAGACAGAGAAAAGATGCAGAAAAAAATAAACTATATATATCTAAAATTATTCACTGTATCTTTATGGAAAATATTTTTTTTTAATATTATTTAAATGCCATACTGTATAAGTTTTTTTGAGGATATTTTCATGATTAGTTTTTGGCGTTGGTCATTGGCAAGTACAACTTTACTGGCGTTGGGAGTGACAGTTGGCACTATTAATCCCATGATAGTTTCTGCTCAAACCAGGGTTTCTACTATTTCCTCCTCCACTTTAGCTGCTAACTTATCTGACATTAGCTCAGATTATTGGGCAAGTCCATTTATTCAAGCCTTAGCTGACAGAAACATCATATCTGGTTTTCCAGATGGCACATTTAGACCAAATCAACCAGTGAGTCGGGCGGAATTTGCAGCCATGATTGAAAGGGCTTTTAATCAAAATCCTGTGCGGCAGATCAGTCCGGGGGGTTTTGCGGATGTTCCTGCTGATTTCTGGGCTAGTTCTGCCATTCAGGAAGCCTACGAAACTGGGTTTATGTCGGGTTATCCGGGTAATTTATTTCTGCCAAATCAGCAAATTCGCAAAGTTGAAGCTATAGTTGCTTTAACAAATGGTTTCGGTTTACAACCAAGCAGTAATTCACTGGGCATAGTCAATACTTATTACAGAGATGCGTCAGCTATTCCAAATTATGCCCTGGATGCTGTAGCAGCAGCAACGGAAGCCAATATGGTGGTTAATTATCCCAATGTCAACCAAGTCAACCCCCTAGATCCTTTAACTCGTGCTGAAGCATCGGCTATTTTGTATCAAGCTTTGGTGCGACAAGGACAAATGCAAGCCCTGGGGGGCAATATCCCAGCAAATAACTATATAGTTGGGGCTGGGGAAAAAATCCAAACTGGTCAAGATATTGTTTCTATTGCTGCATCAAGTGAATTTTTCACTAATTTAACTTCTCTATTGCAAACCGCAGGTTTAGCAGATATTCTGCAACAACCAGGCCCCTATACTGTTTTTGCTCCGACTGATCAGGCATTTGCAGCTTTACCAGCAGGAACTCTAGAGGAATTACAGCAACCGGAAAATAGAGAATTATTGATTCAGATTTTGAGATATCATGTGGTTCCTGGGAAAGTAACCGCTAATCAACTTTCTTCAGGAAAATTGACAACTTTTCAGGATGTACCCGTAGATATTCAGGTGGACGCAGCCACTAATCAAATTGCTGTCAATGATGCCAATGTGATTCAGCCCAACATACAAGCCAGCAATGGTGTGATTCATGTGATTAACGAAGTCCTCATACCACCTAACCTGGGTTTAACTCAGCAACCCCCAGCTGCTACTACTCCTAGCATAGAAGTGGGTACTATGACTCGTGGTGGAGCTAGTTATATTGGGGTGGCTGGTAATATTGGCATAGGTGGTGATTCTGCCCTGAGTGAAAGTAACTATGCAGTGATTAGTAAAGTTGGGCTGACAAACACAATATCCCTGCGACCATCCGTGATATTTGGCGGTGATACACTGTTTTTAGTTCCTGTTAGTTTAGACTTTTCTCCGCGTTTTGCCGATGATCCTATCAGTGGAGGACAAATATCAATATCCCCTTATTTGGGGGCTGGTGTAGCTATTGAAACTGGAGGCGATGCTGATGTTGGTTTGTTGTTAACTGGTGGTGTGGATGTGCCTGTAAGCGATCGCCTGACCGCTACTGGTAGTATTAATGCTGCATTTTTGGATAGTACTGATTTTGGTCTGTTATTGGGTATTGGCTATAGGTTTTAATCATAGCCCTTGTTTGATAAGTAATTTTAATTACCTATTAACCAGGATAAATAAGGAATAGCCACATACAGCAAATACAAAGGCGATGGCCACAGAAAAAATAACAACATCCCGCACAATAAATAATATCCAATCTTTTCTCAATTCTTGTCTAAATTTCAGTTCCCGTAGCTTGTGTTCTAGTTCCTCATCTGCTTGTGACAGCAAGTTGATTGGTGATATTATTGGTCTTTTATCTACTTCCATATTTTGCACCTTATTACACTATACCCTATCTCAATGGCAGGTCACTGGCAATGTTGATTAACTTTGGAGAATTGCCAGATGGCTGGGTTCTAAGCAGTCTAGGTGATTTATATATTCAATTTAAACATCACTCAAATACTACTGTACGATTAGCATACACTAGCACCCGATTTTGTAAATGTAACCTCACTGCCCTGGCTAATACAACTCTTTCTAAATCTTTACCTTTTCTGATTAAATCTTCGACTTCATCTCGGTGACTGACGCGCACTACATCTTGTTCAATAATTGGACCAGCATCTAAATCAGCGGTGGCATAATGGGCTGTAGCCCCAATAATTTTAACACCACGTTCAAAGGCTCTGTGATAGGGATTAGCACCTACAAAAGCTGGTAAAAATGAATGATGAATATTGATTATTTTGGGAAACTGATTAATAAAGTCTGCACTGACAATTTGCATATATTTGGCTAAAACTACTAAGTCAATTTGATATTTTTGCAGTAGTTCTAGTTGTTGTGCTTCCTGTTCGGCTTTGTTTTCTTTGGTGATGGGGATGTGGTGAAAATCAATGCCAAATTGCTCGGCTATTATTTTAAAATGAGGATGGTTGCTAATAATTAGGGGAATTTCTGCCACAAATTCTTTAGCACGTTGTCGCCAAATTAAGTCAAATAAACAATGGTCTTGCCGACTCACCCAAATGGCAATACGTGGTATAGTGTCAGAAAAGTGTAGTTGCCAAGTGGCATCTAAAGGTTGAGCGATCGCATTAAATGCAGGAGCAATAAATTCCCGTGGTAAGTTAAAACCCTCTAACTGCCATTCAATACGGGTGAGAAATAACCCAGCTGCAAAGTCTGTATGCTGGTCTGCATGAATAATATTGCCCCCGTTAGCATAGATAAAATTGGCAAATTTAGCCACTAGTCCCCGTTGGTCGGTACAGGAAATGAGTAAAGTGGCGGTAGGATTGGTCATGTGATGTCTTAATTTTTAATTAGGGCTGGCTTCTGGTTTAGCGTCGCCTGTATCTGGCGATTGTTTCCATTCTGAAAGCTCGCGATTAACGGCATTTTCAAAATTGGTCGATACCAGTATGATATTGATATTACCATTTTCTTGGGTTTGCAAATCAGTTTGGGCATACAAAAAACCACGGTTAAAATCAGGTTTACCCAAAATTAACTGATGAGTCTTTTTATTTTTAAGGTTAATATTAATAGTGGCTAGTGGTGGCACTAAACCAAATTCTTCTCGTTGGCTGGATGGAACTGATAAAGTGCGATCGCTTTCACTTTGGACTAACAAATCTGTTAAATAAGTCACAATAGCATCATTTGCTGGTTCTGTGGTCGGGGATACGAGCAACCATTGGGGCTTTTCTGTTGCCTGGTTACGTTTTAAACTCAGGGTGGTATCTTTAATTTTAATGGTGAGAGATTCTATATCATCTTCTTGAAAAGAGAAAATTTGCTGCTGTTGCTTCTTCACTTCTTGGCGCTGGGTTTGACCGCGAATTTCATAGAAATAAACAAAACCACCCAAACCCAGAGCTAAGAATATTAAAACTAAAGTCGTGCGTGATAACTTCATGATTAATTATCTCCGTTTCCACCAGATAATGACCCCAGTCATCAACCCCATGAGAGGTAATACCAACAAAGACGACCATGTTAAAAAATTACCTTGGGCTACACTTAAATTAATACGGCGATTTTTTGCTTCTTTGGGGCGAATGGAAAGGGGCTGCTGGTCTTGTTGACTCAACCAAGTCACCGAGTTAAGAAACACGTCGCCATTGAGTTGCTGTTCAAATAACTCATCAGTGGCAAAGTCGGAGTCTCCTATCACTAATAATCGTGATTCAATTTTAGTTTGTTCTTGAGGTTGTTCTGACTTTTCTGGTGTAGGGGGGTTAGTTTCACTCTCAATAGTAGGTGATGGTGTGGGCGATACTGGAGGACTTGGTTTAGTTTCACCTGGTATTGTTTTGCTCAAAGCCACAGCCAAAGTGAGGGGACCCGGGGTATCTGTTTGAGAGTCAAACTCTAATTCTTCGCTGTTTAGGTCACTTTCTGCCCAACTGTCAGGATAAGCCTTGGTTGAGAATAAATTAGTGGACTCAATACCAGCCACAGAAGTAATTTCTAAGGGTCTAGCTAACCGATAAAAAGAAATGCCGTTACCAAACTCTTTTGTAATGGGATGTTGCCCATATTCTGTGATGATGGGAACAGCGGGACCAAGTCCCACACCCCTCCCAGACACATCCACTACTAAACGATTATCTAACTTAATACCCCACTCCTGTAGTAAGCTATTGAGGTTATTATCAGTATTAGGGTCAATCATGAACAGTACATTACCACCATTATTGAGGTAATTTTGTAAAGCTTTGACTTCTTTATCAAATAATTCTTGTTTTGGTCCGGCTACAATCACAACACCTGCATCTTCTGGAACTTGGGATTTTTCTACTAAATTCAGTGGTGATGCAGTGTAGTTTCTCTCAGCTAACTTTTGAATAGCTTGTGAAATTCCCCCTTGACTGGGTGTAATTGCTGCTTCCCCATGACCTTGAAGAAAGTAAACTGGCGTAGTAGTGCTACTGGTGATTTGTTGCAAACGGTTAGTTAATCTCACTTCCGAAAGCCGTTCATTAACATTTAAAGTTTGCACTAATTGGCGATTATCTCCAAATTCTAGGTACACTTCGCCATAATCTTGAACACCAAACTTATTGGCTAATCCCGGTCTACTTTGGGGATCAACATACTCAAACTGAAAATTACTATTTTCTCGGCGATAGTTTTCTAATAATTCCCTGTCTTGGGCATTGGTGCTAAGATCAAATATCCACACCTTGACAGACTGGGGTAAGCCACGCACTAATTCTTGAGTTTGGGGGGCTAGGGTAAATAACTGGGCTTCGGTTAAATCTTTCCGCAGGTTGTAGCGAGTAGCCAAAAAGTTAACTAACCCTAAAATTACCAATACAGCTACAATGCTAACTAGGGCATTAGTACCAACTTGAGTAGAACGACGATTCCACCATTTAGTTTGTCTCCCTTGCCATACTACCCACAAACCACTAATTATAGTTCCGGTAATTATAAACAGTAAACCCACAATTCCCCATTGGCCGGAAACTAAGCCAGTAGTTAAGCCCACAGTCACTAAAAACGGGCCTAGCCAAAATAGATATTTTCCTAGTTGGTTTTGTTTGATAATTTTCATGTTATCTATTGACGTTGAAAGCGCAACGCATCAATTGATTGGGCGGTGAGAAAAATCCCTAAAAAAATGTAACTGCTAAACAAAATTAAAGCGCTGGTATCAAAAATACCCTGAATCAAGGTGCTGTAATGTTTTAACAATGAGAAGTGACCCAAAATTTCTCCCACTGACCCACCAATACTTTTAGCAATTACATCAACAAACAATAATAATAAAACCACGGCAAAGGTAAGGACAGCAGATAAAATTGTACTGTCAGTCAGGGAGGAAATAAACATTCCCAAAGATAAAATGGCAGCTGCCAGCAAGACTAAGCCAAAATGCCCCAACAAAGGTATAATAGGGGGTATGGGAGGATTGGAAGCACTAAGGGCGATCGCTTCAAATACAAACAGCGGTACAATCAAAGTAGTAAAAAATGTCAGTACGCCTAACAATTTACCGACAGCCACAGCCCAGTTAGTTACAGGTGATGTGGCTAAAAGTTCCAAAGTGCCGCGCTTGCGTTCTTCGGCATACAGTCCCATAGAAAGAATAGGCAGAATAAATAACAATAGCCAGCCCATACGGTCTAAAAATGCCCGGACAAATTCATAAGGCACATCTATGGGTGGTATTGGTACACCTAGTTGTTGTCCTTGTAAATCTAATTGTGCCACTGCTGGCAAAATCCCATCAGGTCCCAGCAAAATAGTCACAAAGAATAACCCAGCTATAAACCAAAATACACCGGCAATGGCATAAGCCAGGGGAGAGACAAAATAACTTTGTAACTCCCGGCGATAAATGGCAATAATATTACTGAGGACTATACCCATTTATGCTGCTTCTCCTGCGGTAGTTTGGGAATCTGCCAAAGAATCTAAATTCTTTTCGGCTGTGGTCAATTGTAAAAATACATCTTCTAGGGTAGCGCTAACACGGCGCATTTCATGTAATCCAAAACCTGCATTAACTAAAATTGTGGCAATATCCTTTCCCGGTTCAATTTCTGGTTGTGATATTACCCGGATGTGGGCGCGGTTGTGGACCCATGGCTGATGACTAGAAACAGATTCTACCAAACTAACACCAGGCACATTTTGCAAAATTTGTTTTGCTAAGTTAGCATCTCCCTCAATTTCTAATTCATATCCCGACCCACTTGCCAACTGAGTCATTAAGTTTTCTGGTGTATTAGTTGCTACAATTTTTCCGCGATTGATAATAGCCACCCGGCTACAAGTCATACTCACCTCCGGTAAAATGTGGGTAGAAAGAATAATTGTATGAGTACCAGCGAGGCTTTTAATTAAATTGCGTACCTCAATAATTTGCCGGGGGTCAAGTCCTACGGTGGGTTCATCTAAAATAATTGCTGGGGGATCATGTACAATTGCTTGAGCAATGCCCACTCTTTGGCGATATCCTTTAGACAGTTTGCGGATAATTACTTTACGTTTATCTTCTAAGTTACAGCGTTTAATGGCTGCTGTCACCTGATCAGCGCGATCGCCAGGGGGTATGCCTTTAATTCTGGTGACAAAATGCAAAAACCCCTCTACGGTCATTTCTGGATACAACGGAGGAGTTTCCGGTAAATAGCCAATGCGTTGACGCACTGCCAAAGAATTTTCCTGAACATCAAACCCCGCAATTTTAGCCTTACCATCAGTGGCGGGTAAATAACCCGCTAAAATTCGCATAGTTGTGGTTTTACCAGCACCATTAGGCCCCAAAAAGCCCAAAATTTCCCCAGGCTCAACTCTAAAGCTAACATCATGAATAGCAGGGGTGGAACCGTAGGTTTTACTCAAATGTTCTACTTCAATCATCAGTCTAGGGGCAGTTAAATACAGAATACTAAACAATATTAGATCAAAGAGAACAGGGAATAGTCATTAGTCATGAGATGCTGAGTATTACCATGTAGCAATTGAATATCAATATTTAAATAAATCCTCAAGTATTGCATTAGCTGATAAAACGCTGCTAAAAATCCAGTAACTAGAGTTAACACTATAAACACGCTGATTCTGAACTACCTTGAGACTTTCAATATTATAGAGATATTTTCTCAAATAGCTATGGACATAGATGTATCAAAATATGACAATTATGTCTAGAGTTACCAGTGGTAAAATTGAGTGAATTTGGCTGTGGGAATTGATTTCTATGCTGTTAACCTATATATTGCTTCCCATCTTTCGTTCACTATGTCCAACCAACGTAAAATTGAAAGTATATACACTGACGGTGCTTGTACTGGTAATCCTGGCCCTGGGGGTTGGGGTGTTGTAGCTTATTTCAGTGATGGCCAAGTCCATGAAATGGGGGCTGCTGCCAGCTATACCACTAATAATAAAATGGAAATGCAAGGGGCGATCGCTGCTTTAAAATTTCTCCATGCCTCTGGACAAACTGAACCCATTACCCTCTATACCGATAGCGAATATCTGATTAACTGCGTTACCAAGTGGTTACCAGGATGGAAAAAAAGAGGTTGGAAAAAAGCAGATGGTAAACCTGTCCAGAACCAAGACCTTTTAGAATTGCTCGATCAACTCAATACTGCACAAATAAATTGGCAGCACGTTAAGGGACATTCTGGTAACATAGGTAACGAGCGCTGTGATGTGATTGCTCGCTCTTTTGCTGGCGGTCAAATCCCATCTCTACAAGAATTATCTTTGAGTGAATCTGACAAATCTTTACATTCTCTAGGTGTAGCAAATGTAGAAAAAATGGCGGATTATGAATTTCACTCTACAATACTTCACAAAAGTACACAAGATAACAGTACTTTGATATCAGATATAAACGTTATGGAACCATCCACCGCACCACATGCGGCCACAAATGAAGAAACACCCTCTACCACAAGAGTCAAACAACTCAGCAACTTGCTGGGAACTCTGCGTATAGCTGACGAAATTGCCGAAAAAGGCTACTTAATCACCAGTTCGGAATTAGCAGACCTGATGGATGTCCACGCCAGTGCTGTTACCAGTCGGGGAGACGAGTGGCGCTGGCGTAACTGGATTGTCTCACGGGTAAGACGGGAAGGAAATCAAATTCTCTGGGAATTGGAACGAGGCGATCGCTTAGAAACTGAAGAGGAGTCTTGATCCTAGCGGGCTACTTGCCCGCACTAGCAAATTTTCATCAGTTCAAAGCTTAACACTCAGTTATATTTCCTGCCTCGCCACTCCCGTGGTGTGTGAAGTGCTGATAAAAAGATTCGCAGTACAGCTATGGGATCAGCCACAGGAGAAAGCCAAAATAACCAGCCACCTTGAGCATTGTGGCGATCATAAGCAGGTGCGATCGCTAGTAGCATAGCAAACCGAACTACCAGCAAAAACACATTAAGCCACAATAAAGGGGAAAAGGAAGACAATAACCAGCAAGTGGGGACTACCAAAACCGGTAAACCTTGAACTGCTGAAAGTAGCCATAAATCCCCCCACACTTGGGCAGATGATGAAGCATCTTTCAAGTCAAGACTGCGCCCCCACTCCTTCCAAGTTTCCCTTGCTCCCTCATACATCCGCACCTTCAGAACCTTTGCGCCATCCAAAAAGCCGACCTTGAAGCCTTGAGCCGCAATATATCGAGCTAATGTGACATCATCGCAAAAGGAACTACTAGCACTGGTATAACCGCCCACAGAGGCTAAAACAGAACGGCGACACAAAAAACATTGCCCATTGGCCATAACCCTTTCTGGCTGTTCGGTTGTGATTCCTGCCGGATCGAACCGATAAAGCAGAGTCATTAATAGTGCTGGTTGCAGCCAGCATTCACCGGGATACTTGAGAATGAACTGAGGTGAAAGAGAAACCAAATCATATTCTTTTGCTTCTGCGGTTTTCACCAAACTAGCAACTAAACCTGGATCTGGTTGGGTATCAGCATCCATACCCAGAAACCACGTACTGGCTTGAGAACTATGCAAAAAGCCGTTGTGCAAAGCCCAGGGACGACCTACCCAATGTTCTGGTAAAGGGTCATCTGTGATTAAACGAAACCGGGGGTCTTGTTGCTGTGCAGTTTTTACTAAGTCTGGAGTACCATCTTGGGAATTACTGTCTACTACAATAATTTCCCGTACTTCGTAACTTTGGCGACTCAAGCCAGATAACAAGGGACTAATGCGACTTGCTTCGTTCAATGTAGGAACAACAACGCTGACAGTACCCAAAAGCTCTGGTGTTGGCTGTTGGGGTTGAATGGGGGGATATCTTCTTGGCCCCTTGAGCAATCGCGAAAGGAGAATCGCGGTTGCTGGTGCTTGGATAAGTAGCAATAGAAAAGTTATCACGCTTTCTACTGTTAAAGCGTTTTCCACAGTCAAAATGTTTGTCAATGAGAATGGTGATTACATTAAGAATTGGGCAGGGGACACGGGGAGTTATTTATTTTCCTGGTCTTCCTGTCCCCTAATGTTGTTTCAAGGCTACTTTAGATATTAGCTACTGAAACATCTTTACTGCTTGATTCTGTCTCAACTTGAGCAGATACGGCTGAGGCTTTTAACCACAGTGCTAGAGAGGGAGCTACACCCCAAATAAATCCTAATACTACCGGAATGGAGAATCCCGCAGCGAGACTCATGACTGTAGCAAAGCCAAAGTTGGCCAAATACACTACTAAGGGTACATTGAGTTGCGATCGCTCAAATTTGATTGGGTTATTTTTCCATAGCAACGCGGCCACAGTCATAAACACTGCACCAGTACCGAACCAGCCCGCAAAGTTTTGATAAGGCATTCCAAAGAAAGGCCCTGGTTGTTGCCAATACCAGAAGGGTAGGGAAGTTTGACTCATGGCCGGGTCTAGGACAAAATCCCAAGAAGTCAACAGCAAAGAACCCAAAGCGATAGCACAGAGATGTCGCCACCAGCTAGGTTTTGTATCCACCTGTAAACCAGCACGGCCTAGCAGGTAAGAACTACATCCCACATAAAACCATGACAGAGGAATTGTGAACGGCACTAAACCAGCAATTTTATACCCCAACCCACTTAGATAACTATAGTGACCAAAGGGAAACCCTGTACTAGTTCCTAATAATTCACTGGTTAAGGAAATCAATATCGCCGGTAGCATAAATGCCAAAATTCTCCCCAAACCCAAAGTCCGCAAACCATATAAAAAGACAGATGCAGTTCCCAAGATCATATAAACTACACCACCACCTGACATACTCCATTGCATGGCAGTTTGTCCAAATTCCGATAAATGGAAAATCACCTCGGCATTAGGTACAACTATTAGTATCCCTACTAATCCAAACAGCATTGACACGATATGACCAATTAGGCATATGCGCTCGGCGATTACAAGTTGTTTCATAATAAGTCCTTAACAAGATGTGATGTGTGGCTACTCGGCTGTTAATAGTTTACAAATGTTTACGCAAATATTTAACTAGTTTATGCCATTATTTTGGTGCAAGTGGTTCGATTCCCTGGGATAGAGAATTCATCTTAAAAAAATAGCATGATAGACCTATAGTTTAAGCCATGACCGCCAAAATTTATCAATAATCGAAAGATAGGAATTAAAGTCAAACTAGGGTTGTGGTTACATATAATACCTTTTTAATACAGCGACTCATGTTAATTGTCAAAAGACTTCCTTGGACTTCCCTAGTGCTGGTATTGTTCAGCTACAGTACATTGGGTTGGGCATTATCCGAGACACAAGCCCCTTGGTATGTGTGGTTAACTTGTATAGTTGCTGTATTATTGTTGGTGGGTAGCTTGACTGTTCCTTGGTCGGCAATCTCAAAATATTCTAGTTTACTAGTACAGTCCAATTTACGCAGTTTTGCGGTCACCACTTTGGCGGCATTCTTATTTTTTTTAATGCTGGCTTGGTTCCGAATATTTCTTGATACTTTGCTGATTATTTCTGCTGGGATATTAGCCAGAATTGACTTTCAAACGGCTGGGTTTAAACAAGTACAAGTTTTTTTAATTACTTCTATATCTTGTTTAGCGGGTTTAGGTTTAGGGAAAGCTCTGCACATGGGGTTGTCTTACCGATTTTGAGTTTTGCCATGGCGTGGCCGGGTGGGCAGTACCCACCCAACTAACAGGAGGCTAGATTTAAACAGGTGCGGATTCAGTTGTTACAGCCACTGGATAAACACTAACTTTTTTGCGATTTTTGCCTTTTCTCTCAAAGGTGACTAAGCCGTCAATTAAGGCAAATAAAGTGTCATCACGACCAATACCGACATTGTTACCGGGATGAAACTTAGTACCACGCTGACGCACGAGAATGTTACCCGCTATTACAGCTTGACCACCATAGCGCTTTACACCCAGGCGTTGAGCATTAGAGTCGCGACCGTTACGAGTACTACCTGTTCCTTTCTTATGAGCCATAATTACCTCTGGTGTTTTTTGTGTTTTTTGTATTTATTACTCAGTAGCAGCTTCTGCGGGTGAATTATCAATCACAGCGGGTTCGGCAGTAAACACCGTACCATTTAGGGTGATGGAATCAATCATCAGTCTAGTGATTTCCTGGCGATGCCCCCGTTTTTTACGGGTTTTCTTTTTCGGCTTCATTTTATATACCAGGACTTTGCGACCTCGGAGATTTCTTACCACTGTACCTTCTACAGTCGCAGCGGCTACTAACGGCTGTCCAATGGTGACTTCGCCGTTGTGCTGCACTAGTAATACTGAATCTATTGTAACTTTTTCTTCGGCTTCGATATGGTGTAGTTCAATATCGTAAAAGCGACCTGGCTCAACTTTAAGTTGCTTACCGCCAGTTTCAATAATTGCGTAGGTCATGGAATTGTCCTTGAGGTTGCCGTACAGGTAGCTGGCTGAAAGGCGATTTATCTGGTTTGTATTAATCGCTGTTGCTAGCTTTTGTGATATGTCTACCTGATCCGAGCGGGAATTAGACAGACAATCTAAAATTTTATTTCATGCACTGGGTTTAAGTCAACCCCAAAATTATACAAAATTTTAGTTGAAATTATTTTTTCAGATTTAGCGGAATCCTGATCAATGGCGATGTAGTTACTGGATACACAGATAAACAGACACAAATAACAGCACGAATAAATCTGAGTAGCGTATATCGTTGCTCAGATTTTTTTTTGATAGGGCGAGAATGTTAATTAACACCTGATCATACATCAAATAACTAACAGCAGATCAATAAAACCGTAAATAGTAATTAAAAGCAATAATAATGCTGTAAACTGGGTAATTCGTCTTTGGGGCGAAGGGGCGATCGCTTCCCGCACTAATATAGAAATTGAAGCTCCTAATACCAAACTCAAACCCAATACTAAATAAGGTTTATCTGGTAAAACAGTAGCTATTACTAACATTGCCACCGCCAAGGTAAGCATTAATAGCTCTACAAATCTGGGTGGGTTGTATTGGCTTGCTAAAATAAAGCTGTTTAACCAAAAATTCCATAATCTCATATTTAGTCCTGACTGCCGTCTTCATGTAAATTAAGTGTTGAGTCATGAATTGGTCACAACTCAACACCAAAGGGTTTAATTTCTCGCTGCTAACTTTTGACCTAGTCCATTTTTTTGTGCCGCTATATCTTCCGGTGGTTCCATACCAAAAACCCGTGCAAAAGCTTTTTCCACTTTGTAGCCAGAATCAATGGATTCTAGGGGATCTTTCCGCAGTCTGTGACGTAGACATAGAGTGATCACGCGTTTGATATCATCCACCGTAACTTCGGTACGACCTTCAAATGCAGTTAATGCTTTGGCGGCACGGTTAATTACAATATCACCACGCAAACCATCTACATCTAATTCTGAACAAATTTCGGAAATTTTTACCCGGTTTTCGTAGTCTATTGTCAATTGTGGCAACAAGTTTTGAGCGTTAACAATTTTTTGTTGCAGTCCTTGTTGTTCAGCTTGATATTTTTCCAGAAAGGCCGCTGGATTTTTGTCAAATTCCCCCCTTTGTTCCACAATTTGCACACGCAAAGCTGGTTCCTTGACAGTGTGGATTTCTGCGTGCATTCCAAAGCGGTCTAATAATTGGGGACGCAGTTCCCCCTCTTCTGGGTTACCAGAACCCACCAGTACAAAACGGGCTGGGTGACGAATAGAAATACCTTCCCGTTCTACAGTGTTCCACCCACTGGCTGCGGAGTCCAGCAGCACGTCTACTAGGTGGTCATCTAACAAATTAACCTCATCTACATAGAGAATGCCTCGGTTAGCCTTAGCCAACAGTCCCGGTTCAAAGGCTTTAACACCCTCAGATAAGGCTTTTTCAATGTCGATAGTACCGCAGACCCGGTCTTCTGTAGCACCTAATGGCAGGTCTACCATTTGCACTTTTTTGTGATCTACGGGAATTTCCGCCCCCTGTTCTAGCATTTGGCGGACTTCATCGCTCATCACATCGGGGTCGTTGGGATCACTGTTGAAGGGGTCATTGGCAACTACAGGGATTTCTGGCAGTAAATCGGCCAAAGCCCGGATGGTGGTGGACTTGCCGGTGCCGCGATCGCCCATAATCATCACACCACCGATTTTGGGATCAATGACGTTCAACAGCAGCGCCAGTTTCATTTCTTCCTGTCCGACAATGGCTGTAAATGGAAACACCGCGCGTCGCGCACTTGCCGTGGATTGAGCAGTTGGAGTCACTAAATTACCTTAACTATATTTTTCTGATTACGACTTTTTATTGTGCCACAGTTAGAGGAGGGGGGAACCATGATTCAGATGACTGGGAATTGGGTTTTGAGGATTTCTCCAGTCTTATTCCTTGCACCTTTTTAACTTTAATGGTACTTTAATCCTTGATATATCAAGGTGAAACATTGATTACACCAGCCCTACATAACTGATCCCCAAAAAACTTTTCAACTTTTTTGGTTGTGTTTGTGATTCATTTTTTTATTCTCCTGGATCAGCCACAATACACTATGTAAATTAAACTTACACATTGGAGACCCTACCCATTTAGGCTGGCTCAGTGGACTTACCATGTTTCTCTCACCTGCTGTGCTGATCTCGGGGTATTTGCCAAGCAAAAAAATATGAAACAAAATCTTAGTACTACTTCCATCCCACAACCAACTACCGATGAAAAAGCAAACGACACTAAAAAAATTTTATCTATCAAGCAAGTTATCATCCTCTGCCTAGAAATGCTGCTGGCAATACCTTTGGGTTTTGCCCTGGTTAAGCTACACCTGGGCGGAATTGCTTGGATATTTGGGGGGGTTGCTTCTGGTGCCATAGTTTTACAAGGATGTCGGATTTTATATCAGTATTGCCCAAAACCGAACCGAAAAGCGAGAAAAGTGGGCATGGCACTGGTGGGCTTGACTGTGGGTGCATCGAGTAGCAGCGCCAATTTAACCGGTCTAGCTTCTGGAATTCCCATATTTATTTTTCTAACTTTATTTTTGCTGTTGTGTGGTAGCTGCATCGGCTATATTTACTCACGCTTGAGTAAAACTAATTTATTAACTTCCATGCTGGCAACAGTTCCCGGCGGTGTGGGGGTGATGTCATCTATTGCAGCAGATTATGATAGAAATGTCACCCTTGTTGCTTTAGTTCAGTCACTTCGCGTTACTTCTGTAGTATTGCTGATTCCCTTAATTGCTCGGACATCCAGTGATTATGTTGGTGATTTTATCAATGTGCAAACATTATCTGTCACAGATCAATTATGGAGTTTTGATTTATCTCAGCTATGGTTATTGTTATTGGCACTGGTAATTACCAGCTTAGTAGTTTATCTGGCTGGATTATTTAAACTGCCAGCTGCGGAGTTTTTTGGTGCTTTATTAGTTGGTCTTGCTTTTAATTCTTTGCTGCAGTGGCTACCTGTTTTAGGTGATGTCAATTTTAGTCCGCCAGTGTTCATTAAGTTATTAGGTCAAATGCTGCTAGGGATTACCATTGGTGAGTATTGGGGAGATAAACCCAATATTGGCAAAAAAGCTGTGGGTTATGGGTTTGTGTCTGTAGCCATGACCATCGTTACCGGGGCGATCGCTGCTATGCTGGCTATGCAATTAACTTCTTGGGACTGGTTAACTTGTCTGTTAGTAACAGCACCAGGAGGAGCGCCAGAAATGATCCTGGTATCCCTAGCATTAAATCATGATGTAGAAATTGTCACTACTGGTCATTTAGTCAGACTAATTGCCATTAATAGTTCCCTACCACTGTGGATATTTTTATTTCGTCGTCTTGATGCCAAGTTGTCTGAACCTGTTTAGTAATTAACAATGCAGTTAAAATTTCTGCATATTTTGACTCTGGGGGTCAAAACCTCTGGAAAATCTGGTACTTTCATCATAGTAAGCTCTACTCAAGTCAGCTCCATACAACTTGGCTAAATTAAGTTTTGCTCCCCGGAGATTTGCTTCGGTGAGTTTAACCCCAGATAAGTTAGCTCTGGTCAAGTTCGCTTTGGCGAGGTTGGCTCGACTTAAGTCCGCTCCCCACAGTTTAGCTTTGGCGAGGTTAGCTCGACTTAAGTCCGCTCCCCATAAGTTGATTCCAGGTAGGTAAGCTGCAATTAGCTTAACACCACTTAAGTTAATGGCGGGAAAATACCTCTGCCCTGCGTTATAACGTCGAATTAATTCCTGAGCATCCATGAGTTTGTTGCGGAAATCTCTACTTCTAAAATACTCCGCCCTGCTTTTCAACTCAAAAGAAGACAGGGGTTAATTTTTTCGCAAAGAAATAACATCGAAATCGAAAGCACCAATCAGACGGTTATCAATGTAAACCTGTATTTGATACTTACCACCAGGATCACCAGGAACCATTGTCCAGAAATTCTCAATTACACCATCAGATGTAAATTGTGTACGAGTTGTTATAGCTTCAATGCCATCAGCGGATAAAGTCAAACTTTGACTATCATCTGTAGCCCAGGTTTCTGGAGGTTTTGGCAATCGCATAATTTCTCGCCATGTCACCTTACCTTTGTAATTCTTCAGTTTAATGCGCCACCCGTATTTACCACTTTGATACAATAACACTCTGGTAGTGGGGGTAAATTTGCTTTGACCTTGGGAATCAACTCTCAACACTCCAAACTCAGCTTGGCTGGCGGTAATTGGTTTGATCTGAGAAATTGAATGAGAAGAGGCTGCGCCATGATCTGCTAAAGAAGTCCAAGCTTCAGAAGCTATAAATCCAGATAGCAGCCAAGCAGAAGTTAGTACAATTGTCGCCGTCCAATTTCTGATTACCACAGCAATTTTAATTTTGGTTGGTTATTGGTAACTATTTCATTTATCCTACTTGCTTTCCGGGTTGAGAGATTTAACCTGCAATTTTTTTTCTAAATTGTGTCGGATATAAAATCAGTGAGTTTATTTAAATCTTGTATAACATCTGCTGCACTTTGATAGCGATCGCCAAAATGATAACAAACCATTTTATCTAAAATTGCTGCTAATTTGTCGTTAACTTCCACTGCTTTTCTCCACATAATATTACCTGTATTTGGATCTGGTTCCAGTTCCTGGGGCGGTATTCCAGTAATGGCTTGAATACCTATGATGCCCAAGGCATAAATATCACTACACAAGCGGGGATGACCTGCAAATTGCTCTGGTGGTGTATAACCCCTTGTCCCAATGGCAACAGTTGCTAATTCTGTTTCCTGACTATTTGGGGGCTGCATGAACTTGACTGCGCCAAAGTCAATTAAAACCAAACGGTTATCTTCAGCACGTCTAATAATATTAGTTGGTTTAATGTCCCGATGAATTACCCGATGCTGATGGAGAAATACCAATACTTCTAGAACACCTTTGAGTATATCAATTACAACAGCTTGATTATGGACAACTTGCATAGGTGGTAATTCTTCATCTAAAGTATGACCAGCAATGTATTCTTGCACTAAATAAAATTCTTTATTATCTTCAAAATAAGCAAAAAGTTCGGGAATTTGTTGATGTTTGCCCAACATTTGTAAAATTTCTGCTTCTGTGTGAAATAACCTTCTGGCAACTGCCAAGAACTTATGATCCTGTCTCGCGGGCATTAGTTGTTTAACTACACAACTAGGATGACCTGGTAGTTGAGTATCTTTTGCTAAATAAGTCCGACCAAATCCCCCACTACCTAACAGTTTGGATATTTGGTAACGTCCACCTAAAAGTAAATCACCGCTTCTTTTTTCTGTTATTACAGGTGTAGATATTGTGTGACTATGTACGTCTTTAATTGCTGTAGTTCTTGCATCTTGCAGGAGAATATTTAACTCTTCAATTGCTGCTTGTTGTTCTTGAATTTGTGACAGTATCAGCTGTGCTTGTTGCTGACTCTGGTAGCTGGTGTAAGTCATGGTACTGACACCACTAAGAACTAAAGCCACAGCTGGGGGAATAAGCGGTATCCAACCAGCTTGGAAAAATATTATGGTGCAGATTATCACTAAACCAGCTAAAGTTGTACCTCCCACCACTAACAACCACAAAGGATGTCCCAGTCGCCGCCCTAAAATGCTCCCAATAGTTGACCAACCATACAGCCAGACAATTTCCCACTCTCCGGACCAGTACCAAATTAGGGGTCGTCCATCCAGCACCGTACTGAGAATTTGACTAACGATATGTGCATGAATTAAAACACTATGTGTTCTAGAAGGTTGGTTAGGTGCAGCATTTAATGGCGTATTTAACCCAGGATGAACACTAGGTGCAGTTGTGCCGATAATTACTAACTTGTCTTTAACTAAATGGGGGTCAAGTTGATGATTCAGAACTTGTGTGAGAGTGACTTGTTGGGCTAGATGTTTACTATGGCGATAATTCAACAGTATTTGGTAACCGGCAGCATCTAATTTTGTATAGTTACCAGAATTACTCTTGAGGGTATAAAAGCGAGTGTTACCTATGGAGAAATTATATTGATCAAAAAAGTCAATGGCAAAACCTAGTTTTTCTAGATAGTTAACCGCTAATCGAGCCGCAAATGAGAAGGGAGTGGTACATTGATTATCTGTGGGTTGTGCAAATAATAAACTGCGCCGGATAATTTGGTCTTCTTCATAGTCGGAAATTAAATCATTAAAGCCTAAATTGTCTTCAGGAAAATTAGGTGGTGGGGCAATTTCTGACCTGTCTACACTGCTAAATAAACAAGTGCTGATAATATTTTTTTGATTCTGAACATTGTCTGCCAAGTTTTCCTGATTTGCTCGGTTAATATGAAGACCAATAATACTGGGCTGATAAGATTCTAGTTTCAGCAATAGCTGATTAACTACGCTATCGGCTAAAGGCCATTGATATTTTTCTATATCTTCTTGAGTAATTGTGACTAATAGTATGCGGGGATCTGGTGGTTCCACCGGACGCGATCGCAGCATTTGGTCATAAGCTTTTAATTCCCAAAACTGTAACCATTTCATTTCCCTAACTCCCCATACCAAAGCTGTCACTCCCAGGCTAGTCACCAAAACCACTTGTAACCACTGTTGGTGGGGAGAAGTATTGAGATAAGTTTTGCTTTTAACCAACCCGGCTCGGAGTTTTTTTAATATTCCATTAATCACGGCGCTGCGGTAGTAGCCCACTTGGGGTAGATGTACCAGAAAAAATTAGATTATTTGATCTAATTTAGCAACTCCCCGGCTCACCCTAGGTCAGATATGCTGGTTCAGAATTACCATCCAACCCTGACAACCAAGCATCTAAATCAGCTATGCTGCTAAAATCAAGCAAAGCCTCTCCCAGGTTTTCTAATTGTTCTAGGGAAAGGGA
>Ga0169931_10000884_pt1 | contig 49985 bp, 64 predicted proteins | sample Kivu_15m_20L_FD_129675 | JGI IMG/M metagenome (GOLD analysis project Ga0169931, IMG submission 129675) | Freshwater microbial communities from Lake Kivu, Western Province, Rwanda to study Microbial Dark Matter (Phase II) - Kivu_15m_20L... | ecosystem: Environmental > Aquatic > Freshwater > Lake...
AATTCTACTTTAATCAAAGGTCTTAAAGCTCATCACCAATTGTATTGCATGAACAAAACAATAACGCTTGCAGCGGCAACAGGAATTGTCCTTGCGCTGGCATTCTCCCTTGGTGCGATACCATCCGGAATCGATGCTCAGGCACAGACAGAGCCAACACCGTATCCGTCACGCGAAAAGACACTATCCGTGACAGGGACTGCAATGACAGACGTAAAACCAGACCTGGTCATCATCCAGTTCGGAGTTGAAGTGCAGGCACCCACAGCAAAAGAGGCGCTAGACTCCAACACCGAGAAAATGACGGCAGTAGTAGATGCAATAAAGGTAGCCGGCGTTGCAACAGACAGAATAAGCACCGCCCAGCTGACAATATACCCAGTCTACGAGTCATACCAGGACAAAGAGTCTGGAATATACAGGCAGAAACTAGTCGGATACAGCGTATCTAACATCGTAAGAGTTGAGACGCCGAACCTCGGGTTGGCATCAGCAATAATTGATGGCGGCGTAGCCGCAGGAGCAAACAGGGTAGACAGCGTATTCTTTACACTGTCTCCGCAGAGAGAATCCCAGATACGAGACGACTTGTTGTCGCAAGCAATTGAAAACGCAAAGACAAAGGCAGAGAAGGCTTTGGCCCCACTTGATTACGAAATCATAGGAGTAAAGCACGTAAGCTTATCAGAGTACGGAGTATATCCGCCACCAATGCCATACTACATGGCCATGGACGGAGCGGAAAAGGCAGTGCGCAGCACACCGATATTCTCATCTGATCAGCAGGTGACCACGTCTGCCAGCGTCATATTCATAATTGGCAGCAAATAAGCTCCAATTTTCCTTTTTTTATTTTAGCAGCTACGCAGTGCGTATTCCAACTGGTGCAAGCGGGCCCAAAAACTCTGCATACTTTGACATCTCTTCGACCGCCCTTATCCGGCCGTTTGCAATCTTGTTGAGCCTTTTTTTGTACGAGAGGTTTATCTTCGCCCTGCGTTCGAGCTGATCAATTACCCTGCGTGTGAGGTACCTGCCCTTCCGGTCAGAGTCAAACAGGATTATCAGGTTCTTGCAGTCGGAAACAGAGTCGGCAAACTTTGTTATCCCGCAAAAGCTGTGAAATTCCAGGATCTCTTTAGAGCAGCCGAGGTTTTTTAGCGCGTACGAATCCCGTTTTCCTTCCACAACGACAACCCCTGCCTGCTCTGAGTTCAGCTCAAATATGAGATTCCGGACTTGAGTAATCTCATCATGGGAGATCTCCACAGTCACCGGTCGCACTCGGTGTTTAATCATCTTTTTGCAAATTATTCCAAACAAAAAACTGGACAAATTCTACGCAAGCATTTTAATATTTTACACAAATGTTACATCAATCCCCATACAATCAGTCACATGATTGAAAAGCCCGGTCTTGGGAGCGGTTTTTTGCCTCCCGGGCCAATTTAACAATCCTGCCGATGATACGCACTAGGCCAGGATTCTGTTTGTTCATTCCGATTCCGCACAAAGATTAATCGTAATTTTTCCATGCCTAGTCAGATACCATTGGTAAAGAAACAGGTGTTTGAGGGATGTGGGGTGGACCTTGAAAAGATGGCCGGCCGCATTGAGACACATCTTGCGGAGAACGGGTTCGAGGTTGCATTCTCAAGCAATACGTCGGGACGCGCTCCAACCTATTTTATTCAGGCAAGAAAGCGCGGCGTACTCAGGACAACCACGGGCACAAGACGCAGCATGGACATCAGGATAGAGGGGAACTCGGACGATTTTGAGGTAAAGTTGGGCACCGGGGAATGGGGAAACAACATAATTGCGTCAGCTCCGCTGTTTGTCATACCGATAATAGGCATCACCACGACTGTCGCAAAGATATACACCGCAAAAAGATTTGAATCCAGCATTTGGGCGTACGTAAAGCGCCAGGTCACGCTTTTGAAGAACACTGCGATTCAGAACAACGCCAAACAAAAACGCCCAGAGCAGTCAGAATTCGACTGTGATTACATCGAAGGATACCCAGGATGGGGCTCCCCAGTCAATGGCGGCACGCTGGTCCTGGAGAAAGAGGGATCATCCCCGGCAAGGCTACTGTTTATGGCCCCCGACGGCGAGCAGATAACAATCCCCGTCGCAAAGATAGAAAGAGCCTCAGTCATCACGCGCAAAAAAGGCATGCGCGAAAACGACCTTTTGGTGGAGCTTTCATGCGAGGGAAAAGACGGCAAGACAGTACGCCCCGTTCTAAACCTGCCCGACTATGCAATACCTGACATATTGGGGACAATCAACAAGAGCGCTGCAAAGGATCTTGCGAACTAGGGGCCTAGAACTGCTCACGTTTTAGAAAGTCGGATTCTGCCCTCTTTAATCGCTCAGAGTGAGAGACATCATACCCCATGTCCACCAGCTCGGCTGCGCTATTCACCGGCACAATCTCATCGTCGACATCCGATACATCATGCTGCAGATTCAGCAGCGTGTCTATGCTGTCTGCAAGAATCATTCTTACCTCTTTTATATAGTCGACAACGTCCGGTTCGTCGTACATTTGTGTCTAGTCTCCATTCCGTCTAAATTAATTTTTCAATGTGCGAAAAATACAACCATGCCTGAAACTTGGAAAATAGTTCGTTTGGCAAAAACAAACTATGACTTTTGCTCCAGGGCAGAATAACGAGCACATGTATAGATTTTCAACACCCAGCGGAGTCTGCTCGTTTTCCGTGATGAGGGTAAATAACGCAGTTCGCATTTTCGGAATAGTGGTTACAAGAAAGGCAAAGATCCTGTTCATACACCAGTCTTACCGCAATGACTTCAAGACCATATATGTGATAAGAAATCAAAAGGACAGGGTTGCGCTTGGGGCAAAGTAGACCAAAGATACTCATTTTGGGAGGAGGGTTTGCCGGAATATCCGTCCTTCAAAATCTTGGCGACATATCCGACAGGGCAGAGATTACGATTGTGAGCGAGGATAACTTTTTCCTGTTCACGCCGATGTTGCCTGAGCTTGCGTCAGGCACAATCCATCCAAGTGACATAGCCATCCCGATACGAAAGTTTTGTAAAAGAGCAAAGTTTGTTCAGGCAAAAATCTCCTCGATAGACCTAAAGAGCAGGATGGTTGCCATAACCAGAACATTTGACGGCAAAGTAAAGGTCCTAGATTACGATTATCTTGTAATATCCGTCGGAAGCAAGACGAACTTTTTTGGTAACAGTAGAATCGAAAAACACTCATTCACGATGAAGACCATACAGGATGCGATTGCAATAAAAAACCACTTGATCCACATGCTGGAAATTGCAGACGGCGAAGACGACCGGTCAATACAGGAAAAGTTGTTAACGGTTGTGGTGGTGGGGGCCGGGTTTGCAGGCGTAGAGACGATAGGCGAGATAAATGACTTTGTCAGAGAGTCTGCAAGGCATTATTATCAGAACATAAACCCCGACAACATCCGCATGATCCTCGTATCTGGTAGCGCAGGAGTACTCCCAGAGCTTGACGCCGGACTGTCCGAAAAGGCATCAAGGTCGCTTCAAAAGGCAGGGGTGAGGATATTGACAAAGACAAAAGCGACTGATGCGGGCGAGGATTTTGTCTCCTTTGGGAACAATGAGACCATAAGCTGTGCCACACTGATATGGACTGCCGGCCTCACAGTCGATCCTGTGATATCGAGCCTGCAGTGCGAACACAAATCTGGAAAGATAGCAGTAGATGAATTCCTCAGGATTCCAAATCACTCCAACGTGTTTTCAGTTGGCGATTGCGCCTCCATAAAAGACACAAAAACAGGCGGATTCTATCCACCCACAGCCCAGCACGCGCTGCGCCAGAGCAGAATCGTGGCTGCCAACCTCAAGGAGGTAATACGTGGGGGGCAGGCCAGCAAGAGATTCGATTTTAAAAGCAGGGGCATGATGGCCGTAATTGGCAAAAGAAACGGAATTGCCACCATATCCGGATGTAACATGTCAGGAACTATCGCATGGCTTGTGTGGAAGACATACTATCTGACGATGCTCCCAACCTTTGAGAAGAAGGTAAAGGTGGCGACTGACTGGACTATCAACCTATTCTTTAAGCGAGACATCACACTGGTGCGCAAAATAAAGAAAAAATCACTGAACAAGTTCGACACGGACGATGTGAACAGCATAAACCAGATGCTGTTCAAGGCAGAGCCCCCATCAGGGGCCAACGCAGTATAGTGTACAATCTGCCTCACTTCAACGACACTGTCTTACTGCCGCCAGTGGCAGGAGCATTTAGATTGGTTTGGTTTTTGAACAAACAAACTGTTAAGATTGAGATTCTCTCAAACAGCAATACACATTTCGGACACGCTGTGTTGGTTGGAGGTTCACCCTCCGGCCAGCGCATAAAACCATCACCTAACAGTGCGCCGCAAACCCAAGCAGCAAGTGTTTTGATTAAAATAAATACGTCGGGGATTGACCAGAGTACGTCATGATTGGGACCGAGCTTGAGGAATGGCGTAGAACGCATTATTCCGATCAGTTATCCCCACAGATTGTAGGGTCCGAGGTGACCGTAATGGGATGGGTCCTGAGCGTAAGGGGACACGGTAACATATCATTCATGATGCTAAAGGACAAAAAAGGCGAGGTTCAGATAGTGGCCAAAACCGGCAGCTGTCCTGACGACATACGGGAAAAGATATCGCACCTAAAGGCTCACTCATCTGTGGCCGTAAGGGGCAGCGTAAAGCCATCAGAAAAGGCACCAAACGGAATAGAGGTAACCCCAACTGAGCTGAGGGTCTTCTCCGAAGTTGAAAAAATCCCCCCGTTTGAGCCGTACGCAAAGACTGTCAAGAACATAGACACGCGGCTGGAGGTGCGCCCAATTGATCTGAAGCGCAAGTCGCTACAACACGTATTCAAGGCAAGAAGCAACGTGCTAAAATCGATAAGAGACTATTTTTACGAGAATGATTTTCTTGAGATAAACACCCCGAAGATGATTGCGACTGCGACCGAGGGAGGGGCCGCGCTGTTTCCGATATTTTACTATAACAAGGAGGCCTTCTTGGCCCAGTCACCCCAGCTTTACAAGGAACAGCTTACGATGAGCTTTGAGAAGGTATTTGAGATTGCGCCGATATTCAGAGCAGAACCATCAAGGACAAACAGGCACCTTGCCGAAGCAACATCCATAGACATCGAGGAAGCATACGTGGACTATAACGACATCATGCAGAGAATAGAACGGGTGATAAAAACATCCATCCGGACGGTCCAGGACTATGCAAAAGAAAACGAGGATACGGAATTTACAATTCCGGAAATGCCAGAAAGCATTCCCCAGTACACATACTCGGAGCTTGTTGAAAGAATGCAAAAGGCAGGAGCAAAGACAGAGTGGGGAGATGACCTGTACCCATCAAACCTAAAGAAAATAGGACTGAGCGGTTTTTACTTTGTCAAGGACTGGCCTACAGGACCAAAGCCGTTCTACGTCAAGGTGAGCAAAAAGGATCCGAAGGTCTCAGAGTCATTTGACCTCATGTTCGGCGACCTTGAGCTTTCGTCTGGGAGCACCAGGGTGGAAAAGAGGGCAGAGCTTGAAGAAAGGATGAAAAACAAGGGCCTCAAGACTGACGCGTTTGAATACCACCTACGAGCTTTTGACTACGGCATGCCGCCCCATGCCGGGTGTGGCATCGGCCTTGAGAGGCTCATGATGGCCCTTACCGGCACTGAAAACATAAGAGACACAACATTTTACCCAAGAGATGTTGACAGGCTCACGCCCTAGGTGATTTTGGTTGTTTACAAAAGAAGACATTGAAAGAATCGCAAACATGATGAGAATCGACATAGATGACGCAGAATCGCACCTGGAAAGAATGCAGAAGATCTTGGACTATTTTGACAACCTCGACAAGGCGGATGTGGAATCCGAGGACATATCCACGCACGAGGTTACAATAGACGAGCTGCGCGAGGACGAATACATTCCGTTTGAATCAAGGCTTATAGATCAGATGAAGAACTACAAGGGAACCTTTGTCAGAGCGCCAAAGATGAACTAAGTTGAACCTGTCAATTTCTGCCCTAGAGTACATCGAGGGAATAAAAAACAAAGCATTCACAGTTGAAGAGTTTGTATCAGGCACGCTAGAGCAGATACGAAAGCACGACGGTGCAGTACACGCGTTTCTGTCTGTGAACGACGATGTGGTGGACCTTGCAAGAAAGGTTGACAGAAAAATAAAGGACGGAGAACGTGTCGGGGCATTCTACGGCATGCCGGTGTCAATCAAAGACAACATCTGCGTCAGTGGGGGCAGAACAACATGCGCATCAAGGATGCTTCAAGATTACATATCGCCGTATGACGCAACAGTCGTTGCACGGATGAAAAGTCAGGACGCCATCATAATCGGCAAAACCAACCTTGATGAATTTGCAATGGGGGTCGCAACCGAATACTCTGCCTTTGGCCCGACAAAAAACCCGTGGAATCTAGAATACGTCCCGGGCGGATCATCTGGGGGCTCGGCGGCGTCAGTTGCTGCAAGGGAATGCGTCGTCTCTCTTGGATCCGACACCGGGGGCTCCGTACGAAACCCGGCCAGCTTTTGCTCAGTTGTGGGGCTAAAGCCCACATACGGGCTGCTAAGCAGGTACGGTCTGATATCGTATGCAAACAGCATAGAGCAGATAGGCCCGATGGCACGACGCGTAGAGGACGTGGCGTTTGTGCTCAACCACATTACTGGGAAGGATATGCGCGATAACACCACCATCGATAACAAAAACCAGGACTATCTGAGCGGGATAGATTCCGGAATAGAGGGAAAGAAGATAGGGATAATCAAGGAGATGTGCGCCCCGGAAGGACTGGACGGGGCCGTGGCATCGGCATTTAACAACTCGATAACGGCGTTTGAAAAGCTCGGGGCAAAGATAGAGGAGATCTCACTTGACCTTGTAGAGTTTACAATCTCCACGTACTATGTGATTACGGCCTCCGAGGCAGGAAGCAACCTGGCAAGATATGACAACCTAAGGTACGGATACGATTTAGACATGGAAGGGTATGAATTCAAATCATACATATCAAAGGCAAGGCGCAGCTTCGGTCCGGAGGTTACAAGAAGGATGATTCTGGGGGGGCTTGTGCCCACCGCCGGATTTGCGGGAAAGTACCTGCTCAAGGCCCTCAAAGTGAAGGCAAAGCTGACAAAGGAGGTCCAGTCGGCGTTTGAAAAGTGCGACTTTTTGATATCCCCCACAGTTCCAATCCCCCCATTCAAAATAGGTGACAAGATAAAGGACCCACTGGCGATGTACCTGGCGGATATCAACACTGCTACTGCAAACCTGACGGGGGTTCCGGCAATATCTGTCCCGTTTGAGATAAAGGATGGCCTTCCAATAGGAATACAGATTCACGCAAACATGATGCAGGAAAGGCAGCTGCTTCAGGCCGCATACGCATTGCAAGGCACGACCAGCCTCCCGGAGGCCCAGCTATGATAGGCCTTGAGATCCACTGTCAGCTTACAAATCTTGAGAGCAAGCTGTTCTGCACCTGCAAAGCAAACTATAGGGAGTTTGAGCCAAATACCAACATCTGCCCAGTATGCATGGGCCTTCCTGGAACGCTTCCCCGGCTGAACAAGAAGGCGGTGGAAAAAGCAACGATGATTGCCATGGCATTGAATTGCGAGACTCCGAAAAAAATCGGGTTTTTCAGAAAGAACTATTTTTACCCGGATTTGCCAAAAAACTTTCAGATAACCCAGCTCAACGTGTACGGGCCAACCAGCATCGGTGAGAAGGGTTCTATAGACGTAGACGGAAGGCAGATTCGCATACGCAGAATCCAGCTTGAGGAGGATCCAGGAAGGCTGATTTATGAGGGGGCCTCTGAGCGAACGGCCATAACGCTTGTGGATTACAACAGGGCAGGAACGCCGCTAGTCGAGATAGTAACGGAGCCGGACTTTGATAACCCTCGTCAGGTGAGAATATTTCTGAACATATTGTCTGACCTTCTTGAGAACCTCAACGTCGCAGACCCGTCCCTTGAGGGAGCGATGCGTGCAGATGCAAACGTGTCTATCGAAGGCGGGGCAAGGGTCGAGGTAAAGAACATAGGATCCTTCCATGACCTTGAGAAGGCAATACACTTTGAAACCACTAGGCAGGAAAGCCTCAAGGAAAGATCAATTCCGATAACGCAGGAGACGCGCCACTGGGACGATAAGAGAAAGATTACAATTTCGTCAAGGGCAAAAGAGGAGGATGAGGACTATAGGTACATCATCGAGGCAGACATACCGATGATCTCCATGAACGAAGGCACCATCCAGGCGTGGAAAGCGAGCATGCCCGAGAGCATAAGTTCCAAAAAGCAGAGATACGTCACAAAATACGGAATTCCGGCCCAGGTTGCAGACGTGCTATCGTCAGACAAGTATTATTCCGACTTGTTTGAGCAGGCTCACAACGACACCAACGCAAAAGAGATTGCAAACCTCATCACTACAGACATGATGGGGCTCATCGATACAAGAGAGAAAAGACAGCAGTCGAAGATCACTCCAAAACACCTTGCGGACCTAGCAGAGATGGTAAGGAACGGGAAGGTGACGCGCAGCTCGGCAAAATCAGTACTGCAGGAGATTGTCAAGACTGGAACGGACGTATTTGAAATAGTGCAGCGGACAGGCCTTGGGAAGATATCCGATGAAGGCGAGATCTCAAAGGTCGTAGAGGCGGTGATTGCGGAAGAGCCTGTAGCAGTACAGCAGGCAAGGGAGAACCCACAGACGATAAACTACCTTGTGGGAAAGGTGATGCAGAGGACCAAGGGCAAGGCCGACCCCCAGATCACGCTGGCACTCTTAAAAGAAAAGATTGGCGCACCATGAACGATGCGGACCTTGACGCAGACGAGGCCGAGATCGCACGCATAATGTGCAGAATCCCGGAATTCGCATGGATGGACGGGGCCGAGTTTTCAAAAATCAGGCACGAGATAAGGCGCAAAGTGGCAAGGGCCCTGCAGGAATACTACCTTGAAAACACACGTGGGCACAACACGGATTGGACTGCAAGGTTCAGAGAGTGCGGCATCTCAGATGACGAAGGAAAGAGCGCGATTTCTTGTGCAAGAAGGCTCGGAATTGAGATATCATAATTAATTTAAATCCAATTATTTTGAAGACTAGTCGGTTTGTCGGACTTTGTATTCTTCCCAACAAAGGAGCAGATTGAAGAGTCCAATATTTTTCGCTTCATGGGCAAGCACCGAATAAGCACCCTTGAGGAACTCCACAAAAAATCGATATCTGATATTGAATGGTACTGGAGTGCAGTGGACGAGGACATCGGCATAGTGTGGGACAAAAAATACACCACGGTGCTGGATCTGTCAGAAGGCAAGGCTTTTCCAAAATGGTTCTTAGGCGGAAAGACGAACGTCATAAACTCTACAGTCACAAAGTTTGCAAAAAAATCCCCGCAAAAAATCGCATATTGTTTTCTTTCGGAGGACGGCACGGAGAACAACGTCACGTATTCTGAGCTCAATACCTTTACAAACCGACTTGCAAACGCCATGAGGGACCTCGGGGTCAAAAAGGGCGACGTCGTGGCAATATACATGCCGATGATCCTAGAGTCGATACTTGCAATACTCGCAAGCGCCAAGATAGGCGCAGTTCAGACAGTCATATTTTCCGGATACAGTACAGAATCGCTTAGGATACGGCTTGAGGACTGCAAGGCCAAAGTGCTCTTTGTCTCAGACGGATTTTTGAGAAAGGGAAGGCACGTATCGCAGAAAAACACGGTGGAAGAGGCAGTAAAAGACACGCAGATACAAAAAGTAATAGTCGTCCCATACAGGGGCATTGACAGGTACGAGTTTTCAGACACGGTTCTGGACTATTCCAAGATAATGCAATCCCAGTCGTCTGAGTGCAAAACCGAGACGATGGATTCTGAGGATCCGCTATTCATACTGTACACGTCGGGAACTACCGGAAAGCCAAAAGGTGTAGTCCACACGCACGGCGGGTTTTCCGTGTATGCCGGACATCAGGCTGCCTACCTGATTGACCTTAAGGACCGCGATGTTCTGCTGTGGCCAGCAGACATAGGCTGGATAACCGGCCTTGTCTGGAACGTCTACGGCCTGCTCACAATGGGCGCATGTGCCATCATATATGACGGGGCAGTAGACTGGCCAACTCCTGCCAGGCTGTTTGACATAATACAGAGGTACGGTGTTACGATATTTGGAATCTCGCCAACTGCCGTGCGACTCTACCGAAAATACGGGGTGGACCCTGGCAGGTACGATACCAGCAAAATAAGGCTCATACCTACCACCGGCGAGCCAATCGACGACGAGTCGTGGTGGTGGCTTTATGAAAAGATTGGTCTGAGGAGGGTTCCGATAATGAACCTGGCTGGAGGAACGGAGATAGGGGGTGCAATGCTTTCAGTTCTTCCCGGAATGAAGTTAAAACCCACGACTGTCGGAATGCCGTGCCCTGGGTTTGATCTTGATGCAGTAGACGAGGACCAAAAACCTGTGCGAAGTAAGAAGGGATTCCTGGTGGTCAAATCCCCGTGGCCGTCCATGACAAGGGGTCTTCTTAACGACAATCATCGCTACATCGAGACATACTGGAGCAGATTCAAGGACGTTTGGTTCCACGGCGACTATGTTTTTGTCGATAAGGACGGGCTTTGGTACATGCACGGAAGAGTCGACGACGTGATCAACGTCTCCGGCCACAGACTCAGTACGGTGGAAATAGAGCAGACTGCCATATCGCACCATCTGATCTCAGATGCTGCGGCAGTGTCAGTTCCGGACGACATTACCGGCGAAGCGGTAATCATCTTTGTCGTCTGCAAAGAAAACAGTCAGGATATCGCAGATGAGATCTCAAAGTTCATCTCCGAGAAGATAGGCAAGCTTGCAAGACCAAAGTTGGTATGCCCGATATCTGAGATGCCAAAGACCCGAACCGGGAAGATAATGAGAAGGCTTCTTAGGGCAAAGATACTTGGCGTTCCGCTAGGAGACACATCATCACTTGAAAACCCCCAGGTGCTAGATGAGATAAAAGAGATTTAGCGCTTTAGGCTCTTAATCTCCCGTACCACCATTGGCAGAAACGCCCCCACATCGGTCACTATTCCAAGCGCCTGCCAGGTGCCCCTATCCATCAGTTTTGTCACAGTAGGCTGGTTGATGTCGACCACTACAACTTTGACGTTGGCAGGAAGCATGTTGCCCGTTGCGATTGAGTGCAGCATCGTGGATATCATTATCACCATTTGTGCCCCCTTCAGCACCTCCTTGTACCGTTTTTGAGCGGCAGCGGTATCGGTTATGACATCAGGTAGCGGCCCGTCGTCCCGGATCGAGCCAGCTAGCACGAACGGCACCTTCCTTTTGACGCACTCGTACATGATCCCTTTTTTGAGAATTCCTTTCTTCACCATGTTAGAGATGGAGCCTGCACGAAAGACGGAGTTGATTGCCTCCATGTGGTTTCGGTGGCCCTTGACTGCAAGCGAGCCGTCGTGAACATGCATCCCAAGCGACGTTCCAAGTGTCGCATACTCTATGTCGTGGACTGCAAGGGCGTTACCAGCAAGCAACCCGTCTATGTACCCAAGACGTATCAGATCCGCAAGAGCGTCTGCAGCACCGGTGTGGACTATTGCGGGCCCTCCGACCACGATTATCTTTCCCCCAGACTTTTTAGTCTTGAATATGTCGCGTGCCACGTTCTTTGCTATGTGCTGTGTCGGGCGTTCGCTTGAGCTGCTGCTGCCCATGAACTCAAAGACATTGGAGCCCTCTCTTGGGCGCTCAGGCGGGGTTATTTTTACTCCCGTCTCCCCCACGACTATGAGGTCGCCTTTTCTCACATCCCTGATCGGAATACATGCAGCTCTGCCATTTTTGACCACAATGCACTTGTCCATCATCATGTTTTCAACATCAATCCATGCACCGTCTAAGAATATCTGGGTCGCATTGTTTGTGGTGCTGTAAAAGTTATCCGGCATCACCATGTCCTTTGCCGCGGCCTTGAGGGACACTGGCCTTCCGGTGGCGGAGGTGGCGCCGACCCTGTAGACCTGCTCCAAAATGCTGTCAAGGTGTTTTTTGTCCTTTCCCTGTACCTGCAGCCTTGCATAGCTTGGGTCCTTTTTCTTTTTACCCACCTGCATGTCAAGCACCTCGAACTCGCCACCAAGATCCATTATCACGTCAAATATCTTTGTGAGTATCATGGAATCGATAAGGTGTCCTTTGACCTCTATTTCAGACGAGTGCTTCATTGCAAGATTATCCTCCCCGTAGAACTTAAAATCTGTTTCATATACAATAGTTGACCCTTATTTGACGCCCCTCTCACACAGGCAGGATGACCTTGCCCTTGAATTCAGGTATGTTGTCTTTTTGAAATTCTTTCACGATGGCATCCCTCTGATCTTTTGACACCCCCTGCACGATTGCCTTGGAAAACCCACCGCCATCACAGATTGCTATTATGTATCCGCTAGTATCCGTGAGCACAAAGCCGCTTGATTCATCCACTATAGCATACAGGTCCTCCTCGCCTACCGGTTCCCAGACGGATGATTTTGTGTCGCGCAGTGCAAGCGCGGGCATTGCCCGGTTGTTGGTAAGCTTGTTCAGGTACTCCCTTGATGAGGCGACCCGTTTCTGTCCGACCTTTAAGGCTTGAAAGTACTGCATGAAGATCCGTTTTGATTTCCAGCTATTAAATGGTAAAGTCATGTTATTATATCGCGTGTGTCTCACAGTCAAGACGTGCCCCTCTCCAACAACACCATAATCAAGCTCAACGAAATAACAACCAGTGTACAAAACAAGAAATCACTGTCGGAAAAAGACGAGCAAGTAATCAAGGACACATTCTGCAAAATCCTAGAAGGCGGCGAGTGGTACGACACAGACGAGATAGAGTCCTGGTTTGAAAACGAAGGGACGTGGTCCCACAAGCCCACCATAGTCAGGATAGTCAACATGTCCCATTATGTCCAGACCCGGTTCCAGCAAAGACCTGCCAAGTTAAGGATGATTTCCGACGATGACGGTTGCGGATGCAGCGATTAGAAAAAACATTAAAGCCAAACGAAAACAGCCAAAACCATGGTAAAGCCAATTCCTGACGGGTTTAGTTCTGTGACAGTGAGCCTGATAGTCAAGGACGCCGCAAGCGCAATAGAATTTTACAAAAAGGCGTTTTTGGCAGAAGAGATGTACCGATTCTTGGGCCCCGACGGCAAGAGCATAATGCACGCAGAGGTGAAGATAGGGAATTCAATCATAATGATTAGCGACGAGATGCCGCAGATGAACTGCCTTTCGCCCCTGACAATCGGGGGCGCCGGAGCGGCAATTTACCTGTATGTCGAAGATGCGGATGAGACGTTCAAAAGGGCGATTTCGTCAGGCGCAAAGCCAGTAATGCCAATTATGGACGCGTTCTGGGGAGACAGATGGGGCAGCATCATCGACCCATTCGGACACACATGGTCAATTGCAACCCACAAAACAGACATGACCATGGACGAGATTAAAAAAGCCGGAGAAGCGCTTTTCAAGCAGATGGCAGAAAAGAGATAACGAGGCGATTTGACAAAAAATCGTCAACGCCGCGGCAAGGCCCAGATAGCGCGTCTTAGAAATCGCGAAGCGGCTAGCCGGATATTTTCTTTGTAAAGTCGTTGATTATCGAGTCGTCAAAGTTTATCGATTTAGTTTCAACCATGTTTCTGATCTTTTTCCATTCGTTGACGTTCATCTTCTTTGTCTGCACTAGACCTCCTGTGACCAGGATGTTAAGTACGGTAGACAGGCTCCAATTTTGATCTGTTTTCTCTATCAGCCTTGCCTGAATTCTGCGTACCTTTGTCTCGATTTCCTTTTCAAGTGTTATGCTTTTCTTGCTTTTTGGTACTGTTGTTTGTTTTGCCATAAACGAGTCATATTTTACAGTTATAAAAATCCCGTCTGCCAAAGTTGGAAACACCCACTTCCTCAGTTCATTATTCCCTACGAGAGCAAGATGCTAAACCTGGATTTTTTCCAGCAGGCGCGAGACAATTTCGCTATTTTCTTTTCTCATTTCAAGTATTTCATCAAGTCTTTTTTTGTTCGAGTCTCTTTGTTCACTTGTAGCAAGTCGAAAATACTCCTCGTCCAAGTCGTTGTTGGCCTGCAGTCTCTTAATTATCTCAAAAAGTACCCCGATAAGCTCGTTTTGTGCACGAACCAGCTCGTCCTTTTGAGGATCCGACATGATGTGGTGTTGCCCGCCTCGTTTGTAAATCTTAACATCAAGTGCGCCCCCTTGGGCTGGGATTTATTTGCCTCACAGTTTGGGAACGAATCGTGCAAGAGACGCGTCTTTTATGCCGCGTTTTGCAGTCGTTAGGAACGGCCTAATCTGGCTTTCCGAATGGCCGCGCACATGATACACTTTTGCCTGCAGTGCCATCTCCAGCTTGTCTATTTGATGCAGGAACACAGATTCTTTCGTTTTTTGCTCCTGGTATTCCTGCCATATGCGCCAATAACTCCCCCTCAACGTACTATCGAGCGTTTGGAGGATTGTTTTCATCGCAGCATCCTCAAGACTCTTCTTTTTTGACCGCGGCATCTGCTCCGGGGTGATATCACCCACCAACGCCTCGGCAAGGTCGTGAAGTAGTGCCATTTTGAGGACTTTGTGCGTATCAAGCTTTTTTTGATCGGACAGAACCATCGCGATTGCAGACATTGCAAAACAGTGCTCGGCCACCGACTCGGGATTTTTCATGCCGAGCTTGTCCTTCCAGCCCTTGCGCCTTACTGATTTTAGTTTGATGACTGCCTTAAAGAAGGCGTCAAGATCAGTACTTTCTTGTATCCCCTTCAAGCAATCCTGAACCGTGGTGAATTCTATCTATGTGTTTTGAAAGTTCGTCTTTTGTTGGGAACATGGATTCACAATAAGGACACTGTACTTCGCTCATGACTAAACTGAGTAAACGAATCTATTAAACCAATCGTAGTGCCCCAAAAATCAAATAGTTGCGGCACCAAAATACCAGATACGTGAAAATATACACAAAGACAGGAGATGATGGTACCACAGGCCTACAGGGAGGAAGAAGAGTCGCAAAATCAGATTTTAGAATACAGGCATACGGAGCAATAGACGAGGTAAACTCGTGCATAGGGGTAATACTAACCGAGAGTCTCGATGAGGATGTCGCAAGTCTGCTCAAGAGAATTCAGAACGAGTTATTTGTCGCAGGCTCTGATCTGTCAAGCCCAGACCTGACAATTTCAAAGACGAGGGTGACGCCAAAAATGGTGGAAGATCTTGAATCTGCCATAGACAAGTATGAGGAAGAGCTTGCACCGCTTGCAAACTTTATACTTCCAGGCGGGCACAAAACTGCTGCCTTTCTTCACCTTGCCAGGACGATTGCGAGGAGGGCCGAGACCATGATTGCTGCCCTCTCAAGACACGAACAGATCAATCACGATTGCCAGAAATACGTAAACAGGCTATCGGATCTGTTGTTTGTTATGGCACGACTTGTGAACAAAAGGCGCGGAGTAAAGGACATCATCTGGATGCCCTGACAGGACAGACGCAAATAGCCAAGTAAATGATAACAGGCACGTACCAAAAGACACTTTAACTCCTCATTTTAGAAAAAAATCGAGCCAAGGTAGCTCAGCCTGGGAGAGCACTCGGCTGAAGACCGAGCTGTCGTGGATTCAAGTCCCACCCTTGGCACATTGTTTTCTTCACACCATGCAACACCACTCGTTCAGATGAGACCTGATGCTGATCGGTTTTTCAGGACACGGTATTGCGTTAACGTCGTGTGGCGCAGATCATACTTGCAGAAAAGTAAGTAATGTTTTAATAGATGATAATAGTCTCATGAGAAAGTCACTTGGCAAAAAAAGAACAGAAAACAAAAAAAGACGATAAGAAAAAAGACTCAAAGAAAAAACAGGCAAAGGAAAAACAGGCAAAGGAAAAAAAGCCCAAATCAAAAAAGGCGCAGGAAAGCTTTGCAGATGACGGCCTTGTCATAATTGACGAGCAGATCGAAGGGGACAAAGAGGCCGAACTAGAAGCAAGAAAGGCATACTTGGAAGAAGCGAGATCCCAAGAAGTAGAAGACTAAAGATTTATCCACAAACACGCCCTGTAGTAGGTAATGCGTGCGCTATGCCTGATCACAATCAAACCCGGCAAAACCGACAAGGTCATGGAGGCATTAAGAAAAAAGCGCAAGATCCTAAAAGAAGTCATGCCGGTCACAGGAAGGGCAGATATCTGCGTTCTTCTGCAAGGCTCAATCGACGAGATAAACAACATGGTCATTGACTTTAAGAGGATCAAGGACATCGTAAGTACGGAAACGCTCATCGAGGTGGAGGTCAACCTGGGTTGGTAAAGGCAGTCATCTTGGTCAAATCCCCAAAAAGGCTGATTGCTGCAAAGCTTGCCAAAATGCCGCACATATACAACACCTTCCCAGTAAGCGGCCAATTTGACGCCGTGGCACTAGTCGAGGTAGACGAATTGTCGAAAATTCGTGAAATTACAACAAAAATCCAGATGATCCCGGGCGTGGAGAGGACCGAGACCATGGTAGAGCTTGGAAGCGGCGAGGAATAGACGCATTCCTGCAAACACAATAAAGCATTTAACGCTGAGACGCATAATCACCACGTGAACATAAAACGCGTAGGCAACATCATCTTGGCAGTCAAGGACCTTGACAAGTCGGTGGAATTCTACCACAACATCCTTGGAATGCCAATCAAGAATCAACGAAGAACTTGGGTCGACCTCGGACAGTCAGGTGCCCTGGTAAGTCTTCACCCAGCAGCGCTCACCGCAAAACACCTTGGAACATCCCTTGAAAACGGGATAGTGATAGGGTTTCTAGTAGGCGATGTCAAATCCGCAGTTGACGAGATGAGATCAAAGGGTGTCACGATATACAGGGACATAGTCGAACGCGAGGCGGGTAAAAACGCAATCGTTTTGGATCCTGACGAGTACATGATATCCCTGTTTGAGCCGTCATTTGAAGACAAAGACCAGCAGTCTGGCGGATACCACGGGTTTACTCCGGCTTAGACAATTCCCTTTATTTTATCAATTATTTTGTTTAGATCCTTTGCTTTTGGATTTAACGACACGTAGAACACCGCCTTTGCGCTTGGGATGCATACAACCGTAACTTTTTGATGCTTAAGCACCACGCTATCCAGAGGTCCAAGCGCTTTTGCCTGAGAGTTTCGCATCATTATCATGTTGGTCACTATGAAGAACTCGTTACGTACGTAGTCTTGAGTCAGTAGCGGCCGCACGTTTGGTTTTACCATCCCTGCCAGCGTCCTTCCGTATTCGTTTATCACGCCAACATATCGGACTGAATTTGACACGCCCAGTATCTTCTGACATTTTCGTCGGTAGTCAAGTACTGTGGATTTCCACTTTTCATCAGGTGTTTTTGCCATCAACATTTGATGGCATTAAAAGTTAAAAGAGTTTTTGATTGCTTAGGTAAACGGCGATGTTACACGTGAGTTTTGTTTTTTGTCATTTGCTCGATCCGTTTTCTGAGCTCAAGGTTTTCTTTTCTTAATTTGTCGTTCTCGTTCTGCATGGTAATGTCTGCGCTGCCCTTGCTTACGGGGTGTGCTGCTGGAAATTCAGATCTGGCCTCTAGTAGCCCGGATGCGTGTTGCAGATACATTCTCCTAAAGTCGTGCAGTCTTGCGGAAAACAGCGGGCTATCCTTGAGCACTTTTTCCTTTAGCTTTGCAGGCGATGGCAACATGCTCGGCAGGGAGCCAGCCGATGGAGGGTATCTTGGAAACTCAAAAGGGCTCAGTCCAAAGCCGAACGGATATCCATGCATGCTCATGAACGATTTTAGTTCTACTGGGTCCATACGTACCATATTCTGAATAGCTATTTGTGCCTTAGCCTTCACAGTTAAGATATACTGGCTTGTAAAGACGGAGTCATTTTTAATCAAATTGAGCTGATCGCTGATCCTTATAGCGATCAGAGATCGCAAATCGCTATGATTGGATTGGACCTAAAGCGGTGCATAAAGTGCAAAAAAAACATCGGCGGCGGCGAGCTGCATAAAATCGTCATGTATGTGGTGCAGGAAAAATTCACGGACCACCATTACGAGCACATAGAATGTCCTGAAAAGTTCACAGTTTAGTCCACGTATGCAAATACAGGGTAAATCTCTCCAGTAGAGCGACGATACTTCCACTCGTTGTTATTCCAGACTATCTTTTCGAAGGAGGCCTGGATCGATGGGTGGATTCTAGAGTACACGTCATCCCCGATTAGGATCTGGTTTGGCTTTGCCATGTTCTGAATCTTTGCGGCTATGTTCATCACGGGCCCAAGGATGTCCACGTGCGACCTGTCCGGATCTCCGCCATACCTTACTATCATGTTCTCGCCATAATCAATCCCTACCTTGATTGCAAGATCCGGGTAGTCATACTGGTTCAGGATCGGATTGATTCCCTTTTGTATCACGGTTATCATCGACTTTGCGCACAGCACGGCATTATCCGACGGTGCAAGCTGGTTTTCCTCGGCCACAAAGTACCCGATTACTGCATCCCCTACAAACTTGAGGACGTAACCGCCATACCTTCTAATGGTTGCCGCCATCTCTTGGGCAAAACAGGTGATTATGGTTGCGACCTTCTCCTCCGGAAGTTCCAGAGCTATGTTTGTGGACCCTACAAGATCCACATACATCACAACCATCTTCAGTCTTGAGGAGACGTTCTTTCTGAGAAACTTGTCAGAGTTATCAAATGCCGCAGAGTACTCGTATCCGCTCTTCAATGCCCTCCAAACCCTGTTCTGCGTCTCCTTGATCAGGGTCTCAGAATCAACGACGCGCTGTGTTGGTTGGCTCAGCATCATGTCTATTATCGCATAATCCTTTTTTGTTGCTGCGGGTTTGATCTTGGTAGAATCATTTTCTGCCGCCTTGCCAGCAGTATCGGTCATGTTATAATGTCACCTAATCCAACGGAAAACTGATATCGCAAACAGGGCATTTCCCACGCCTACCCTTATAAGCATCATCATAATACTGAACCACCTCTGCGCTACATATGTTGCAGAGTATTCGTCGTATCGACATCACTGTAAATACGCCTGTTCCATATTTAAAAAATACCCACCATTAGTATTTTTAGTCCCATGAATGCTGGAATTTTGTGCGGCTAGGTACGAATACAGGCGATGAGTTTTTCGGGGCATTGGCCCAAAAATCTGACAAAATAAGCCAATTGTTTCAAAAAAACATACAAAAACTGGTAGAGCCCGCCCCGGTCAAGGTGATGCTCGGAGATACCAGCATAATCGATCAGACTACGTTTGATCCTAGGCAGATAGGGGTATTTTACGAACAGATCTTGGCAGGTCTAAAAGACTGGAAGTCAGACGGGGTCGTAAATACCACCGATGAGGATCTGAGGAGAGTTTTTGTCAAACTTGAAAAAAGTATAGGGAGCTATGTCATTTTATGGCACATTTCACTCCAATATCACGCATTGTTGTACTACCGCCCCGACAGCAGTGTTCCCAAAGTCCAAAAGGAGCTTGCCGACATCCTAGATGACACAAAGAACAAGGAGGAGGAGCTTGCACGACTCACAAACAGCCTCATACAGGACAAGCTAAAGGCGATGGGGTATAATGAGCCGGACGAGCAAAAGCTGTTCGAGGTGCTGTTCAACGAGGACGGATTCAGAGACAGCCTTAGCCGCGAGGTAAACGAGAAGATCGATTTCGACTTTAAGGCAAAGGAGCAGCGAAAAAAGGAGCTGTTCAACGAACTTGACAACCTTTTGGTTGAGACCTATCAGACCACGTCCGTCCTGATAGACGAGAACCGGCTGGTCACCGGGGAGGAGGGGTGCCTCTGTACATTTGACGTGGACTATGTGAAAAAAAAGTCGCGCGAGGCGATATTTGATCCAAGGCGCATGTCAAACCAGACAAAAAAGGAGATTCTGGAATCGTTAGATGTGGTAATCGGCCTGCTATCACATTAGGAAATTTTTATATGCATGGCAGATATTTCAATAACAAAAATAGTCAAAGGACCGCGAACTATTGCTAGTTCTAGGGGAGAACGGTCCCTTTGACTAATTATGTACGATCATCGTCAACATATTTAAGGTTATCCAACTGTGCCGATGTTACGCACAAGTTCAGCACAAAATTTTGCTATTGATGCCGATTTTACATAAGAAATTAAATATAGTTGGGCATGGGCGATCAATTCTAATGATTCCCACCCTCGATGACATAACGCAGATCAGAAATTCCTACAGCAGTGTGATCAGAAAGACCCCCTTGCACCACACAGAGACTTTCAGCAAGATGTCCGGCTCGCAGGTATACCTAAAGGCAGAGTTCGAACAGAAAACCGGCTCATTTAAGATAAGAGGCGCGTATGCAAAAATCAAATCACTATCAAAGGAGGAAAAAAAGAGCGGCGTGATTGCTGCGTCGGCGGGCAACCACGCACAAGGCGTTGCTTATGCATCAAAGTTGGAGAAAATACCGTGTACCATCATAATGCCGGTGACTGCATCCCCTGCAAAGGTCGCAGCTACTCGCGGGTACGGCGCGAAAGTTTTGTTGCAGGGAGTGAATTACGACGAGTCTTGGAAAATTGCTCAGGATCTTTCAAAAAAGACGGGCGCAAAAACAATCCATGCCTTCGATGATCCAAAAATCATAGCCGCCAATGGTGCAATAGGTCTTGAGATTCTAGAGGATCTTCCAGATGTCGACGAGGTATACGTACCAATTGGCGGAGGCGGCTTGGCCGCTGGAATTCTGATAGCCATAAAGAAACAAAGGCCCAAGGTCAAAATTATCGGAGTGGAGTCAAAGGCGTTTCCGGCCATGAAAAACTCGCTCAAGATTGGCAGACTTCAGACTGCAAAGGGAAATCGAACTATTGCTGACGGAATTGCAGTAAAGACGCCGGGTAAAATTACCTTCAAAATAATAAAAAACATGATAGATGACATCGTGCTTGTCGACGACACGCAGATAGTGAAAACGATGTTCCTGCTTATGGAAAGGGCCAAGATGGTAGTAGAGCCAGCCGGTGCAATCGCGCTTGCATATCTTCTTGATGCAAAACCATCACCTGGAAAAAAGGTAGTACCAATCATGGGCGGGGGGAACGTGGACATGTACCTCTTGGGCCAGATTGTGGCAAAAGGACTCACTGCCATGACAAGGATGATCAGGATCTTTATTCTGCTAAAGGACAAGCCCGGAGCTCTAAAGGAAGTAGTAGATGAGATTGCCTCGCTCAGCGTAAACATAGTGGAGGTTGTGCACGATAGGCTCAGCTCCAACATAGATGCCGGAACTGCCGGCGTCACGCTGAGCCTTGAAACCGAGGGAAAGGAGCATGCTCAAAAGCTCATAGCTCACCTAAAATCAAAGAATATTCAGTTCAAGATTCTGCCCTAAATCCGCTTGAATTTTTTCTGGACGAATTTGGCCAGTCCAGACCTTTTCATCTCTTCTGACTCTGCGACTACGGATTTGTGCTGTGTGTCCTTGAATTTTTTTAGTTTTTCTTTCAGCTCAGGATATTGGTTGCCAAGAATCTTGACTGCGTAAAGCCCCGCATTTGCGGCCTTGTTAATCCCAACCGTAGCAACTGGCGAGCCGTTTGGCATCTCCACTATGGAAAGAAGTGAATCCATGCCGCCAAAAGCTGAGAATTTGAAATTTGTGTCCTTTTTCTCGGATTTGTCATTATACACCATTATTGGGACGCCTATCACCGGAATCACTGTGTGGGACGCAACCATGCCGGGAAGGTGTGCAGAGCCGCCGGCACCAGCAATTATCACCCGAAACTCCTTTTTTTCCGCATATTCGGCGTATTCCTGGAGACGAGTAGGCGTTCTGTGTGCAGATATTATCTGATCGTCGTGGATTATGCCAAATTCGTCCAGAATCTTTGCAGCGCCGTGCATAACCTTGCTGTCAGAACTTGAGCCCATTATTATTCCGACCAGTGGTTTTTTCGAAGTCATGATTTTCCAAAACAAAACGCTGCTTTTAACAATATCGTGTGAATCAAGACGCCTGCGACGAGACGAGATGAAAAAATTAACTATTTGTAACCCGATTTTGGTCTGATGGGTGTTGACGCGCATTCTTGGAATAATTGGAGGTGGTCAGCTCGGCATGATGCTGACAGAGGCTGCAAAAAAAATGCCCGAGCACATATCAGATGTCATAGTGCTTGATCCTACAGAAGGCTGCCCCGCATCTCAAGTGGGGGCAAAACAGATCGTAGGAGATTTTAAGGAAAAAGACGCCATACTGGAACTTGCTTCGAGGGTAGACATGCTGACATATGAGATAGAATCAGGCGACAGCAACGTACTGAAAGCTGCTGAGGCAAAAACAAGAATCAACCCATCGCCTGAAACACTCCGCATAATACAGGATAAGCTTTTGCAGAAATCATTTCTAAAAGAAAACGGCATACCAGTCACAGAATTTGTCAGCATAGAATCAGAGGAGGACCTAAAACAAAAGATAAAGGACTTTGGGTACCCGTCGCTGCTGAAGGCAAGAAGAGACGCATACGATGGGAGGGGGAACCAAAAAATAGAATCAGAGGCGGGCCTGAGTTCGGCGTACAGGCGCTTTTTAGGAAAAAAGCAGATGCTTGAGAAATTTGTCAATTTTAAAATGGAGGTGTCCGTGATTGCGGCAAGGAACACCAGTGGGCAGATCTCCACATACCCCGTCGTGGAAAACATACATGAGAACAACATATTGAGGATGACCATCGCCCCTGCCAGAGTGTCCGAGAGTGTTGCAAGGCAGGCCGAAGATGTGGCAAGGAGGACGATGGAGGTGCTCAAGGGGGCAGGTGTCTTTGGCATCGAGATGTTCCTCACAACAGATGACAAGATACTGATAAACGAGATTGCCCCGCGAGTCCACAACTCAGGCCACCACACGCTCCAGTCAAGCAACACATCGCAGTTTGAGCAGCACCTCAGGGCCATTTTAGGCCTTGATCTTGGCGATACCAGTTTGATTTACCCGACAATCATGTACAACATTTTGGGCCCCGACGATTTTTCAGGCAAGTACAGAGTCACCCAGTCGGAACACGAAAACGTATTCCTAAAGATGTATGGAAAGGCAGAGTCAAAGCCGCAAAGAAAGCTAGGCCACTTTAATCTAGTCGACAGGAGCCGCACCATGGGAATTTCCAAGATGCTAGAATCAATCGAGGTAATCAAAAACCAAATCAAAGTAATCCCACAAGCATGACTGTGGGAAAAAATTGACAAGAAGGTGGTTTTAGCAAAACAAGCTAATATACTAGATTTACGAATAATTCCTATTAATTGCAATCTAAGGAAGACCTGATTACGATGCTAAGACATTTTGATCTGGAAGAAATCGATGCTAGGCTGTATCTGGGATTATTACAAACAGGCCCGTTATCTGTTGATAACTTGGCAGTAAAGCTTGAGATTGAAAGGGGCAAGGCATATCGATCTCTTGAAAAGCTGAGAAGCATAGGGCTGATCACAACTACCATGACCAACCCGATAATCTGCAAACCAGTGGCGCCCCTTGAAGGCCTGACCAACATAATAGAGCGGAAAGAGAACGAGTTTGTCACAATGCAAAAGATAGCAGGAAAGCTCGCCACTGATCTTAAGACGATAACAAGAACGCAGCAAAGCGAGGACTCTACATCAATGTCGGTAATTCAGGGCAGGCATAACGTCTATTCAAAGATCGGCAAGATTCTCCAAGAATCAAGATCAATCGTATACATGGTAACAACTGCCAAGGATCTTGTCAGGATGTATCACACGTCAATTCCGGAAAAAATCAAGATCTGCAAGGGCAATGGCGGGCAGATCAGAATCATCACGGACAGCGACGATACAAACATGTTCGGCATAATCAGCAAGATGGGCGCATCCGAGATAAGGATAGGCAAGCTTCCGTCAAAGAGCAGGATGATAGTAGAGGAGGGAAGGCATCTTTTGATGTCAGGCGGCATAAATGAGAATATGGACATGAATGATGACGGAGACTCTGTTCTTGACAGCAATTCCATCGAGATGGTGGGAAACATGTACAGTCTGTGCGAGCACCTCTGGAAGCGCTCAAAGGCCGTAGAGCCGATAAAGAAGATAGCAAAATGACAAGCCATCAATGTTTAAACGGTGCGCTCAAGCTTGACGTTAAATAAATTTCCCAAAAAGTCACAGACATGACAGAGTTTACTTTGGAAGGCGCAAGGATCATAGTTGCCCTAACAATGCTTGCAATTGCCACAGTGTCTGACGTTAAAAAACGCGAGATACACGATATCATATGGGTGGTCTTTGGAGCCATAGGGGTCTGCATGATTCCTTTATCTGCAGACATCGGCGAAGAGCTTTTCTCGGTAGGAATAGCCATGATCGTAGCCCCAGTTGTTCTTATAATCTGGAGAGTCGGGCTGTTTGGCGGGGCCGACGCATTTGCCCTGATCGCGCTGGCAGTGATTGCCCCCAACATGACCGTGTCTGAGAATATGACAACCCCGTTCACCGCCCTTACAAATGCCGTAGTTCTATCCATAACCCCAATGCTCGTAAACTTTGCACGTAACTTGCTCCTGCTTGCCTCAAAGCGGGACATCTTTGAGGGATTCGACGAGACCGCATCAAGAAAGGCCCTTGCAATGTTCATCGGATACAGGGCGGCAAACCCAAAGTTCGGCTTTTCAATAGAGCAGTCAAAAGGAAAACGCAAAAAGCTAAAGCTGTCGCTCCACCACGCAGAGAACGCGGCGTTTTGCAGCAAAAGCGACACCTGGGTCACACCGGGAATCCCATACATGCTTTTTATCAGCGCCGGGTTTGTGATACAGCTTCTCTACGGAGACATCCTGTTCTCGGCGTTCTCGCTTATCAACATCTGAGCGCAGAATTTGTTCGTTTGAATATTACAAACACAAGATAATACGACTTGCGAAAAAAAATATACCGTATGCAGGACCAGTCCAACGACTTTACAAAGATATCAGATTTGACAGGCGATGCCATGAACGAGCTGGACCAAGCAAAGACGGAACTTGAGCAGCGCGAAAATCAGATAAGGGATCTTGCCGCGCAATCAAATTACAGATTTAATGAGATGATGAAGGTAAACACCGAACTAAAAGAAAAGATAGATTTTCTGCAGAGCCTGGCAACGACGCTGAGCATAAGAAACGAGGAGCTGGAAAAAAAGAACATGGAGCTTGAGATACAGAAATCAGAAAACAGCAAGCTGGCAAATGACTTGCGAAAAAATCTGGAAAAGGTCGTGCTAAAGGAAAAAGAAGTTGAGATTCAACGTGATCAGCTTGAAAGGAAGATAGATGAAAAAACCGACGAGCTTGTCAAGTCGCAAAAGCTTGCAATAATAGGCGAACTTGCATCAAGGATGGCCCATGATCTTCGAAACCCATTATCGACAATCAAGAATGTGATCGAGGTGATGGAAAGCAGGCAGAAGATCAAAATCGAGGAAAGGCTTGTCTACTATAGCAAGCTTCACAGAGCCATCGACAGAATATCACACCAAGTCGACGACGTCCTAGAATATGGAAAGGCAACCCAGCTCAACTTGCAAACGTGCAACATATCAGAAAAGATCAACGAGGTGATATCGGACGGGGGCTTTTCCTCAAACATAAGATTCAACGTTGAAAGATCGGACGTCAAGATAAACTTGGACATACGAAAGGTGGAGGCAGTATTTACCAATCTGCTAATCAATTCAGCTCAGGCCATGAACGAGCGTGGGACCATCAACGTGAGAATAATCGATAATGGAGGCAACGTAATGATTGCCTTTGAGGATTCCGGGCCCGGCATACCGGATGCAAACATGTCAAAGATCTTCGAGCCTCTGTTTACCACAAAGCAGACTGGAACCGGACTTGGCCTGTCGATTTGTAAAAAGATCATAGAGCAGCATGGCGGCAGCATTACGGTAAAAAACAACCCCACCACATTCATAATCAGGCTTCCAAAGAACTTTTAGTTGCCATCTCACTGCAGGCAGAACTTGCAGCTTCCGTTTGTGTTGGCAAATATGGTGAACTTGTCCTTTGTAAAGGTGATGTGGAATGACTTTATCTTGCTTTTGTAGAGAAAGTTCTTCTTTCCGTTGTCAGATATCTGCCCAGATATTCGGACCAAGTTGTTTTCCAGAAGGCTGTTTATCTTCCTATATACGGTAGTCGCAGGTATCCTTGTCTCATCTGAGACTTCTGCGGCAGTTTTTGGCTTCTCCATCAAAGTAGAGAGGATTATTCTGGTGTAATTGTCCGAAAACGTCTCAAATGCCTTTTGCTTTTTTTCGTCCTCGTCAATGACCACTTCCCTCAAGACGTCATCTGCCAAACTACTCAGTATCAGTATGTCATTACCAATATTAAAAACATGTCAGTCTCACGCCTGAGGACGCTAATTAGCATCGTGTCGTTGTAGGTACAATACTTGCAACCAGTACGATTTATTAGTTAAACAATCTCAGCCCGATCTGATGGCATTAAAAGCAGCACTAATCATGACAGGCATCGCCATAGGGCTTTTGTCAATCTACGGCGCAGATGTTGCGGCGTCAGGGGATAACGATTACGGATTTTTACCATTTGACCACATGACTAGGGGGATGGGCCTTGGAGCCCCGGCGATGATCCTGCCGATAATTGGGTTTTTCATATCGCGAAAAGAGCCATCCAAGGCGCTGGGGGCAATGCTGTTCGTATCAGGAGCACTCATACTCGTAGGCGGCGCCGCTTTTCTTGCAATGTCTCCGGGCGAGGCAGAGGGCGCAAGAAATGTCATGGGCGAGGCGGGACCGCTGTTTGCAGTAGGCGCGTTTCAGATAGCCCTTGGCGCAGTGAAGATCAGAAAATAACATGGCAATTTGCGCAAAATGTAGCAACGACGTAAAAAAAACCTACGATTGCATCCATACGGATGAGCAGCCGTTCTGCGTTGAGTGCTACACCGAACTTCATTATTACCTTACAGAACCAAAAACTTGTTAGAAATTCAGTCATTCATACAGTGGATAGCAGGTCTTGTCTCAGAGTACCTGTACGTAGGGGTCTTTGTGGCGGCCATAATTGAGACGGTGTTTCCGCCGGTGCCGACCATGGCAGTGTTTCCATTTGCGGGGTATATTGCATCGCAGAACCAGATGAGCTTAGTTGAGGCAATCGGCTTGGGAATTGCAGGAGGAACCGGTGCCACCATCGGGTCCACGGTGATTTACCTGGTCTGCATAAAGCTTGGCCGAGTTGCCCTGCTAAGATACCTCAGATACGCCAAGATATCGGATGAGCGCCTCGCAAAGATAGAGAAATGGTTTGAAAAGCACGGCGATAAGGCGGTATTCTTTGGAAGACTTGTCCCAGTTCTAAGAGAGATGATATCCATCCCCGCAGGATTGCTTGGGATGAAGCCGCTCAAGTTTGTTACCTATACGTTTGCCGGCTCTTGCATATGGAGCACATCTCTGACACTTGTAGGATATTATTTTGGCGTCGTAACAATAGAACTGTTTTGACCGAGTTATTAGTACCCGGACCAATGCAGCGTACGACAGATTCTATAAATCAGACTCTCGGTAAAACCATTCATGGACGCAACGTACACTAGCACTGTGCGAAGGGATCCTGATTCCGAGTCGGGAACGTACACTGATAATGTGCTCGACCGCAATGCGGTATTTTGCTGCGAGATGCTCAAAGAATACAGCAGAAAGTTTCCCGCCTGGAATTATGAGAAGGGCAGGTTCACGATAATAGACTCCATAACATACGACGGAAACACCCAGGTTCAGATAGATTTTTGCCCGTTTTGCGGCGAGCGCATAAATTACAAACAGGTCAAACCACAAGACAAAAGCGCAAAACGCGGCTCCCATTAGCCCAAATTTGCAAGAATTTTAAACCCTGACGATGTCGAATTGATGTGCAGGCAATCATTTTGGCAGGAGGCAAAGGAAGCCGGCTAAAACCAATCACGGATTACGTACCAAAGTCGCTCATTCCAATCAACAACGTTCCAATCATAGAATGGCAGATAAGGTATCTTAAGAGGTTCAACGTAAGAGACATCATAGTTTGCTCCGGCTATAAATCAGAACAGATACACGAATACCTTGATCACAAGAACAACTTTGGCATAAACATAAGATACTCAATAGAAAAGACTCCTTTGGGGACAGGCGGGGCGATAAAAAAAGCCTGCAAGATGATAAGCGGCGAGACATTTTTTGTCATGAACGGCGACGTGCTTACCGACATAGACCTGGCAAAAATGCGCAGAGCCCAAAATGCAGTTGCCCTAATTGAGCTGCGGACCAGATTCGGCACTGTTGAATTTCACGGTGGCAAGGTATCAAAGTTCATGGAGAAAAAACCCATCGCCAACATATGGATGAACTCCGGGGTCTACCACCTACGAAAAGACATCATGCGCGATCTACCCGCAAAAGGTGCTATCGAAGACACCGCCTTTGTAAAATACGCAAGTCGTGGAGTGCTTGAAGGAGTAAAGTTCAGCGGCGCGTTCTGGCACTCAATCGACTCGCACAAGGATCTTGAAGAATGTGCAAATGCAATGAAAGCAAAGTCAGTAGCAAGGCTCTTCAGTGATAGTCGATGAGAGTATCGTACAGCCTCGGCTCCCTCCTTTCCATAGACGAACTTCTGCGGTGCGCCAAGATGACAGCGCGCTCTGACACTGACACAGTATGGGTGCCTGAGACGTGGGGGATGGAGAACTTTGCGATGCTCAGTGCAGTGTCACAGAGTACTGATGCCAAGATAGGCTCTTCGATCATCAACGTGTATTCACGCAGCCCCGCGCTGATTGCCATGGGAGCTGCAACCATAGACACAATATCGAACCAGAGGCTCATTTTGGGGCTGGGCACAAGCAGTACCCCGATCGTAGAGGGGCTTCACGGGTACAGATTCGAAAGCCCGCTCACGCGGATGCGCGAATATGTGGAAGTCATTAGATTAGCACTCACGGGAAAAAAGATAGACTATGCAGGGAGGGTGTTCTCGCTTAGGGGGTTCTCGCTCCTCATCAAGCCGACAAGGGACGCCCTGCCAATCTACCTTGCCGCAGTAAACAGAAAGATGGTCGAGCTGGCATGGGAGATAGGAGACGGCACTATATTTTATCTCAGACCCATATCGGAAATGAGAGAGACCATTGCCAGAATGCAGCAGAAACGGAGAATTGATGTCGCGTGTCAATTCATTACCAGCATATCTGATGACGAGCAAAAGGCACAAGAGCGTGCAAAAAAAACGCTTGCGTTCTACATCTCCGTAGGTGATATTTACAGAAAGTTCCTTGCCGAAAACGGATTTCAAAGCGAGACGGACGAGATTTACAAAGAGTATCTAAAATCAGGGCTCAAGTCAAATCATACGCTAGTGACTGAAAAAATGCTCAGGTCCCTCACAATATGTGGCAGTCCGGAATCGTGCAGAAAGCAGCTTAACGCAATACGCGATGCAGGAATTACCCATCCAATAATACAGTTCAACCCAACAGGTGACGTGCCTGAATCATTTGGGTTGTTCTTAAAGACGTTTGGTGATACAGATTGAGGACTGCAGTTGCAGGATACACAACTACAAATTTCTCGCTTGAGGATGTGCCAATTGAGGACGTCCTTGCCACTGCAGTGAGGCAGTTGTTCGAGAGCGTGCCTAATCTGGAGAGGCGCCACGTTGATGCAGTACTAGTGTCCACAAACGAGAACAAGAAATATCTTGGCGCCATAACGTCTGAGCTTGGGGGCATGTCTCCAAAGATATCCCACAGTGTGGAAAATCTATGCAGTTCCGGAACGAATGCGGTGGTTTCGGCGTTCTCATACATATCATCTGGGCTTGCAGACGTTGCGCTGGTAGTCGGCGCAGAAAGATACGACAACCCAGGTCAGGTTCTAGAGTGGGACGTAACACGTGGCGATTTCAACCATCCAATTTTCTGGGGATCCATGTTTGCAAAGGCGCACAAGCGAGCATATGGCACTACCGAGGAAGAGCTTGCCGTCGTCTCCGCGATGAATCACCGCAATGCGCAGAACAACCCAAACGCATACAGCAAGCGGGCATACACCGTTGACGAGGTGATGAATTCAAAAAAGCTCACCGACGATCTGAGGCTCTTAGATTGCTCAAGGTCGTGTACTGGAGGCGCTGCCGTGTTGCTGGCATCGGAGGAAGCAGCAAAAAAAATCGCCGATGTTCCGGTGTGGATCACGGGAATAGGGCAGAGGACGGTCTCTGCAAGTTTTGCCAAAAACGATCTCACTGCACTTGAATCAGCAAAGAGCGCATCACAGCAGGCATTTGCCATGTCAAAAACGGAGCCGGCAGGGGTGGACGTTTTCGAGATTCATGACGCCTTTTCGGTATGCGAGCTTATGATTCTAGAAGAGATCGGGGTGGTAAAGAGGGGCATGGCTGGAAGATACGTAAAGGAGCTGTACGGCACGGATAGCAAAAAGGTCAACCCACGTGGTGGCCTTATTGGCGCAGGACACCCTCTTGGCGCAACCGGGCTTGCTCAGGTTGCAGAAATTGCACAGCAGCTACAGCACAATGCTGGAAAGAGGCAGGTTGACGAGGCAAGGAGAGGCCTTGTCCACAATATGTCGGCAGCTGCAACATCTTCGACGGTCGTGATTTTAGAGTCATGAACACATTTGAGTCGGAGCTAAGGCGAGGCGTATTCAAGGTAGGCCAATGTCCCAAATGCAACAAGGTGATGTGGCCTCCAAATGATTTTTGCAACGTCTGCTTTGGGAATCTAACTTGGAGGCAGCTAAGAGAGCCGGGCATACTGGTGGAACACTCATCAAAGGATGGGAAGGCGTTTGGCATAGCAGAGTTTGAGGGATCAGTCAGAATAATTGGCCAGATACAAAATGATTCTGAGCTCAAGCCCGGACAGACGGTGAGGATTTCAAAGTGCGGGTATGAAAAGACACCCCAAATCACCTTCGTTGTGAGTGATATTGGTCAAAACTAGGTGACAACAGGCGGGTATTATCATAATAACCCTGCTTCTATAAGCGTAAAAGAACAGGTTAGTCGTTGGGCTCAAAAAAGCAGGCAGTGGTTTTAGAATCCGAGATTAAGACCAAAAATACGGCAGCAAAGGTAAAGGATAACAAAAAGATTGCAAGGACGAGGAGGCAGCGAGGCTACCACTGGGAAGACACGCTTGTCAAGAGGTTCAACTGCCTTGAGGGATGGAAGGCGTTTCGGCTCGGATCGCCAAGCGTTGCCCTTCCGGACATTCTGGCGATAAGCACCAAAAGCAGCACCATTTTCACAATAGAGGCAAAATCTGGGACCACCAACTCGCTCGTAGTCCCGTATGATCAGATTCAAAGATGTATGAGGTGGGTAGATACGTTTGAGCTGTACGACACGCGAAGGGTGATCTTTGCCTTCAAATTTCTCTCAAAAAAGCGCATCGGCCTTGGAGAGTATGAAAAACGCGAGTTGAGGGAGTACTATAAGGTCTGGGATGCGTCAAAAGAGCCAACAGACTTTGCGTGCAGTTACGACGGCACGACGTATTTCTTGATTGACGGAAAACGCCAAAGAGCTGAGATGGAAGACTATGCAATGCCATTTAGCAGCAGGTATACGGTCATAGTTCCTACAAAATCCTAGTGCCCAGCCAAAAAACTTTTGCGACTATTTAAATTACTGAATATCGATACTATGATCATGAGCTTTGAGGACTTTGTGGACGAAAGAATGCTGGTAAGCCATAACGTCTTTGGCGACAAAGAAATGAAGATAAAAATACTCGAGGTCTCAGACGAGCATCCTCCCGTACAGTGGAAATTCGGAGACAGGGTAAAGGTAAACAAAATCCTGATTACGATAAAGCACCTTGGAACGCAGCAGATTGAGGAAGGAGAGTTCGACATAGAGGCAATCGAGAAAGAACTGCGCGAAAGAAGCCACTACACTTCAACCAACAGGTGGGTGTCTGTCAACGATATAAAAAACGGCTACGTGGTGAACACAAAGCATTTTTCGCTGATAAGCGATGCCGTGGCGCTCGAATACGTGACGTTCTAACAGCACTCATTTGACACCCAGCGTGCCCCGGCACGTCAGTTTATTTAATTTAGGATGTAGACCCAATGTTGTGAGGGTCCTTCTTGCGCTGATTTTGCTTGGTGCCTCAGTCACTTTGATACCTAGCGCATTATCACAGTCAAGCGTCATGATTGTCGAGGTAGAGCCAAACCCGGCAGGCCCAGATGCCGGAAATGAGTGGGTTGTGCTTTTCAATCCAACTAGCACCATCATCGACATGACGGGGTGGAAGATACACGCAATACACGGAAGCTCTAACACATACACCATACAAGACATGATCATTGGGCCATGTGAAAAGATCAGGATAGTGTTCCCCCAGCAGTTCATCGACAACGAGGGCGAGACGCTGATTCTGCAGGATGGGCGCGGGGTCACAGTAGATCAAGTTTCAGACATAAGCGATTACGGCAACGATGCCGCAACGTGGAGCATTGCAGACACACCATGCGATGCAGTGCCGCTGTCTTGGGCAGAGCCGGCAACGCCTGTCACCCCCGTAACCGGCGAAAAACACCCTGGAGGACTGATGACGGTAGTGTTTATCGACCTGAAAACAAAAGGCGAGTCAATTCTGATCATGTTCCCAAATAACAAGACCATGCTAATAGACGGAGGCATGCCAAGCTCCTACGCCCACCTTGAACGCACACTAAAACACCACGGGGTCTCGGAAATAGACGTGATGATTGGAACGCACGGCGATCAGGACCACATAGCGGGCCTTACGAACGTGCTAGACGACCCCGACTTTACCACAAAACGCGTTTTGGTGTCAAGCGTAAAAAGCAACACTGCAACATACCAAAACTTTGTCAAAAAGATAGAGCAGGGCGGATTGCTCCAAGAGGTGGTATTTGATGGGCACCGCATACACATAGATGACACCGTCAGAGTCAGCATAGTCAGCCCGCCGCACGAAGAGTTCGAAGACGGGCGTAATGCAAGCAGTTCAAATTCCAACTCCCTTGTCACGCTCATAGAGTACGAGAATGTCTCGTTTTTGTTCACAGCTGATGCCACCCACGTCACGGAGGCGTGGCTTGTAAAGAACCACCCCGTACTTGATGTGGACATTATCAATGCCCCACATCACGGCTCAAAATATTCCAGCACCGACGAGTTCATAGAACACGTAACTCCAAGGCTCGTAGTATTCTCTGCCGACCTTGAAAACGAGTATGGCCACCCCCACCAAGAGGCAATCGACCGGTACTTGATACGCGGGATCAACTATCATCAGACAGGCATAGAGGGAAACATCGTTATCCAGACAGACGGAACTAGGTGTTCGCTGATTTTAAGATCAGGCGAGACGCCATGCTACGCAGGGGTGCAGGTGGTCCCAGAGTTTATGCCGGTGGTGGCGGTCTTGGCAGCCTCGATCTCGGCCACGATACTGCTGGCAAGGCGCCTGTGACGACACAACGAGTCGGCACATGAGCAGTGCCGCCAGACATGCAGGATAAGATCAGCACACTGTGATCGACGGATAGAAAACTTCATTCTGAACCAACTGCGAAATCAGACAGCATAAAAGATACCATTATGTCAAAGGGCGACAAAGCAGGGCGAAGCAAGAGCGGGTTTGTAGGAACGGAGTACTTTGGGCGAAAGCTATAAGAAAGTATACACAAAACACCAGATTATGATTACAAAGGAATTTACCATCAACGGTACTGATTATCGTCTCACGCTAACTGATCAGCTGGTAAATCAAGTCAATAATTTAAAATCACTATACAGCGCAGCTTACGAGGATCCGGAGAGCTTTGAGCAGGTCAGCTCTGAGATCTCAACTGCGATAAACGAGATTGCCGCGCAGGCAGAGCCTCCTGTGGCAGACGACGACCTTGACGGATTCATTCAAGAGACAATAAGGATAGTGAACGAGAAGGAAGAAGAGATTAAAGAGGAGTTGGCAGGCAAGCCCACCAAGACAAAAAAAGAAAAACCCGAACCCAAAAAGTCAAAATCAAAAAAATAATGCCATTTGAGCAACAAATCAGTAAAAAATAGGTAGTTTTAGTTATATTGTAGAAACAAGCAACGTATGTCATGCAAGCTCATTGCGAGTGTGGAATATGTGGCCATTATGAAGAAAAGGAATGCATTGAAAAAGAATGCAAATGCTGCATAAACTTCCATGTTCGTTCAGGTAAGAAAAAATCTCATTAAAATACCACAAATTGCCTTGCAGCGTATGACAAAAATCGAGACCGTCCTGGAGTTCAAGAACATCATGCAGGGCAACTTCGGCTTTATAGTGGTTACAAACGATAAGTCCAACACCGTACACCAGAGTAACTGTGACGAGTTGAATGACGAGTTTACCGAGGTTGGAAACGCGTTTCACTGGTTTGCCACACTGTCATTGGCAGAAAAATCATTCAAGACCACCCCGTGCGGCAAATGTAATCCGGAATCACGGTGATTTGTAGCAGCTGCATCTTTTGGACAGGTGCCTTGAGCAGCCCAAGACCCTATGATCCTTACAGCCACATATTATGCATTTTTTCTGGCCAGTCATGCTAGTTGCCCTGCTTTAAAATTGCTTTTATGTGTCCCATCAGATTCCGATCCTCCAAGGCATCAATGATTGTAACGCGCAAGTTTCTAAGCCTCATAGAGTCGTCAGAGTACAGCAGTGAGAGGGCGTCAAGCTCTCTGAAAAAATCATAACTTCCAAGATAGTGACGTATTGGTGTCGCCAAGTGTTCGTACTCGGAAAACTCTTGCTTGTTTGCATCAAGCTTGCTTCCAACTGCCTGCAAAAGCCCTGTAAGCTTGGCCAGCTCCTTTTTTATGATCCCAAGATCCCCAGGTTTGTCCTTGAGGTTTTGCAGAAGGGTATACGAGTCATCTATCTGCTCTAGGACGCCCCTCATATACTGCTCATAAGTTACCATTTTCTTTGGATTTAGAGACGACTATTCAAAAAGCTTAGCCATGACGCCGGGCGCCGCAACGGTTCAAATTTAAACAAGTGATCTTTATTTCGAGGATAGGTTGAACGAGAACGCGTTTTTGAGGTGCATAGATCCATCTTGCGGACTAGAGTATCCGATAGGATCAAAGAACATCGAGTGTGAGAAAGGACACCTGCTGGATGTGAAATACAAAAAGACCCCCTCAACTGAGCTAAAGGAGTTATTCTACACTAGGCGAAATCATCAAAACAGTATTTTTAACGAAAGCGGCGTGTGGCGTTTTAGAGAGCTTATCAATTTTTGCCAGATAGACACATCAAGCCACGAAGAGTGTTCAAAGCACCTAGTATCGCTGGACGGTGCGGAGGGAAGGCAGTCAAAGCCGTACCAGATGTCCAAGGTGGCAAGCTTTGTCGGCATGGATCACGAATGCCTGTGGCTGCAGCCGGAAGGATACAACCCAAGTGGCTCCTTTAAGGACAACGGCATGTCTACTGCGGTAACCCACGCAAAACTAATTGGCGCAAAAAAGCTGATCTGCGCATCTACTGGAAATACGTCCGCAGCTGCAGCAATGTATGCGGCAAACGAGAACATGTACTGCGACGTGTACATACCTGCAGGACAGATTGCGCCCGGAAAGCTATCCCAGGCATATCAATTCGGCGCCCAGATTGTCCAAGTTCAGGGAAATTTTGATGACGCTCTTGCCAAGTCCTTAGAGGATGCAAAAAACCATGAGGGGTACACGGTAAACTCTGTCAACCCGTTCAGAATCGAGGGCCAGAAGACAATCCCGTATAGGGCAATCGAATACATGAACTGGAACCCACCAGACTGGATTGTGTATCCGGGCGGGGCACTTGGGAACATATCAAGCTGCGGCAAGGCGCTGATGGAACTTTACGAGTGGGGGTGGATTAAGAAAATTCCAAGAATCGCCGTGATAAATTCTGAGGGCGCAAGCACCCTGTATGATCTGTACAATGGCAAATTCGAGGAATCCCCCCTGAGGTGGAACAAGGGAAGGCCGGACACGGGGATGATTGACAGGTATTACAGCCACATGGATAAGAAGGGAATAAGGCCAAAGACAAAGGCCACTGCAATCCAGATAGGAAAACCTGCAAATATTCTCAAAGGACTCAGAGCTTTAGAGTTCACAGACGGCATAGTTGAAAAAGTATCCGACGCTGAGATGTTGGACGGCATGTCCATCGTTGGGCTAAACGGGTTTGATTGCGAGATGGCGTCAGGCGCATCGCCGGCTGGAATCAAAAAGCTGGTAGAAAAAGAGATCATAAGAAAAGATGACGTGGTCATAGGCATACTTACTGGCAGGCAGAAGGATGCTAGCCTCCCAGTAGAATACCACAACAACCCACAGAACCGGTTTGCAAATCCGCCAAGAGCATAAAGAAGACATCGCGACATTCACCACGCGCGACGTTGTGAAGCGTTAGTTGGGATAGTAGCCAGAAAAAACCATGCCAATCCTTAAAAGACGGTCTAACGGAAAAATAATACCTAAAAATGCGGTGGTTACAAGCCTAGATTGATAACGGAATTTATTATTCAAAAAATATGTTTGAGGAGATATAGTTGGTAGAACTGTGGGTAGAGATAGCAGCGCTCGGAACTCTTATCGGGTTGTCGGCATTCTTTAGCGGCCTCGAAGTGGCCCTAGTAAGCATAAGAAAGTCAACTGTGCTAACTCTGGTCAACGAGAAGGCCAAGGGTGCAAACGCGCTGCACAAGCTAAAGTCAAACCCTAGTTGGATGATGTCCAGCGTAAACCTTGGTAACAACCTTGTAAATGTAGGCTCTTCTGCCCTTGCGACAAGCATAGCCATCAGGATATTCGGAAACGAGGGACTGGGCATCGCAATAGGCGTTATGACGTTTCTTATCCTAGTGTTCGGCGAGATCACCCCGAAGACATACTGCAATGCAAACGCCACCAGAATAGCGCTCAGATTCTCCCCGGTGCTCCTGGTATTCAGCTATGCGTTTTATCCGATAGTAAAGATGCTTGAGGCAATTACAAAGGGAATAGTAAAGCTCACAGGAAGCAGCTACCTGCCGCCGCCTCTAACCGAGGAGGAGATAAAGGGTGTAATCGACCAGGGCCTAACTGACAAGGCAATAGAGCACGACGAGCGAGAGCTAGTCCACGGCGCCCTCAAGTTTGACGACACAGTAGTCAGGGCGGTGATGACACCCAGAACAAAAATGTTCACATTGCCAGCAAAAATGATGCTCTTTGAGGCCCTATCCATAATAAATCAGAATGGTCATTCCCGAATCCCGATTTATGGCGCCAGCAAGGACGACATAGTAGGGTTTGTCCACGTAAGGGACGTACTGATAGAGCTCGAGAAGGACCACAAAATGATTCCACTTCAAGACATAGCAAGAGAGCCAGTATTTGTGTCCCAGGAAAAAATGGTCAGCTCGCTCCTAAAGGAGATGAAGGGCAGAAAGACCCACATGGCAATTGTGGTAGACGAGTTTGGCGGAATAGAGGGTCTTGTAACCTTGGAGGACCTGTTAGAGGAGATCGTAGGCGAGATAGAGGACGAGTCGGACATCCCGTTATACGAGTATCACAAGGTCGACGAGAACACAATCATAACGAATGGCGATATAGACATCAACAAGATAAACAAGATCTTCAAGACAAATGTGCCGACTGGCGATAACTATGCGTCACTGAGCGGCCTGCTTCACGAAAAGCTGCGCGACATACCAAAGGAGGGCGACAAGATAGAAATCGACTCTCTGAGAATAATAGTTGAGAAGGTCAAAAAAAACATGCCTGAAAAGATCAGAATCGAGCGAATTAAGATCTAGCCTTTCTTTGCAAAATATTCTTCAAGCAGTTGCTTCTTCTCGTCCATGTGGAATAATTTTTCCGTGTGTTTGAAGGCGTCTTTGTATGGTTTTTGGAAGAGCATTGCCTGCATCAGCATGTGGTTTTCTGGAATCACGATGCCAGTCTGATCATCAGAGTACACCATCTTTACTGTGTCCCCTATGCATTCAAGCATGTTCGCATGTATGTGGATCATGTTCGTATCCTTGAAGCTGAACTTCATCGACTCTGCGGCATCGCGAATCTGTTTTGTCCCCTTTGCATTCCACAGTGTGGCAACACCATACTCGTCTTTGAAAAGGTCCAAGATTTCAGACTGCGGTGGGGCACCGTCCTGGAACCTAACGCTCATCATGTGAAGGTGCATCTGCCTTGTTGGTACTTTGATCACCTGCAAAAACAGCGGTGTTTTTTCCCCCATGTAGTGCTTGACATCGTCACCATGATGCGGGTTTGGCGTCCACTCTATGGTGTCAGGTACCAACTTTTCTGTCTGTTCCAAGTCAGCCCACCTTCGAACCAGTATGCCGTCGAATCGGACAAGCCTTGAGCCGTATTTCTCACGCAGTGGTTGCAGGATGCGTCCCATCCCAGTGACGTTGCAGCTTCCCTGCATGACATGTCTTTTGTTGAACGCGTCGTTGTAGTTTACGCGAGAGTTGAATAACAGGTCGGAGACGCGCTCCTCGCCAGACACCGACTCACCGCCCTGGTATATGGCCAACACGTTTTTTGGGTCGTAAAGCTGCTTTTTATTGACATAACCGCTCCCCCCGGGAGCTGCATCTATTACAAGATCAGAGCTTTCAACTGCCGATTCGATGCTTCCTTTGATCTTATAGTTCTTGAAGGAGTCGATTTTTCTTTCAGGGACGTACACGTCAAATCCGCGCAATATCGCATCTTGGACCTTCTCGTCAGGAGAATACTTGCCCACCCCAACTACGGTGATTTCCGGATCGTCTTTTATGAACTGGGCAATCCTGCTCCCGATTGAGCCGTAACCGTTAATGAAAACGCGCTTCATGTTTTTTCCACGTTGCGGGATTTATAAAACCATACCGAGCGGCAGTGCCGACATCACGCCCTCAGCCGGCAGGGTGAATTACGGTTTCTTTGAACGTAGTCTCTGACTGGCGCAGCTCGTCGAACTTGCTTGCGGCCCTGTCAAGGTGTTCTTTGGTATCCTCCATGGTCCCCTCATTATCCATTATAGGCATCAATACAAAGTAACCAAGAATCGCCAGCGAGGAAAGCGCCGCAACCACGGTCAAAACCCAGAGATTATCAGACAATAGCATACCATTGCGAATTGGTTAGATTAGTGTGGTTTTGTTCGAAACGCCCACACAACATAAATTCGTCGATATTTTAGTGAGGGGGTTGGGACTTCACGGGCCTTCACTGGCAATAGGTGCTGCAATTGCCGCAGCTGCAATCATGGGCGTGTTTTACGTTATTGACGGAGGCTCACAAGAAGCGATCTACAATGTGTCAGACATAGAACAGTCTGACGCCGAAAAAGAGATCAGTGTGGGGCGAGAGCCTTCCCAGGAGGTAAGCTTGGCAATACTCTACGATAACGCGTCACCGTATCTTGGCAACGAGGATGCCCCTGTGACAATAGTCGAGTTTGGGGACTATCAGTGCTTCTTCTGTAACAAGTTTTTCCATGACACCGAGGGCCAGATCTACGAGAATTATATCAAAACAGGCAAGGCAAGGATGTTATTCAAAGACTTTACCATAATAGGCCAAGACTCAGTCACAGCAGCCCACGCAGCCCACTGCGCAGAGGAGCAGGGCAAGTTCTGGGAGTACCACGATATGCTGTATAACAACTGGACTGGGGAGAACAACGGCTGGGCATCGCTGGAAAGCCAGTACGGGTTTGCCAACGAGCTTGGGCTCGACGCTACAGAGTTCAGAGAATGCATGGAAAGCGGCAGACATAACGCGTTGATCCAGGCAAGCACCAACGACGCGCAGAAGCTTGGCCTTGGCGGAACTCCGGCGTTTTTCATAATAGGAGAGGACAACACCGTGGTGAGAATCCCCGGAGCGCAGCCATACGACGTATTTGTTAGCGTGCTAGAATCTCCGGAAATCACAGGCAATTAGTTTTATCGGCCGACTGCCAATACCTAGCATGGAATTCAAGTGTGTCAAAGAGTGCTCCCAGTGCTGCATAGAAAGAGAGTATTATCCGACAAAGGAGTTTGGCAAGATAGGCGTGTTCTTGCTGCCTGAAGAAAAGGCATCCGTCGAAGATCTTGCAAGGATTCACGGTATTGACGTAAAGATATTGCCCCGTGTGGGGACGTCAGATGCGAACGCTGCCCAGCCCACAAGGATAATTGCCTACCAGATGATGGGAAGGGATGAAAACGGCAACACCTGCCCCTTTTTAGACACCGAATCCGAAAAAAGATCTCCGCACGGCGGTTTTGCCTGCAAAATATACGAAAAGAGGCCCCTTGCGTGCAAAGCATACCCGATGATAGAGACAACCCCCATAACCCTTGACGCAAAGTGCAAGTTCTGCCAGCAATGCGGCACAGCGGATGAAAACCTCGAATCAGAGACGCAGTCACTCACCAAGATAAAGTCAAGCATCCCGCAGGTGCTAGATACTGTTTGGAGATACGCCACCGGCATAGGGGAGGCGGCGGACAGGCATGAGATCAGGGTGGGCTGGGTAAGACTGATCGACGAATAGTGATTTTATAATTTATCTATAAAACAAGCAACAATTCCGAATATTTCGTTTTTAGTATTTAGAATGTTGCAATTTTTTGGCAAATTTGTACTTGATAACACAAAAGTAGAACAGATTTAGCTGATAACCCTTATATTCAAAACCGCGAGCGTTAGCTCATGGCAGCAGGTATAGATGACATTGCCATATTCATCCCAAGACTTTTCGTGGACTCGGCTGATTTTGCTGTGGCAAGAGGGCTTGACCCGGCAAAGCTCAAGCAGGGTCTTGGAATATCCAGAATGGCAATAGTGGACGCAAATCAGGATCCTGCGTGCCTTGCGGCAAACGCGTGCCTAAAGCTCATGAAAAGGAACAACATAGCCCCAAGAGACGTCGGCAGGCTGTATGTTGCCACAGAATCTGCACTTGACGAATCAAAGGCCCTAAACTCCTATGTCGTAGGCATGCTAGAGCAGGTCTACGGTGACGGCACATTTGAGCACTGCGGCGGAATAGAATGCAAGTTTGCCTGTGTTTCTGGGTCCTACGCCCTGTATGATAATGCCAACTGGATACGAGCCGGCGAGGCAGAGGGCAAGTCTGCCATAGTCGTCGTATCAGATATCGCAAAATACGACATGGGCTCAAGCGGCGAGTACACGCAGGGGGCTGGCGCAATTGCCATGCTTCTTAACGACAACCCACGCCTTTTGCAATTTGACTCAAAGGTCACCTCGACCTCAATTAAAAACGAGTACGATTTTTACAGACCATTCGGAAAAGAGACCCCCATAGTTCACGGCCAATATTCAAACCTGCTTTACCTAATCCAAGTCAAAAAGGCCTTTGAAGCATACAAGAAAAAGGCCATACTGACGGGGCTCATCAATATACAGCCAGGCGAGACGATACTTGACCATATCGACTACCTATGCATGCACCTCCCATACTCAAACATGGGCAAGAAGGCGCTGTCCTACCTGCTCAGAAGGGAGTGGAGAAGCCTCCCAAGGTGGAAGAGGATAGTAGAGCAGACAGGAATGCAGGAGCCAGTTCCAAAGGATCCCAGAGGAACCATAGAATCCATCCTGGCAGACGAAGAATACATGGCAAAGGATCACGAGTTCACAAAGCTGTTCACAAGGACTAAAGAGTACCAGTCGTTCTACGAGGACAAGCTTGCCAGTTCCCTCATAGCATCATCCATGATAGGAAACCTGTATACGGCATCGCTGTATCTTGGGTTTAGAAGCTGCCTTGAGTTTGAATTCCAGAAGGGAATCGACCTGGAGGGAAAACGGTTCGGATTTGGCTCGTATGGAAGCGGAAGCAGCGCCATGGTGTTTTCAGGCATCATTCAACCAACATACAAGGAGATAGTGAGCAACATGAACATAGAGGCCGAGATGGGAGAGCGCATCAAGCTGTCGCTTGAGGACTACGAGGAGATTCATGAAAACAGGCGCAGCCCCGAACAAAGCCTTTTGAGTCCCAAGGACGAGTTTGTCTTGCTAGGAATAGAAAACAGCCCCGAAAGCAGGGGAGAGCGCAAATACGCCTTTTGTCAGTAACGCGATTCGTGGACTCCAGTTTGCAAAGCGACGACTCCCCCTCACCCATCAAGGACATACTGTACGCACAAATACAGAGGATTGGAGAGGCTGAAATCAGGCAGGCTGTAAATGACGATTCTGCGGCAATCATAAAGACGATCATAAATGACTCTAACCAAAAAATCAAGGAGGCTTCAGGCAGCAACGATGAAAAGTATTGCGGATTTGTCGAGGGTCTTTTCCACTATCTTTTGACAAACGCGCTAATTCCGAGCCAGAGGAAGATTACAGTGAACGGCACGGACATTGACATGGTAATTCCAGACGCTAGAACTCTCTCCTCTTCACCAAAAAACGCCATCGTGATACACTTTGCAAAATCGCCGGAGACGTCAGGTCGGCATCTTGCAGCAGTCGGGGCGATCCAGCCGGCCAGGGAAAATGTGTGGGTAGTATCATACAAAGGAGCAGTTCCAGGCTACAAGACGTATGAGATCGCAGGCAGTCAGAGTATTGGGGATCTTTTTGAGGACATAAAAAAATTCGCCTCGACGACTCCGCAGTCAAGGTTCAAGATATTCAAGGTCGGCTCATGACGAGATGAGATCAAAAAGCTTGCTTTCTGCCACAACGCCTGATGCCTTGGGCAGGTCCAAGTTTTTCATGAACGGAAGCGTGCAGAGCACCTCGATTCCACTAAGATTCTCAAGGTCCTGCCCAAGTTCTTCCAAATCGTAGCCTCGCTCTGCCCCGATTATGACCAAGCCCCGGACGGCAATGCCCCGTCTTTTGCAGGCATCACAGGTAAGCAGCGTATGATTGACAGTTCCAAGCTTTGAGCTTGCCACAATTACGGTGTCAAGCCCCATATCCCTGATGAGATCCGCTACGAAGTAGTTTTTTAGAATCGGAGTCAAAACCCCGCCTATCCCCTCAACTAGGACAGTATCGTGCAGCGATTGCAGTATCTCAAACTGCCGAAGTGCCAGACCCATGTCGATGTCAAAGCCTAGTCGGTTCGCAGCGCCGTATGGCGAACTCTCAATGGCAAAGAAGAACGGGTTTATCATCGCCTCTGGGTCTTGTATGCCGGCAGCCTCGGCAAGCAGAGCCACGTCCTCGGAGCGATACCCGTGCTTGCGTTCAGCCCCGGTAGCAAACGGCTTCATTATGCCGACGTTCACCCCCCTAGTCCTTAACGCAGATGCAGAAGCGGCAGTGACTGTGGTTTTTCCCACACCGGTGTCAGTTGCCGTGAAAAACCATGACTTCATACCCTCTCTGAATGTGCTGGGTGATTAATCTCTCACGGTTTAATTATTAATGCGACATGACAGACGGGGTATATGCGCAGGCATGTGTGGCACCCGTACACTCAGATGAGCGAGTGGACCGAGTTTACAAAAATAGTCAGAGGCGACGGCATGTGGCTTGTGGACTCGAAGGGGCACAGGATGCTCGACGGAGTAGCAAGCATGTGGTGCAATGTCTGGGGCCACTCCAAAAAGGAGCTGATAACTGCGATGGCAAGACAGGCATCAAAGACGCCGCACTCGTCGTTATTCAACCTAACTCACGAGGGCGCCGAGACGCTTGCTGCAAAGCTCGTGGACATATCACCCAATATGCACAGTGCGTTCTACTCAGACAACGGCTCAACTGCCATGGAGATTGCGTTCAAGATGGCAATACAGTACTGGCAGAACACAGACCACAAATCAAAGACAAAGTTTGCTACCTTACAAAACGGGTACCACGGAGACACCTTTGGCACCATGTCCGTAGGATACGTCCCCGCTTTTTTCTGGCGGTTCAGGGAAAACATGTACAAGACAATCCAGATACCGTTTTCAAACAGTTACCGCCTTCCAAAGAATACAAAGGGCGAGGATTATTACGAGCAGACGCTAGAAAAGATAGAAAGACTGCTTGCTAAAAACGACAGAATAGCGGCGTTTGTGATGGAGAGCGGGGCGCAGGTGGCAGGCGGTGTGAACATATACCCGGACGGCTTCCAGATGAAGGTGAGCGGCCTGTGCAAAAAGCACGGCGTTTTGCTGATTCTGGACGAAATTGCAACAGGGTTTGGCAGGCTCGGCTCGCTCGTAGAATACGTATCACAGAAAAGCAGGCCCGATCTTGTGGCATACGGGAAGATGCTGACTGCGGGGTACGTGCCAATGTCTGTCACGCTTGCGTCAAAAAAGATCTACGACTCGTTCTTAGGAAAGTATTCTGAGAAAAAACACCTGTACCACGGCCACACGTTTACGGCAAATCCGCTGGCGTGCGCAGTGGCAAACGAAAATCTTCGCCTGTACGCAAAGTCGGGGCTAATCAAAAAAATCAGAAAAAAATCAGAGATGCTGGAAAAAAGGTCTGATGAAATAAGACAGATTCCAATGGTAGGAGATGTTAGACACAAGGGCATGCTCATGGGAATCGAGCTTGTCTCCGACCGAAAAAAGAAGACGCCGCCCGTGTTTTCACAGTCGACAAACAAGATTGTTTTTGAGGAGGGAAAAAGGCGCGGAGTGTATTTGAGAACACTCGGCAATATAATCACGCTGGTCCCACCCCTTGCAATATCAGAGAAAGAGCTTGACATGCTTGTTGACGGGACGATAGAAACAATCAAGGCAGTGTCAAAGGTTGCAAAATAATTGTAAACCTTGTGAGTGCATCGAGGTTAACAATTGAAAAATTAATTAACCGTCCCCAATTTTTAGGAGGTGTTGGCTGCAGACAGCGAGTTGATTTTAGGCTGCCAGAACAAAGCGATGGCAAATGCGAGTCTCTCGGAAAGCGAGCTCACCGCACTGATGAACGTGCCAGAGGAGAGCATCAAAAGTCTGTCGGACGCGGCAAACAAGATAACGCGGTTTTTTCACGGAAAAAAAGTCGATGTAGAACAGATTGTGAACATTAAAAAAAACTATTGCAGCGAGGACTGCTCATTTTGCGGCCAGTCGGCCTTTTTTAACACGGGTAATGAGGGATACCAACTTCTGCCTGCAGAGCAAATAGTTGAGAGGGCAAGAAAGGCAAAGGACGAGGGGGCAGAGTCCTACTGCCTGGTTGCCGCGTGGAGGGAGCCGTCCCAGAATGACTTTGAGAAGGTGTGCGATACGATAGATAAGATAAACAGGATGGTTGGAATCGGCATCGAGTGTAGTTTGGGATTTCTTACGCCGGAGCAGGCAAGTCGACTCAAGTCCCTTGGCGTGCGCAGGTACAACCACAATCTTGAAACCGCAAGATCAAAGTTTGGCGAAATCTGCACCACCCACACATACCAGGACAGACTTGATACGCTACACATTGCTAGGAATGCCGGGCTTGAGCTGTGCACAGGCGGCATCATAGGTCTTGGGGAGTCAAGGCAGCAGAGACTTGAATTGATATTAGAACTTGCAAGACTGAGACCAGAAGAGGTAACAATTAACATCCTAGTTCCAATGCCCGGAACTCCGCTGGAAATTCAAAAGCCGCTTCCGTTGGATGAGATACTACGCACCTTTGCAGTAACACGATTTGCCATTCCTGGCGCGATAATAAAAATATCCGGGGGCCGTGAAGTTCACCTGCACGATTCAGGGGAGGAGTTGCTGCTCAGTGGGGCAAATGGGATTATCAGTTCCGGGTACCTCACAATGGGGGGAAACGCAATGGATGAGGACCTTGATATGATCAAGAAGATCAATCTTGAAGCAAAAGCTTAAGTTCGCAGAAAGAGCGCTGCGGAAAATCAGAGACGACAACCTGTACAGGCATCTGCGATACGGCAAGGTAAGCAAGCAATACATCACATTTGGCAGAAAGAGATTACTGAACCTCTGTTCGAACGACTATCTCGGTATTTCGGTATCTGCCAAAAGCGTCCCGCAGATGCAGTCTAGCTCAAGACTTGTCTCAGGAAATGACACGTCCTTTGAAAGGCTTGAGGGAGTTCTTGCGTCCCACAAGTCTCAGAAAGGCGCGCTTGTATTCCCCACAGGATACATGGCGAACATTGGTGCGATATCTGCACTGGCAAAAAAAGGCGCAGTGATACTTAGCGATGAATTAAACCATGCGAGCATAATTGAGGCATGCAGGCTAAGCGGCGCAAAGACGCTCATCTACAAGCACAACGACGTCGAGGATCTGCAAAAAAAGATCAGGGGGGCAAAGGAAAAGACGAGGTTCATCGTAACTGAGGGAATCTTTAGCATGGATGGGGACTTTGCCGACCTAAAACACATCACAGAGATTGCGGAAAGAAACGGCGCAGTCCTGGTTTTGGATGATGCACACGGAGATTTTGCCGTGGGTAAGGACGGAAAGGGCTCGGCCCAGTTTCTTGGGGTCGAAAAAAAGATTGATGTTTACGTGAGCAGCCTCAGCAAGGGCCTCGGATCGTTTGGCGGATACGTTGCGTCGGATGACGCAATAGTAAACCTGTGCGTTAACAGCGCCCGCTCGTTCATCTACACGTCGGCACTCCCCTCGTTTCTTGTCGAGATGTCGCTGCGCAGATTCAAGGCGGACCGCGCGCCAAGGCAGAGAAGGCTTGAGAAAAACGCGCGCGTATTCACAGAGGGCCTAAGGAGGATCGGATACGACATAAGATCGTCAACGCACATAATTCCGATAATCGTTGGCGGCGAGAAGAGGGCATTGGAGTTTGGCAAGTACCTTATGGACAACGGAGTTTTCGCACAGCCGATAAGATATCCCACAGTCCCGAAAAACAGCGCACGGCTCAGAGTCTCCATGACGGCATGGCTTTCAGAAGGCAACATAGGAGATGCCCTGAGTGTATTTGAAAAAGCGGGAAAGAAATTCGGGGTTTGTTAGCTACCTTTGCATGTCATAGCCAAGAAACATAGGGGATCCCACATACACCGCAACTGCGATGACGGCTGCAAGAACAACTCCGACTATGATAAATCTCTTGTTCATATCCAGACTCTTTTTCTAGTTGGATAAAAAGTAATACAAATCTGGCTGCAAATCGGAACTGATCTGGAAGAACCCTTTAATAAAAAAATCAAGACCAAACAGTGTTGACGGAGATCACAGTGGCTGTTGCCGCGTTCGCAGGGCTCGGCTCGTTTCTTGCACCATGCATACTCCCAGTGATACCCGCATTTTTGGCGTACATATCTGGAACCACGCTGACGGACCTGCAGAAAAACAACGGTGCACTCATGCTGACAAGCAGATTCAACATCGTGATGAACACCGTCTTCTTTGTGCTCGGGTTTTCTGTGGTATTTTCCGTGTTTGGCGTAATCATAAACAGCGTTCTTTCCGAGACTGCCCTAACGCTGACTTCCAGCTTTAATCAGATCGGCGGCATCATAATAATCGGATTTGGCGCTTTTGTATTGCTAGCAACGCAGATACCAAGGCTGAACGCCGAGAAAAGACTGTTCCCAAAGGGCGGAAAGGCAAGCTATCCGCTCTCGTTCGTGTTCGGACTGGCTTTTGCCACCTCGTGGACTCCATGCATAGGACCTATTCTTGGAAGCATACTCACACTTGCGGCAACTACCCCGAGCCAGGCATTCACACTGCTGCTTGCCTATTCGTTAGGCCTTGGCGTGCCGTTCATTGTGATGGGCGTGTTTTTTTCAAGAATGACGCGGCTCATAAGGGCGCTCAGCATGCACCTAAAATATTTCTCGCTCGTAATGGGCGCATTCATAATCTTGCTTGGCGTTTTGGTGCTGACAAACCAGCTGGCAACCATTGCCAGTTTTCCGTTTTTAAACGAGGTACTGCTCGGGTAAGGGTATGAAATCTGAGATTAAAACTGCCATAATTATGGGAGCTGTTGTAGCAGTAGCCATCATGGCTGCAAGCGTCTACTTTGCATCCCTCGACATGGGACATCAAGGGACTGGAATCCAGTCGGCAGCATCAGGCGCGGACAAGTCAGGCCTGAAGAAGGCACCGGCGCTAAACGGGATTGCAGGATACATCAATACCGACGAGTCACTTGCCGAAGAGTTGGAGGGCAAGGTGGTGCTGTACGATATCTGGACGTACAGCTGCATCAACTGCATCAGAACGCTTCCCTACATCACGGCATGGGATGAAAAATATTCCGACATGGGGCTGATCATAGTGGGAATACACTCTCCTGAATTTGAGTTTGAGAAAAACATAGAAAATGTCAGAGCTGCCGTGAACAAGTACGGGATAGACTACCCAGTAGTGCTTGACAACGAGAAGGAGATATGGGACTCGTTTGGCAACAGATACTGGCCAAGAAAATACATTGCAGATCATGAAGGGTACATCAGATACGACCACATAGGAGAAGGATCGTACGACGAGACAGAGAGGATAATTCAGAGCCTGCTGGCAGAGAGGGAATCAAGTCTTGGCATGCAGGTTTCGGCGGCGCAACCGCTGGTGGACATACGTGAGTTTGAACACGAAACGAGAACTCCGGAGCTATACTTTGGATACAACTTTGCATTCGGAAGAAGCCAGCTCGGAAACTCGGAGGGCTTTCAGCCGAACATGGATGTGAGCTACAAAGTTCCAAGCCAGTTACGGGAGAATCACTTCTACATGGACGGAACGTGGAAAAATCTCGGAGACAAAATGATGCTTGCGTCAGAGTCTGGCAGAATCATTTTGCCGTACCATGCAAAACAGGTCAACATAGTGGCAGCCGGAAATGCGAGCTTGGAAATATTGATAGACGGAAATCCAATCAGCCCATCCATTGCGGGCACGGACATAGTTGATTCCAACAGGGTGACGGTATCGGGGCCGACTCTTTACAACCTGGTAAACGAGCAAGGCGCGTCACGCCACACAATAGAGATAAGGGTGGACGGTCCCGGCTTTGAAATTTACACGTTTACCTTCGGATAGTGTAACTGCATACCCTTGTAACCGGAGTGACAGCACCGTCGGTTACAAGCTTGTTTAAAACCCATTTTACTATCATTAGGAAGAAAATGGGGTCAATAAGCGACAAATGGAATGATTTTGGGAGATCGGATAACCTGTCACAGAGAATACTGGACAAGGTAAAGCCGGATGTGCCGCTAAAAAATAAAATCGACGTGGCGCAGAAAAACCTCCAGCTTCAGATAGTAAAGCTTGACACCATAGGTGAGAAAATAAAGAAAAAGAATGATTATATTTTTAACAAGATTGTTTTTGCACAAAAATCAAACAACAACATGCAGGCAAAGGCGTACGCAACTGAACTTTTAGAGATTAGAAAAATGCACAACATGGTAAACGGTGCAAAACTGGCACTAGAGCAGATCCAGCTTAGGCTCAACACGGTATCAGAACTTGGCGACATTGTCGTGACGCTGAGCCCATGCATGTCCGTGATAAAGGGGCTTGGAACTTCGCTGTCCGGAATAATGCCGGAGGCGACAAACTCTATGCAAAACCTATCGCAGATACTGGGAGACGTGCTCACAGGATCATCGATGAATGTCGGCGATTCAACTATGGCCACATACAATACAAGCTCAGACACGCTTGCAATACTCGAAGAGGCGCAATCTCTAATCGAGGGCCAGGCAAGGGCAAGCATTCCAGAGCCG
>Ga0169931_10000885_pt1 | contig 49969 bp, 49 predicted proteins | sample Kivu_15m_20L_FD_129675 | JGI IMG/M metagenome (GOLD analysis project Ga0169931, IMG submission 129675) | Freshwater microbial communities from Lake Kivu, Western Province, Rwanda to study Microbial Dark Matter (Phase II) - Kivu_15m_20L... | ecosystem: Environmental > Aquatic > Freshwater > Lake...
AAAACGAGCCCGGCAGCTCGATCATGCCCGGCAAGGTGAATCCCACCCAGGCCGAAAGCCTGACGATGGTGGCCGTGCAGGTGATGGGTAACAACACGGCAGTGCAACTTGCCGCCAGCCAGGGCAATTTCGAACTGAATGTGTTCAAGCCCCTGATCGCCTACAACCTGCTGGAGAGCATCGAGCTGCTCACAGGGAGCTGCAGCGGCTTCCGTGAGCACTGCATAGAGGGGTTGCAGGCCAACGAAAGTCGCATCGAGACCCTGCTGGATCAAAGTCTGATGCTGGTGACTGCCCTCACCCCCCAGGTCGGTTACGACCGGGCCTGCGCCATCGCCAAGCATGCTCACAACCACCAGCTCAGCCTCAGGGAGGCGGCCCTGGTGCTCGGCGAGATCAGCGCGGAGCAGTTTGACCAGTGGGTGCAGCCGGAGATGATGGTTTAGTCCAACCAGCTGATCTAAAGGAAATCATTCACCCCCACTGACTGTTACAACTTTGACTGAAACTGGGGCTCCCCGCTGATGGTATGGATGAATGGTTGAGAGTGCCGAACCTCTGCTGGAGCGCGATGTGCTTGCCAGCCTCAACAGGTTGCGCAACGGCCCCGGTGCCCTGCGCCTGGCCAGCCACCTGCTCACGATCGTCCTGGGAGGGCTGATCTGGGCTCAGCAGGGCTGGCCCCTGGCCCTGCGGCTGGCAGGGATGCTGAGCTGTGGAGTTGGCCTGGCCACAAGCTTTGCGCCCCTGCATGAGTGCTGCCACCGCACGGCCTTCCGCGGCAGAAAGGTGAACGACGCGGTGGCCTGGATGGCAGGACTGCTGAGCTTCTACAACTCCACCTACTACCGGCGATACCACCAGTGGCATCACCGCTACACCCACCAACCCGGGCTCGATCCTGAACTGGACGACCCCGTTCCCACCACCCTCTGGACCTACCTGCTGGAGCTGGGCGGCTGGAATTGGTGGGCCGGCAAATTGGCAGGCTACAGGCGTCTCCTGTGGGGCAATCTCAGCGGCATTCCTTACCTCAGCCCTGAGATAGTCCCCCAGGTACGCCGCTCGGTGCGCCTCCAGTTCGGTGTATATCTTGCCCTGGCCCTGGTCTCGCTCATTGGTGCCAATGGGTTTCTGTTCTGGTTCTGGTTATTGCCACTGGCAGTGGGTCAGCCCCTGCTTCGCTTTCTGCTGTTGGCTGAACACAGCGGCTGCAGCTTCTGCAGCGACGGCACCCGAAACACCCGCACGACCCATACGATCTGGCCGGTTCGCTGGCTGATGTGGAACATGCCTTTCCACGCCGAGCACCACCTCTACCCCTCTCTGCCGTTTCACGCCCTGCCAGCCGCCCACGGGCCCATCGCCTCCCACCTGGAGCATTGTGATGCCGGCTACCTGGCGGTGCACCGCCGGCTGCTGCAAAACCTGCGCTCCCTCGAGCTGCCGGCATGAACGCCAGCCGGCACCAACTCGGTGACCTGGCCCTGAGCTGCGGCAAGACCATCGACTCCGCCCAGATCACTTACCTCCAAATCGGCGAACTGAACGCCAGTCGCTCAAACCTGATCCTTGTACCCACCTCCTATGGCGCCCGGCCTGAAGACCTGGCCTGGCTGGCGGGTCAGGTGCTGGATCCCGGGCGCTGGTGCATCGTGATCGCTGGCCAGTTCGGGAACGGCATCTCCAGCAGCCCCAGCAACAGCTCCATGGGGCTGGCGGAGCAGGGCTGGGTGGTGAGCCATCGCGACAACGTTCGCGCCCAACGCCAGCTTCTGCGGGAGGTATTCGGTGTGGAACGGCTCGCGTTGGTCTATGGCTGGTCAATGGGAGCCCAGCAGGCCTACCGGTGGGCCACGGACTATGCCGATCAGGTGGAGCGGATCTGCTGCGTTTGCGGCACCGCCCGCACCACCCCCCACAACAGGCTGTTCTGCCTGAGCCTGCGCCAGGCCCTTACGGCGGATCGTCACTGGACCGGAACCGGCTTCTGCGCACCGCCGGAGCAGGGCTTACGCACTTTCGCCCTGATCTATGCAAGCTGGGCGGCCAGCCAGCCTTTTTTTCGCTCGGTCAAAGGGCCGGTCGAAGAGCACGTGGAGAGCCAGTGGCTCCCCCACTACCGGCGCCATGACCCCCACGATCTGATCGCCATGCTGGACACCTGGCTCGCCCATGACGTGTCCTCCGGCGGCGACCTCCCAGCCAGCCTCAGCCGTATCCGCGCCTGCGCGGCGGTGGTAGCCGGCAGCCACGATCTCTACTTCACCCCGGAGGATCTGAAAGCCGAGGCGGCCGCCATTCCCAACGCCGAGTTCCACCTGATCAACTCGGAACTAGGCCACCGTGCCGGCAATCCCCACAGCAGCCAGGCCGAGCAGCTTCAGCTGCGTTCGATCGTCAACCACCTTCTGCAGCAGATGCCCCATGACTGACCTCACCCAGCGCCTCGAAGAGCTCGAGCTGCGGTTCGTGCTGGTGTCCTTCACCGACCTGTTCGGTATCCAGCGGGCCAAGCTGGTGCCGGTCTCCGCCCTGGCGGGAATGGCCAGCGAGGGCGCTGGCTTTGCCGGTTTTGCCGCCTGGCTCGATCTCTCCCCCGCCGATGGCGATGTGCTGGCAGTGCCCGATCCGGCCAGCCTCACCGCTCTCCCCTGGCAGGCAGGCGTCGGCTGGATGGCCGCCGAGCTCACTCTCAATGGGTCAGCGATGGCCCAGTGTCCGCGCCGGCTGCTGCGGCTGCAGCAGGAGCGGGCCGCCACCCTCGGTTTTGAGCTGCGCAGCGGCGTGGAGGCGGAATTCTTCCTGCTCAGCCCGGATGGGGCGGCGATCGCCGATACGGCCGATCACCAGGAGAAGCCCTGCTACGACCAGCTGGCCCTGATGCGCCGCTTCGGGCTGATCGGCCCCCTCCTCACGGCGATGGAGCAGCTGGGCTGGGGCCCGTACCAGGCCGACCACGAGGACGCCAACGGCCAGTTCGAGCTCAACTGGACCTTCACCGATGCCCTCACCACCGCCGATCGTCATGCATTTTTCAAGGTGATGGTGAAGGCGATGGCGGAACAGCAGGGCATGAGGGCCAGCTTCATGGCCAAGCCCTTCGCCGACCTAACCGGCAACGGCTGCCACACCCATCTCTCTCTCTGGGGCACCTCTGGTCAGAACCTCTTCCATGACCCAGAGGGGGAACTGGGCCTCTCGGCACTGGCGTACCACTTCCTGGGGGGCCTGCTCACCCACGCGCCTGCCCTGTGCGCCATCACCAATCCCACACTGAACAGCTATCGACGTCTGGCCGCGCCACCCACCAGCTCCGGCGCCACCTGGAGCCCGGGCGGCATCAGCTACACCGGCAACAACCGCACCCATATGGTGCGCATCCCCGATGATCAGCGCCTGGAGCTGCGCCTGCCTGACGGCTCGGCCCATCCCTATCTCCTTCAGGCGGCGATCCTGGCTGCAGGGCTAGATGGGATCGAGCACCAGCTTGATCCGGGTCCGCGCCATGACAACGACAACTACGCCATGCCCCTCTGCCCGGACCAATGCCAGCGGCTGCCAGCCGACCTGGGCGAGGCCCTCGACGCCTTTGCCGCAGACTCGGCCCTGCGCCAGGCCCTGGGGGAGGAATTCTGCCAGGCCTACGAACGCCTGCGCCGCCGTCAATGGCTGCGCAGACGGGGAGACATCAGCGACGCCGAACGCTGCATGGGCCTTGATGGCTAGAGCAAATTAGCCGCCAGTTCAGCCAGTTCACTGCGCTCACCCCGCAGCAGGGTCACGTGGCCAGCGAGCGCCTGGCCCTTGAAGCGCTCCACCAGCCAGGTGAGACCGTTGCTCTCGGCGTCGACGTAGGGGTTGTCGATCTGGTACGGGTCGCCGGTGAGCACGATCTTGGTGCCCTCGCCCACCCGGGTCACGATCGTCTTGACCTCATGGGGGGTGAGGTTCTGGGCTTCATCCACCACCATGTACTGGCGGGGAATGGAGCGACCGCGGATGTAGCTGATCGCCTCAACTTCCAACAGCCCCATTCCCTTCAGATCGGTCCAGTTACTGCGGGGGCCGCGGTGGCTGCTGCCCCGGCCACTGCGGACCTCCTCCTCCCCAGCTCCACCGAGCAGGTAATCGAGGTTATCGATGATCGGCTGCATCCAGGGACCCATCTTCTCCTCAAGGTCACCGGGCAGGAAGCCAATCTCCTTGCCAAGTGAGATCACTGGGCGAGTCACCAGCAGCCGTTCATAGAGGCGGTCGTCGGCCACCTGATGCAGACCTGCGGCCAGGGCGAGCAGGGTCTTGCCCGTTCCCGCCTTGCCCACCAGGGTGACCAGCTGGATCTCCGGATCGAGCAGCAGATCCAGTGCAAAGGTCTGTTCCCGGTTGCGGGCCTGGATGCGCCCCAGCTTTGCCTTCGGGACCCGCTGGAGTGGTTGAAGTGTTGAAGACTTGGCATTGAAACGGGCCAGCAACGTATGGGTGGGCTGGGCCCGATTGACCAGGGTTACCCCTTCATTGGCCAGGAGAGGGCTGTCCACCGCCAGACCCTCCACCGCCAGGCCGGGAGGATGCTTGACCTGATCCATCTGCTCCACACTCACCCAGAGTTCGCAGAGGCCGGGGTAAAGGTCGCCGATGTCGACCCGATCACTGGTGTAGTCCTGGGCGATGAGCCCTACCGCATCGGCCTTGATCCGCAGATTGGTGTCCTTGGTGACCAGGATCACCGGTGGCTGGCTGCCAATCACCGCCTGCAGTCGCTGCTCCTCAAGGGCCACCGCCAGGATGTTGTTATCCCCATTACCTGCCTTGAGCTCAGGGGGCAGCTGGCTGAGGGTCTCACTGCGGCAGAACACCACCTTGAGGGTGCCACCCTGATCGCCATTGGCCACGCCATCGGCCAGGTTGCCCTGGGCGCGCAACCCATCAAGCAACCGGGAAACCTGGCGGGCGTTGCGTCCCTTCTCAGCTGGATCGCGCTTGAACCGGTCGATCTCCTCCACCACCTCGATCGGGATCAGGATGTGGTTGTCCTCAAAGCGGGTCAGGGCGGCGGGATCGTGCAGCAACACGTTTGTGTCGAGCACGAAGGTTTTGCGCATGCGGGTCAGGGAGATCGCTATGGCGAAAAGCTAAAGCCAATGGCGCACCTACGCTCCAGCGGTTCTTGCCCAGTCGCAATTTGGCTCCCCCGTCCATGGCAATTTTCATCTTGAAACCCTTGCTGGCGCTGGTCCTGCTGCTGGGGCTTGCCCTTGTCTGGCTGGAACTGCGCCACCGCCTGCGTCCTGCCTCCCCATTGCGACTGCGGGCCGGGCTTTTCGAGGTGGATACCAGCGGGGCCGGCCTGGAGGTCAGCGGCACGATCACCCTCAGCAACACCCACCAGCGCATGGAGGTGATGGTGCCCGAGATCGAGCTCAGGCCAAGCCTGCTTGGCCGGGGGGACCTCGGCGGCATCACGGTGAGCGGCAGGATCGAGGCGCTCCATCCCGACGAGGATTCCCGCCCTGATGGCTACTGGGCCGCCTACATCGTCAAGGGGGGAAAGGGGACCCAGGCCCGCATCCGCATCAGCGTCGGGGGTGCCTGCGGCCAGCCCCTCGACCGGACCCTGCTGGACACCCTCTGGCTGGAGATTCTCTGGGTCAGCTACGGCCCCTTCGGCCGATTGCAACGGCGCGACGCAATCCTGATAACGTTGCAGCAGCCTGCCCCATTGGCAGCAGAGACGGCCCGCTGGAGGGAGGGTGATCGCTGTCGGGTGCTGCCGGTGGGCACCCACCTGCTCGGGGTGCTGGACAACCCTGAAGCCGTGCTGCGCCGCTATGCCGGCGGGCTGATTCAGCCCGGGGATGTGCTCACCATCGGCGAAACCCCCCTGGCGGTGATGCAGGGGCGCTACCAGCATCCCGCCAACGTGGAGCCGAGCATGCTGGCCCGCCAGCTCTGCCGGGTGTTCCATCCAACCAGCTCCCTGGCGACCGCCTGTGGCCTGCAAAGCCTGATCGACGTGGTCGGACCGGCCCAGGTGCTGGGGGCCTGGATAGTCGGCCTGGGCCTCAAGCTGGTGGGCAGCAAGGGCTGGTTCTACCGCCTGGCCGGAGACCAGGCCAGGCTGATCGATGACATCACCGGCACCACCCCGCCCTACGACCAGACGATTGTGCTGGGCCCAGAGCAGCCAACCGCCTTCTGCGTCGCCATGGCCCGCTGCCTCGGAGTGGATGTGGCGGTTGTCGATGTGAACGACCTGGGGAGGGTCAAGGTGCTCGCCTCCAGCCCGGGGTGCGATGAAGCTTTGCTGGAGCGGGCCCTCAGGCCCAATCCTGCCGGCAACGCCAATGAGCGCACTCCGCTGGTGCTGGTGCGCCCAGGCTGAGACCTATCCCCGCAGGCCCGGATAAGCTTGTTACGTCGGTGTCAGTACCCGCCCCCCATGCTCGGGATTCTGCAGCCGTCCCCAGCCAGTTCCGCCTTGCCGCAGCGGCCCGAACCGGAGAGTTGGCGCCTTGAGCCCCTGGCGGGCTGGCATCTGCCCTTGCTCAACGGTCCCACCTTTCTGCCCCTGCAACCGCTGCTGCAGAGGGCGGTACTCCTGGGCCTGCCGGAGCGGGTACTGCATGCTGTGCGGGCCAGACCATCCCTGGCACCCCAGGTGATGGTTGCCCTCAGTGGGCAGATCCCCCTTGGCCTGATCGTCACCCGACGACTCAACCGCAGCGGCAGTTGCTGGCAGATCGAGCACCTGCGGCTTGCCCCTGGCGCCGGTCATCCGGAACTCGCCTCCACCCTGGTGCGCCAGGCCATCCAGCAGGCCAAGGGTGCGGCGAGCTGGATCGCCACCGCCTCGACCCTCGATGAGGACCGGCTGGCAATGTTGAGAGAACAGGGATTCCAGCCGCTGCGCACCGACCGGCTCTGGTGCTGGAATCCCTCCTCCGACCAGGGGACCTCCAGCTGGACCCTGCCGGCCGACCTGCAACTCACCCCCCTGAACCGCAGCAGCGCCATGCTGCTCTGGCACCTGGAGCAGGCGGCCTGTCCGGCCCGGCTGAGGCAACTGTTGGACAGGCGCGTCGAAGATCTGCTCGATCAGAGTCATGGCAGGGGCTGGATGCTGGTCGATGCCAGCCGGGAACAGGCGGTAGCTGCCGTGCGCTGGATCGGCGACCATCCCGGTGGTGGCCATGACGTGGAACTGAGTTTCCACCCCGGCTGGGAGCAACTGGTGGGCCCGGCCAGTGAGCTGCTCCTACGCCAGATCCAGGCCGCGCTGGGGGGCCAATCCCCACTGTGGCTGCGCTGTGACCTGCGTCAGAAGAAGCTGCAGCAATGGCTTGCCAGCCTCGGGGCCAGCGAACGGGGTGAGCGGGTGCTGATGGCACGCAGTGTCTGGCGGCGTCAGGTGCTGCAGCCACCATCTCGGGCTGCCCGGGGCCTCGAAGCAATCCTGGAGCAGTGGCAGCCCCGCCGCCGCCCCTTGCCCACACCGACCCCCTTGGCACCGCCCTAGTGGAGAGGTCAGCCCCCAAACTCCAGTCGGTGCTTGCCCTTGACGTAGGACGCCGTCGCGTAGGCCTGGCTGGATGCGACCGGCTTGGGATCACGGTGACCCCCCTGCCCCCCCTGGCCCGGCGACGGTTCGCGCTCGATCAGGCCCACCTCGGCGAGCTGGTGCGCCAACGGCAGGTCACGGCCCTCGTGGTGGGTCTACCGCTGGACAGCAAAGGCCAGATCACCGTCCAGGCAAGCCACTGCCTGCGCTACGGGCAACGCCTGGCCCGCCAGCTGGGCCTGCCCCTTGCCTGGGTAAATGAACACTCCAGCAGCTGGGCTGCCGCCGAGCTGAATGGGCTGCAGGGGGACCGCAGCGGGGCCCTCGACAGCGCCGCGGCAGCCCTTTTGCTGAAGCAATGGCTGCTGGAAGGGCCCGAACCGGTGTTACCGGCGACCATCCCCGACAGCGCATCTGCCGCCTTTGCACCATCCTGGGGAGATCAATTCTCTGAAGATGACGCCCGAACCCCCCACCGACGTGACCGCTGACCTGCCAGCCGATGTGCCCACGCTGCTCGTGAGGGATAGCCACGGGCGCGAACTGCTCTGTTTTCTGGAACAGCTGATTCCTCTCGATGGCAATGACTACGTGCTGCTCACCCCGGTTGACACCCCTGTCTGCCTCTTCCGCCTCGAGGATGACGAAGACCCGGAACTGATCGACACCATCGATGCCACCGAGCCGATCCTGTCGGTTGCCGATGTGGTGCTGCAGGAGCACGATCTAACCCTGGTGCGTTCGGCGGTCACCTTGACCGTGAGCGGCGAACTGGACGAACCGGAGCCCGATGAACTCGATGATGACGATGACGAAGATGACTCGGAAACCTACGAGCTGCTGGTGAGCTTCCTGGCCGAGGATCGCGAATACGGTCTCTACATTCCCCTGGACCCCTTCTTCGTGGTGGCCCGCATGGAGGGTGAGGTGGCCGTATTGGTGGAGGGAGAGGAGTTCGAAAGGGTCCAACCGAGAATCGAGGCCGAACTCGATGATCTGGAACCAGACGGCTGATGCTGCGTCAGCTGCTGCGCCCCAACTGGCTCCCGGACTGCACCCTGGCTGAGCTGCCCCTGCAGGCATTGCTTGACCAGCAGATCAGGGCGCTGGTGCTGGACGTTGACCGCACCCTGCTGCCACGTCGCCAGAAGGTTCTGCCCGAATCCATGGCGCAATGGTTGCAAAGGGCAAGGCAAACCATGCCAATTCACCTCTTCAGCAACAATCCCTCCCGCAAACGGGTGGGGACGGTGGCAGACCAGCTCAACCTGCCCTACACAATTTCAGCTGGCAAGCCGAGGCGCAGTGCTCTGCGGCGGGTGTTGGCTGAGTTGAAGCTCCCCCACCACGAAGTGGCCCTGATCGGTGATCGTCTCTTCACCGACGTGATCGCCGGAAACCGGCTGGGACTCTTCACGGTGTTGGTCAAACCCACCGATCCCCTCGGGCAGCCCTGCAAGCGGGATCGTCTGCAGAAAATCGAGCTGCTTGTCGCGCGGCGACTGGGCACCTCCCTGGGTTGATGGCAACCACCGATGGGGACAACAAGCCCTCCCTGCGCCGGGTGATCAAGGTGGGGACCAGCCTGCTCAGGGGCAGCACCGGAAGGCCCACAGCAGCGGTGATCGCTGATCTGGCGGCAAGCCTCAGCCGCCAGCAGCGCAGGGGCGATGCCATTGCCCTGGTGACCAGTGGGGCCGTTGGACTGGGATGCACGGCCATGGCCCTTCGGCAGCGGCCCAGGGAGTTGGTGGCCCTGCAGGCAGCAGCAGCCGTAGGCCAGGGGCGACTGATGGCCCTGTACCAGGACGCCTTCGCAGTGAGGGGCCTCGCCGTAGCCCAGGTGCTGCTCACCAGGGGCGACCTGGCATCTCGGCGCCGTTATCAGAATGCCTGCCGCACCCTGGAGCAGCTGCTGGCCTGGGATGTGGTGCCGGTGGTCAACGAGAACGACACCCTCGCCACCGATGAACTGCGTTTCGGCGACAACGACACCCTCTCGGCCCTGATAGCGGTGGCGATCGGAGCCGACGAACTGGTGCTGCTAACCGACGTGGACCGCCTCTACTCCGGCGACCCCCGCAGCGACAGCTCCGCCCAGCCGATCGAGGAGGTGCGCACCCTCGCCGAGCTGGAGCGCCTTGGCGCCGTGGCCAGCGGCGGCGGCCAGTGGGGTACCGGCGGCATGACCACCAAGCTGGCGGCAGCCCGCATCGCAACCTCCAGCGGCATTCGGGTGCACCTGGCCGATGGACGCGACCCGGCGGTGCTGGATGCCCTGCTGGCCGGCGAGCGGGTGGGAACCGTCTTTCAACCCAGCCCAACCCCCCTGGCCAACCGCAAGGGCTGGCTGGCCCACGCCCTGCTGCCCAAGGGCACCGTGCATCTGGATGCGGGGGCAGAGCGTGCCCTGACCCTCCAGGGTGCCTCCCTGCTGGCCGTGGGAGTGCGGGCAGTGGAAGGGCAGTTCGGCCGGCGGGAGGCGGTGCGACTGGTGGCCAGTGATGGCAGGGAACTGGGGCGGGGCCTGGCCAGCCTGGGCAGCAACGAGCTGGCAGAGATGATCGGATGTGCCGGCGTGGAGGTGGTGCACCGCGATCACCTTGTGCTCACCGGCAGCTGAGCCCGACCTACGATCCGTCCAGACCACATACCTGGCAATGCGCTTCAGCGAACTGCTCGGCCAGCTGGGCGAGGTGACCGGTGAGAGTGAGCGCCACCTGGCCTCTGACCCGGCAATCCACGGTGCTGCAGCCCTGGACCAGGCCGGATCCGGTCAGTTGAGCTTTCTTGAGCCGGGCAACGCCCTGGAGGCAGCCCTGGCAGTCACGGGCGCAAGCGCCGTGCTGTTGCCGTCTCGCGGCGAATGGGCCGAAGCGCTGCAGCAACGGGCCAGCGAACGGGGTCTGGCCTGGGTGGCCCTGGCCGATCCCCGGCTTGGCTTTGCGGAGGCCCTCGAGGTTCTGCACCCCCGCCGGCGGCCCGCTCCCGGCATCCACCCCAGCGCAGTGATCGCTCCGGATGCAGTAGTGGGCGCGGACTGCCACGTGGGCCCCCACGTGGCCATTGGCGCCCATGTACTGATTGGTGCCAGCTGCACCATCCATGCCGGTGTGGTGATCTACGACGATGTGCAGATCGACGGGGGCTGTGAACTCCACTCCGGCGCCGTGCTTCACCCCGGCAGCCGCCTCGGCGGGAACTGCGTGGTCCACTCCAATGCGGTGATTGGCAGCGAGGGGTTTGGCTTCGTGCCCACCGCCGGAGGCTGGCGCAAAATGCCCCAGACCGGCCTGGTGATCCTCGAGGAGGGGGTGGAAGTCGGCTGCGGCAGCACCATCGACCGTCCTGCGGTGGGGGAAACCCGCATCGGTGCGGGCAGCAAGATCGACAACCTGGTCCACATCGGTCACGGCGTCACCATGGGGAGGGGCTGCGCCTTGGCTGCCCAGGTGGGCATCGCCGGTGGGGCGAAGCTCGGCAACGGGGTGATCCTGGCCGGCCAGGTTGGGCTGGCGAACAAGGCCGCCATGGGTGATGGCTCCATTGCCTCCTCCAAGTCCGGCATCCACGGCGAGGTGGCTGCCGGGGAGGTGGTCAGCGGTTACCCGGCCATACCCAACCGCCTCTGGCTGCGCTGCTCTGCCACCTTCAACAAGTTGCCGGAGCTGGCCAAGGCATTGCGCCAGCTGGAGAAGCGCTGCGAGTCCCCGCCGCCCAAGCCCTAGCCTCGCGCCTGACATCCCGGCCACCATGACCTCCAGCTACCGCATCACCCTGCTGCCAGGCGATGGGATAGGCCCGGAGATCATGGCGGTGACACGCCAGCTGCTGGATGCGGTGAGTGCTCGCCATGGTTTTGATCTGAACTACGACGAACAGCCGATGGGCGGAGGCGCCATCGACACCACCGGGGTGCCCCTGCCTGCGAGCACTCTGGAGGCCTGCCGCGGCAGCGACGCGGTGCTTCTGGCCGCAATCGGTGCGCCCCGGTATGACTCCTTGCCCAGGGAGCTGAGACCGGAATCGGGACTGCTGGCCCTGCGGGAGGGGCTGGGTCTGTTTGCAAATCTCAGACCGGTGAAAATCAGCCCGGCCCTGGTCGATGCCTCCAGTCTCAGGCCGGAGGTCATTGCCGGGGTGGACCTGCTCGTGGTGAGGGAGCTCATCGGCGGGGTCTATTTCGGCACACCCAGGGGTCGGGTGGAAGCTGACGGCCGGGTGCGTGCCTTCAACACCATGGCCTACTTCGACGACGAGGTCGACCGTATCGCCAAGGTGGCCTTCGCCCTGGCCGCAGCGCGCAGAGGCAGGCTCTGCAGCGTCGATAAGGCCAACGTGCTCGATGTCAGCCAGCTATGGCGGGACCGGGTGAACGCCATGGCCGGCTCATACCCCGCGGTGGAGCTCAACCATATGTACGTCGACAACGCGGCCATGCAACTGGTGCGCAACCCCCGCCAGTTCGATGTGCTGTTAACAAGCAACCTATTCGGCGACATCCTCAGCGACGAGGCCGCCATGCTCACCGGCTCCATCGGCATGCTGCCCTCGGCCTCCCTGGGCAGCAGCGGCCCGGGCCTGTTTGAGCCGATCCACGGTTCCGCCCCCGACATCGCCGGCCAGGACAGGGCCAACCCCCTGGCGATGGTGCTCAGCGCAGCAATGCTGCTGCGGGTTGGCCTCCACCAGGAATTGGCCGCCGCCTCCCTTGAAAATGCTGTGGATCGAGTTCTGGCAGGGGGCTTCCGCACGGGTGACCTGATGGCCGCAGGGTGCACCGAGCTGGGCTGCCGCGCCATGGGCGAGCAGCTCCTGGCAGCGCTGGAAGACTGAAACCACGGCTGGTAACGGTCCAGCAGGTATTGGGCGCGCCGGCCCACCTACCTGCCAATATTGCAGGCGGTTTCTTCCCCTACGCATGTCGAAGCGTCATCCGGTTGTATCTGTCACCGGCTCCTCCGGCGCTGGGACCAGCACAGTCAAACGAGCCTTCGAGTACATCTTCAGGCGCGAAGGGATCGTTCCTGCCGTGGTGGAGGGTGACAGCTACCACCGCTACGAGCGCGTGGCAATGAAGGAAGCGATGGCAGCAGCCCTTGCCAAAGGCGAGAACTTCTCCCACTTCGGCCCAGCGGCGAACCGCTTCGACAAACTCGAGGAGCTGTTCAGAACCTACGGGGAAACCGGCGGCGGCCAGAAGCGTTACTACCTCCACTCAGCCGAGGAAGCTTCCGAGCACAACGGCCGTCTGGGCACGGATCTGGCCCCTGGTCAGTTCACCCCATGGGAGCCCATCCCCGAGGGGACTGATCTGCTCTTCTATGAAGGCCTGCATGGTGGCGTCGTCGGCGATGGCTACGACCTCCGCAAGCTGGCAGATCTGCTGATCGGTGTGGTGCCGATCGTGAATCTGGAGTGGATCCAGAAAATCACTCGCGACAACCAGGAACGGGGGTATTCGGCGGAGGCCACCGTGGACACGATCCTGCGCCGTATGCCCGATTACATCAACCACATCTGCCCGCAGTTCAGCCTCACCGACATCAACTTCCAGAGGGTACCCACGGTCGATACGTCGAACCCTTTTTTCATCCAGACCATTCCAACCCCGGATGAAAGCTTCGTGATCATCCACTTCCGCAAGGTTGCCCGCGACAAGTGGGGCATCGACTTCACCTACCTGCTGGACATGATCCACGACTCGTTCATGTCAAGTCCCACCTCCATCGTGGTGGATGGAGGCAAGATGGGTTTTGCGATGGAGCTGATCCTCACTCCGATCATCCATCGAATGATCGAAGAAAAAAAGAAGTTGGCCTGATTGCAGCCTGATCGCTTATTCTAGATAGCATTACATCCTGGTAAGGCCGATTTCCTTCGCCCCTTCCACCCACACTTTCCCCTCGTTCCTGATCCCAGGGACTGCCAGCAAGGCGGCCCCTGTTTTTCGCCTGGATCAGGTCAATAGTCAGATGGTCATCCAGGCCGCCCGCAGGGTTCTGGCCGAGGCCCTGGATAACGGCTCGCCGGCGATTGATGTATGTGGTGTGGTGCTCAAGGTCACAACGGCAAAACCTCAGGGTCGCGTTGTTCAATCCCTGCCGCTGCTACTGCCCGACGAACAGTTCATACCGATTGAGCTGATCCGGGCACGGCGCAGCCGCAGCGGTGCATCCAGACTTCGTTTTGCCCGCCCTTCTTCCGCTCCTGACAACGGTATGAATTCCTGTTGACCATCCCATTGCCATTGCTTGCCAGCTATCCGGCCCTGCCGATCGGGGTTGCGCTGATCGGGGCCTGTATTGGCAGCTTCCTCAATCTGGTTGCGTGGCGACTGCCGCGAGGGGAATCAATCCTGCAGCCGCCTAGCCATTGTCCCCGTTGCGGCAGCCGCTTGCATTGGCACGAAAATTTGCCGGTGATCGGCTGGCTATGGCTGCGGGGCCGCTGCGGCCACTGCGGCAGCCCCATCGCCATCCGCTATCCACTGGTCGAGCTGCTCACAGCCGGGCTCTGGGTTGCTTCGCTTCAGGCGGCACCAACCGCGCTGGGCCCCAAGCCCCTGCCCTGGCTGGTGGTGCTTGCCGGCTGGCTGCTGATCAGCTGGCTGCTGCCCCTGCTGCTGATAGACCTCGATTGCCTCTGGCTGCCGGAGCCCCTGTGCCGGGTCGGCCTGCTGCTGGGCCTTGCGATGACGGCAGTGATCGGGTTCCAGCAGGATCCAGGCGTGGGCCGCTCCCTGGTTTTTCACCATCTTGTGGCGGCAGGAGTTGGTCTGGTGGGCTTTGAGAGCACCAGCGCCCTGGCCCAGAAGCTGATCGGCAAGCCAGCCCTGGGGCTGGGGGATGCCAAGCTCGCTGCCCTGCTGGGGGCGTGGCTTGGGCTCGCCGGCCTGGGGGCCACCGTGGTGCTTGCCGTATTCAGCGGTGCCCTCGTGGGCAGCATCGGCAGGCTGAGTGGTCGGCTGGGCAGGCACGAACCCTTTCCCTTTGGACCGTTCCTCGCAACTGCTGGAGCAGCCGTCTGGCTCATCGGCCATGACTTTTGGCTCTCCGCGCTTGGGTTGATGGGCTGAGACGCTTTTAATAGGTTCAGCAGCCGGGCCCTTTCGCCCCGAGATCACATGTCGCTGTTCGACTGGTTCGCGGATCGCCAGAGAAAAGCCCCCACCCTGCGGACCAATCAGGATGTGGAGGAGGGTGACGGTCTCTGGAGCAAATGCCCCGAGTGCGGCCTGGTGGTTTATCGCAAGGATCTGGTGGCCAATGCGAGCGTCTGCAAGGGCTGCGGTCACCACAACCGAATCGACAGTGAAGAGCGAATTGCGCTGATTGCAGATCCAGGCAGCTTCGAACAGCTCGACAGCGGCCTGGCCCCCACCGACCCCCTTGCATTCAAGGATCGACGCAGCTACGCAGACAGGTTGCGCGACAGCCAGCGGAGCACCGGTCTCCGGGATGCGGTCGTCACCGGCCTGTGCCGCACCAGCGGCATGCCCCTTGCTCTTGGAGTGATGGACTTCCGCTTCATGGGCGGATCGATGGGCTCGGTGGTGGGCGAGAAGCTCACCCGTCTGATCGAAACAGCCACCGCCAACCGCTACGCCGTGCTGATCGTCTGCGCCTCCGGTGGGGCCCGGATGCAGGAAGGGATGTTGAGTCTGATGCAGATGGCCAAGATATCCGGAGCTCTGGAACGCCACCGCCAGAGCGAACTGCTCTACCTACCCCTGCTCACCTACCCCACCACCGGTGGGGTGACCGCCAGCTTCGCCATGCTGGGTGATCTGATCCTGGCCGAACCCAAGGCCCTGATCGGCTTTGCGGGTAGACGGGTAATTGAGCAGACCCTGCGTGAAAAACTCCCGGAAGGGTTCCAGACCGCGGAGTACCTGCGTGAACATGGTTTTGTCGACGCCATCGTGGATCGCACCCAGCTCAAGACCACCCTGGCCAGCCTGCTCAGGCTGCACGGGTGCCGCGAAACCGTATCGGCATGAGGCAGATCATCGGCAGGCATCTCGGCTGGCTGGCTGCAGTGCTGCTGCTGCTGGTGATATTCAGCCACGCCGGCTCGGCCGCCTTCGCTGGCCCGGTTGACTGGCACGAGGTTGCCAGCAGCGATGAGGGTCGACAGTGGTGGGATGGGGGCAGTCTGCGCCGCAGCCGCGGCGGCAACGTGTCCGTACTGACCCGGTTCCAGCCCCCCGCCACCGAGGAAAAACCCCGTCCGATCAATGATCTATACGTAATGGAACTCGATTGCGACCAGAGCCTCTACCGCGACACCTCAATCAACGGACTGCCCCAGTTCAGCCCCCAGTGGCAGCCCACCGCGGGAGATGATCTGATCACCAGGGTGGTCAGCGAGGTGTGCGCAGTTGCCAAAGAGAACCTGCCGTGACCAGCCCATTGCGGGTGGCCGTCGCAGGGCTTGGCATCGGTGAAAAAGTCCACCTCCCCGCCCTGCGGGCAGGTGCCTCCACCACCCCTGTCGCCCTCTGGCATCCCCGTCAGGAGCGGCTTGAGGTCGCCTGCCGCCAGGCCGAACTCCCCGGCTACAGCAACTTTGATGACCTGCTGGCCAATTCGGCGGTGGAGGCCCTCGTGATCGCAACCCCGCCGGCACCACGCTTCGAACTGGCCGAGAGAGCCCTTAAGGCCGGCAAGCACCTGCTGCTGGAAAAACCGGCTGCCCTGGGTGCCGAGCAGGTCGAAGAACTGCAGAGGCTGGCTATGCAGCGGGGGCTGACGGTGGCGATCGATTTTGAATACAGGGCCGTGCCCCTGTTCCAGCAACTCGCGGCCCTTGTGGCAAGCGGCTGCCTGGGTGAACTGCTGCTCGTCAAATTCGACTGGCTGATGGGTAGCCGCGCTGACCCCTCGAGGCCCTGGAGCTGGTATTCCCAGGCCAACGCTGGGGGCGGAGTGCTGGGATCCCTGGGCACCCATGCCTTCGACATCCTCCACTGGCTGGTGGGGCCAACCCGCTCCCTGGGGGCCCTGCTGAGCACGGCCATCCGCGAAAGGCCCCTGGACGACGCCAGTGGGGGGATGGCCGGCGTCGACGCCGACGACATCGCCCTAGTGCAGCTGCAACTGGAAACAGCCGAGGGCACACTGGTGCCAGCCCAGTTGAATCTCGCATCGGTGACCCGACGCGGCAGGGGCTGCTGGCTTGAGATTTACGGCCGAGATGGTACGGCCGTGCTGGGATCAGACAATCAGACTGACTATGTGCATGGTTTTGGTCTCTGGCACTCCCAGGGGGGAGAGCCGCTCAGGCAGGTGGAAGCTGAAGCCCGATGGAGTTTTGCCCGCACCTGGGCTGACGGTCGGATTGCCCCAGTGCAACGGCTGCAGAGCTGGTGGAGCGAGGCGGTGCGCCAGGGCCATCCGATGGTGCCCGGCCTGAGCGAAGCAGTGAGCAGCCAGCGCTGTTGTGATTGGGCCCGCCAGGGCCGCTGGAAGGTGCCTGGTGCTTCCGGCCCGCCAGGGGGCATCACCTAGACTTCCCGCCAGTTCCATCTATCGAACCCTAGAGGTTTTCCCCATGGCCCTGGTTCCCCTTCGGCTGCTGCTCGACCATGCCGCTGAGAACGGCTATGGCATCCCTGCATTCAACGTAAATAATCTCGAACAGGTGCAATCGATCATGGAGGCGGCCAGCGAGACCGACTCCCCTGTGATCCTGCAGGCCTCCCGCGGCGCTCGCCAATATGCCGGTGAGAATTTTCTGCGCCACCTGATTCTGGCAGCTGTGGAAACCTATCCGGATATTCCGGTGGTGATGCACCAGGACCACGGCAACAGCCCCGCAACCTGCTTCGGCGCAGCTGCCAACGGCTTCACCTCGGTGATGATGGATGGATCGCTGCTGGCTGACGCCAAGAGCCCTGCCAGCTATGAGTACAACGTTGCCGTCACCAAGGAAGTGGTGGACGTGGCCCACGCCATCGGCGTGAGCGTGGAGGGAGAACTCGGTTGCCTGGGCTCACTGGAAACCGGCATGGGTGAGGCCGAGGACGGCCACGGCTTCGAGGGCAAACTCGATCACAGCCAGCTGCTCACCGATCCGGCTGAGGCAGCCGACTTTGTCGCCAAAACAAAGGTGGATGCCCTGGCGATCGCCATCGGCACCAGCCACGGTGCCTACAAGTTCACCCGCAAGCCCACCGGTGAAGTGCTGGCCATCAGCCGCATCGCCGAGATTCACAAGGCCATCCCCAATACCCACCTGGTGATGCACGGCTCCTCCTCCGTTCCCCAGGAGTGGCTGGACATGATCAATAAGTACGGTGGCGCCATCCCCGAAACCTACGGCGTGCCCGTTGAAGAGATCCAGGAAGGCATCCGCAACGGTGTGCGCAAGGTGAACATCGACACCGACAACCGCCTGGCCTTCACCGCGGCGGTGCGGGAAGCCGCTTTCAAGGACCCAGCCAACTTCGATCCCCGCCACTTCAACAAACCGGCCCGCCAGTACATGAAGCAGGTGTGCCTGGATCGCTATCAGCAGTTCTGGTGCGCCGGCAACGCCAGCAAGATCAAGCAGCGCGATATCAACTACTACGCCAGCCTCTATGCCAAGGGCGAGCTCGATCCAAAGACTGCAGTGGCTGCCTGATAGGCACCCGGTTCATCCGATACCTATTTGGTTCATTTCCCGGGGGGCCTATTGGCCCCTTTTTTTTATCAAGCTCATCACTCCAGCTTGAGGGTACCCAGGCTGTTCTGACGACGCTGCTGATCCTTGGCTCTGTACTCAGCCATACAATCTCCTACAGGCACCAGCAGACAACTCACATATCCAGAGGCTTCGATAAGGGCAGCTCGAATGGCTTTGGCAGCAGGGGTGCGGCTGGCGGAGGTGGAATTATTTGAAAAATTAAATGTTCCTGCTGCAGCAGTAGCCGCATAACCCCCAGCCCCCATAGGCACCGTTGCCCCCAAAATGACTGCGGCTGGCAGCAGGCTGCCGCCGCTGGATTTCTGTTCTACGGTGTTGCTTGCGCGACCTTCCACCGTGCGTGATCCAACGACTTCGCCGCTAGTGCTGTCGACAACTCTGATGTCAATAGCCACATAATCCTTGGTGACGGTGTTCTGCTTCGAACCGCCGAATCCGAGAAAGCCCATGCCGCTGCCCTTGCTCTCCACATCCGTAGCCGACTCGTAGGAGGTGACTGTCCCCAGCACGATGTAGCGGGCTCCAGTCATCTGCCCCTTCTTCGCCGCTGTCGGGCTCGATTTACGCACGATGCCCAGTTCGGCAAGTTCCTGCTCTGATAGAACCTGACCAAGCTGCCGCCGTTCCACCACTTTGATATCCCCCGTGGCCGCCAGTTCATTGGCCAGGGCACTCGAGAGATCCTGAGCCACAGGCCCCTGCCACCACCAGTTTCCGGTCACGTTGTTCTTAAAATCCGGCACCGAGACGGTGGGTATAACCCTCTGCTGCGCCATGGCCGGTTGGAATGCCCCCAATACGGGGCCCGCACCCATAACCGCGGTGAGAAGAACTTTGCCAGCCAGGGTTGGCAGGAGATGGTTGATCATTTGGAACAAGGCATGAACCGGCACAGCGGCATTCTGATCCCAGCAGCCCCAAGCCAGCTCCTCTGGGGGAAGCAGGGGCGGTTGCGGCGGGGTTGGTGATCACCGCCTGAATCATTCGTCACCTAACCAGCAGCGGCCTGGGATCGTGCCGGATCCAGCAGCGCCTCGATCGCCCGGGCCAGGGTGGTTTCCATGGCGATACGGGTGCCGTCGCTCACCACCACGCGGATCAGCGTGGGCAGGCCACCGTTCTGGGCCTTGAGATACACAGGCTCCACGTAAAGCAGGGCATTGCCCACCGGCACCACCAGCAGATTGCCGCGGATCACCTCCGAACCGGAGCGGTTCCACAGCCCGAACTGCTGGCTTATTTTCGGGTTCTGACTGATCAGCGCCGTGATCTGCTCCGGACCGAGGATGGGGGTCTGGCTGGGGAAGCGCAGCAGCTCCAGCTGGCCATAGTTGGGCGCATCACTGCGAGCGGCGAACCAGGCCACCAGATTGGGGCGGGCCAGTGGGGTGAGCGGCTGGAGCAGCAGGAATTCCGGGGGCAGCTCAGGGGAGAGCTGGGCGCTGATGTGGTATGGCTCGAGCGGCACAAGCTGGGAGCCATAGATCTCCTTGGGAATCTGCCAGACGTCGTCACCGCTGTAGAAGATCGAGGGGTTGGTGACGTGGTAGCGGAGCAGCTGGGCGGTCTGCAGTGCGAACTGGGGCAGGGGGTAGCGGATATGGGCCTGCAGGGCGGCAGGCATCGCGCCCAGCGGAGAAAACAGCTCCGGAAAAAGACGCTGCCAGGCCGTGATCAGGGGATCCTCCGGTTCAGCCACGTAAAGGGCGACCTTTCCCTCATAGGCATCCACCACCGCCTTCACCGAATTGCGCAGATAGCGAACGTCCGGGCGGTTGGGAATGGCTTCGCTGTAGGGGTAGGTGCGGCTCGTGGTGAACCCATCCACGATCCAGAACTGGTGCTGTCCGGGGCGGAACGGCCCGGTTGCCTTCCCGAGCCGCACCGACACCAGATAGGGCTCAGCCTCGAAGGAGACGAATGGCACGAGGCGTCGCAGCCGCTGCCTCACTTCACGGCGCAGCAGCAGCCGCGTCTGGGGGGTGAGCGATCCCTCCACGAGCAGCCTCGGCTCACCGAGGTAGATCGACGCGGCCAGGCGGGCGAAGCCATCGGAGAGCAGCACCCCGGAGTGGCCGGTGTAGTTGGTGTAGACGTTGACGTCTCCTTCGGGGTAGTTGAATTCACGCACCCGCGAGGGAGCCAGGGCATAGGGAAGCGGCAGGGTGCCGTAGTACAGGCTGGGCCTGCCGATCGGAATGGCAGCCTTCACCTGCTCGCGGCTGATTCCCAGCTCATCGCTGCCGCTGATCCGGCTTTTGGAGCCCAGATCACTGATGAAGTACTCGGGCAACCCGTCCGGGCTGCTGGCGTTCACCGGCGAAACGGTGAACCCCTGGCCGTGGGTGAACACCAGATGGCGGTTTAGCCAGGTGCGGGCCGAGGGCTGCAGACCGGAGCTGTCGATCTCGCGGGCGGTGATGATCACCTGCTGCTGTATCTGCCCGCCCGGCGCAGCGATGGCGTAGCGATCCACCGTGGGCTCCGAGAAGCTGTAGAAGACCCTCAGCTGCTGCAGCTGACGGTTGGTGGCCAGCAGGGGCTGGGAATCCCAGAGCCGGATGTTGCGAATCGTGTCCTGACTGCGGGCCAGATCGGCCCGGCTTATGCGAGCACTGGGATTGACGTTGCGGGTGCGGATGCGATCGAGCTGGAAGGCGGCGCGGGTGGCGGTGATGGAACGCTGCAGGTACGGGCGCTCCCGCTCCAGCTCCCGCGGCGTTACCACCAGCAGTTGCAACAGGGGGGAGAGCAGCACCTCCAGCAGAGGCAGAAGCAGCAGCAGGGCACTGGCAAGGCCGAAGGCCGGCAGGCGCCGCCCCCGCCGGGCCAGGGGCAGCCACAGCACCAGAGCGGCGAGCAGGCCCGCAACGGCGGCGGCGGTGCGCATGGGCAGCACCAGGTGCACATCCAGCCAGCCCGCTCCTGGGACACTGCCGGTGGTGCTGAGAAGCAACTGATGCCGCCCAAGCCAGAATCCACTTGCCGCCAACAGGGCAACCAGGGTGAGGGGCGCCCGCAGCCGGATCAGCTGGTCGGCGCTGAAGCCATGGAAACGGCCATCGCTGAGCTGGGGAGGGCGGGTCATGATTCCCCATAGGCCCACAGCCAGGTGGCAGCAGACCAGGGCCAGCAGGAGGGTCAGCGCGAAGGCCAGGGCAGGAAACCGCACCAGCGCAAAGCTGATATCGGCCTGGAGCATGGGCTCGCGAATGCCGCTGTCGGGAGCCAGGAGCGCCAGCGACCAAACCCCCCAGGCCCTGCCCATGGCCAGGGCAGCAGCCAGGGATGCCATCCCCGCCACCAAGCGCGGCGCCGAGCCAGGGCGCAGCAGCATTCCCACCAGCAGGCCCGCCAGCAACAGCAGCAGGGGGAAGGGCAGGCCATCAAGCATGGCTAGTCCATGCAGCCGGCTGGGATCGAAGGGATTGCGAACCAGGCGCTCTGCCAGCCTGAGCAAGAGGGCCAGGGGCAGCAACTGGGCCAGGGCGAGGAACCCAAGGCTGAGCGCATAGGGCAACGGCGCAAGACCGAAACGGAGGGTCCCATCCGGTGCCGATCCCCGCCGCCAGAAACTGCTGATCCAGCTCTGCAGGGCAAGGCCCAGAAGCACACCCAGCAAAGAAAAACCAATCTGAAGAAACCAGCGACGCAGCAGCACCCCTCCTTTGGAAAACTGCTCGAACCATTGCCATTCCACCCAGATGCGGGACACCAGGATCAAAACCGCAGCCAGCAGGGCCAGGCCAAGGGAAACGCTGACCAGCAGCAGGAGGGCAGACGGCGACGGGCGCCTCGACATCGGCAATCGGCTTACTTTCTGAGGCTAGGCAGGCGTGGCCCGCCAGCAAGCCTCACCCTCCCGAAAATACCCGATCTTTCAGATCGGGAATAATCTGTTGACCGATCTGCCGCTGTTAGCCTTGTGCAGCTTCTGAGCGCGTCTGTGACTGCCATCCTCTCCCGCTCAACCTTCACCGGGCTGCGCTGTAAGGAATGCGGCCATCCCTACGAGGCCAGTGCGCGCCACGTCTGCGAAGACGTCTGTTTCGGCCCTCTGGAAGTCGTCTACGACTACGACGTCATCAAAAGTAGGGTAAGCCGCGCAACCATTGAGGCAGGACCCACCTCAATCTGGCGCTATCGGGAATTCCTGCCGATCGAAGGGGATCCTATTGACGTAGGCACGGGTTTCACTCCCCTGCTCAAGGCGGGCAATCTGAGCAGGCGGCTAGGTCTTAAACAGCTCTACATCAAAAACGACGGCGTCAACATGCCGACGCTCTCCTTCAAGGACCGGGTGGTGAGTGTGGCCCTCACCAGGGCCCGCGAACTCGGCTTCAGCACGGTGAGCTGTGCCTCCACGGGCAACCTGGCCAATTCCACCGCCGCCATAGCCGCCCATGCCGGCCTGGAGTGCTGCGTGTTCATCCCCAGCGACCTTGAATTGGGCAAGGTACTTGGCACTCTGATCTACAACCCAACCCTGATGGCAGTTCACGGTAACTACGACCAGGTGAATCGCCTCTGCTCGGAAGTTGCCAACACCTACGGCTGGGGCTTCGTCAACATCAACCTACGCCCCTATTACTCCGAGGGTTCCAAAACCCTCGGCTATGAGGTGATTGAACAGCTGGGCTGGCAGCTCCCTGACCATATCGTTGCTCCCCTGGCTTCCGGTTCCCTGTTCACCAAAATCCGTAAGGGTTTTGATGAATTCATCAAGGTAGGCCTTGTGGAGGAAAAGGCCGTGCGCTTCAGCGGCGCCCAGGCAGAGGGCTGCAGCCCGATCGCCCAGGCATTTGAAGCCGGTCGTGACTTCATAACACCGGTCAAGCCCAACACGATCGCCAAGTCGATCGCAATCGGGAATCCCGCCGATGGCCCCTATGCCATCGACATCGCCCATAAGACCGGTGGCAGCATCGCCGCCGTTAGCGACGCTGAGATAATCGATGGCATCAAGCTCTTGGCAGAGACCGAAGGAATTTTCACCGAAACCGCAGGCGGCACAACGATTGCGGTGCTCAAGAAACTGGTGGAGCTCGGTAAGATCAATCCTGAGGAAACAACCGTGGCTTACATAACAGGCAATGGTCTCAAGACAACCGAAGCCATCGCCGAAGCCATTGGCTCCCCATACACGATCGAAGCCCAATTGGACAGCTTCAAATCTGCCTGGGCCCAGGCACAGGCGGCCCGCCCCAGCTGACCATCCCCATCCCTCCCAACCCCTGCCATGGCCGTCCTGGTTCTGATCCCCACCCCCCTGCAGAAGTTCACCAACAACGAAGCCAGCGTTGATCTGGAAGCCAGCAGCGTGGATAGCTTGATAGATGCCCTTGAGAATGTTTACCCAGGCATAAAGGGGCGCCTCTGTGATGAGGCCGGGAAGCTGCGTCGTTTCCTCAATGTCTATGTGAACAGCGAAGACATCCGTTTTCTCGACCACCAGAGCACCCCCCTCAAGGACGGAGATGAGGTGAGCATCGTGCCGGCAGTGGCCGGCGGCTGACCCCAGAATGACGGCTGAGCCGTGCCAAGCCAATGACCCAGGCCCCGATCCAACCGGGCGACTACCCCACCAGCCAGGCAGGCTGGCAGATGAAGGCCCAGCTGTTCGACTACCGCCAGGCGGCCAATCCGGTGAGGCGGGGGCTCACCGAGCCGATACCGTGCCATCGGTGGAGTGCATCGCTGCACCAGTCGGGCGGCACTGCCATCCTTCCCCTTGATCTGAGTGGGGAGCTGGGCTGCAGCGGTCCGGCCACTAGCCCTGCCCTGGCAGCCCATTTCCTGCGCATCATTGCGGGAGAGGGGCTCAAGCTCGCTGCCAACGCCACGAGCTCACTCATCTACGTGCTCCAGGGGGAAGGTGAGCTCGGCTGGAATGGGGAGAGCCTGAACTGGAAGTGCGGTGATCTGCTGGTGACTCCAGCCGGTGGAACCCCACTGCTGCAGGCGGATCAGACCAGTGTTCTCTACTGGGTTCATGACGGGCCGCTGTTGGATTTTCTAGGTGTCGCTCCCTGTAGCGCCCGCTTTGCGCCCACCCATTACCCCTCAGCCCTGCTGGAGAAGGAGCTCAATCAGCTGCTGGCCGACCCCAGCGCCAGCCGCAGCAACAGGCTCAGCCTGCTGCTCGCCAATCAGGATCTGCCCCAGAGCCGCACGGTCACCCACACCCTCTGGGCCATGCTCGGGGTTGTGCCTGCAGGGGTGATCCAGCCTCCCCATCGGCACCAGTCGGTGGCCCTCGACCTGATAATCGACTGCGATCCCGGCTGCCATACGCTCGTTGGCACTGAGATCGATTCCAACGGCCAGATTGTCAATGCCCAGCGCATCGACTGGGAACCGGGCGGAGCCTTCATCACACCACCGGGCCACTGGCATGCTCACGTGAACACGAGCACTCGTCAGGCCCGCCTGCTACCCATTCAGGATGCGGGCCTACACACCTACCTGCGCAGCCTGGATATCCGCTTTGCAGGCGGCCTCCAGTCCGGAAACTGAGTCTCCTGAATCGAAGTTGATCCGATCAGCCTTAGCAACAATGGCCCGGAACGCTTCTCCCTCGATAGTCTCATCGCGGATCAGCAGCTCCACCAGTTGATCCATGAGAGTTCGCCGCGGTTCCAGCAACGCCACCGCCTGCTGAAGGGCTGTTGCGGCCAGCTCCCTTACAAGGGCATCGATGCGATTTCCGGTTTCCCGGGAGTACGGGGGTTCGGATCGGAGCCAGTCACGGCCGAGAAAGACCTCCGTACCATCACCTTCGAGGGCCACCGGCCCGAGGCTGGAGAAGCCGTAGCGGGTGACCATCTCGCGACTGATACGCGTGACCAGGTCCAGATCACCGCTGGCTCCTTGGGTCACCTCTCCGGCACCAAAAACCACCAGTTCGGCAGCCCGACCACCGAGGGCTACCACCAGTCGTGCCCGCAGGTAGGCCTTACTGATCAGACCCGAATCCAGGATTTCCTCATCGGGCAGCATGCGGGCAAAGCCCCCGACGCCGCCAGCCCTGGGCAACAGGGTGACCTTGTCCAGGGGGTCGGCATGGGGCACCAGGGTCGCCAGCAGGGCATGACCCACCTCGTGGTAAGCAATCAGGCGCTTCTTGGCACTGTCCTGCAGGGGGGCGGCCGCAAGCCCCATGGTGATCCGCTCCAGGGCACCAGCCATGGCGGCGTCATCAATCTCGGCGAGATGGCGCCGGGCGGTGAGGATGGCGGCTTCATTGACCAGGTTGGCCAGGTCTGCTCCGGAGAAGCCCGGCGTGCGACTGGCCCAGGCCGAGAGCGAAACTGCCGCCGCCAGGGGCCTGCTGCGGGCATGCACCGCCAGGATCGCCTCACGGCCGCCGCGGTCCGGCAGGTCGATGGTGATGCGACGGTCGAAGCGGCCCGGCCTCATCAGGGCCGTGTCCAGCACATCCGGACGGTTTGTGGCCGCCAGGAGAATCACGCCAGAATTGTCCGCAAAACCGTCCATCTCGGTAAGCAGCTGGTTGAGGGTCTGCTCCCGTTCATCGTTGCCGCCGCCAATGCCCGCACCCCGCTGACGCCCAACCGCATCAATTTCATCGATGAAAATGATGCAGGGCGCCTTGGCCTTGGCTTTGCGGAACAGATCCCGCACCCGGCTGGCCCCAACCCCGACAAACATCTCGACGAACTCAGACGCCGCAATCGAGAAGAAGGGCACACCTGCCTCCCCGGCAATGGCTCGGGCCAGGAGGGTCTTGCCGGTGCCGGGTGGGCCGATCAGCAGAACACCCTTCGGGATTTTGGCGCCAACGGCAGTGAAGCGTTCAGGCTCCCGCAGGAAGGTGACCACCTCCTGGAGCTCCTCCTTGGCTTCGGCGATGCCGGCCACATCCTCGAAGCGCACGGTCACGTCACCCTCAGCCTGCAGCCTGGGCTTGCTGCTCCCGAATCCCATGGCCCGGTTGGCAACCTGGGCCGAGCGGCGGATCAGCAGTGCCAGCCCCGCCAGGAGCAGCAACACCAGCAGACCGTTGGCAACCAGACCTGCCGCCGCCCCGTCGGAGCGATCATCCCGCACCGTCAGGGGCACCTTGGCCGCCTCTGCCGTGCGCAGCAGCAGCTGATCATTGCTGAAGACCGGTACGGTGGCCTGCCGGCCGTCGTCAAAGCGGACCTTGACTTCCCGTTGCCGCAGGGAAAGTTCCAGGTCCTTGACCCTGCCGGCACGCAGATCAGCCAGTAGCTGGCTGTAGGAAGGGCTGGGCCTGCCTGAAGCGATTCGGTTTAACTGGAGAGGTGGCCTGTCCGCAGGAAGGCTTTCAGCAGGGAGGCTTTCCGCAGGGAGGCTGACGCTCACAACATTGGGATTTTGAGTTGAGCATAGCCATTTGACGAAAGGGCAGACAGCGACGCAAGATCTTTGTTTGGCCGTAGGCGCGCAGGAATGGCTGTTCCGAAGAAAAAGAAATCCAAGGGGAAGCGCAACCAGCGCCATGCCACCTGGAAGGGCAAGGCCGCATTGGCAGCTCGCAATGCCCTCTCCATTGGCAAAGCCGTGCTGAGTGGCCGGGCCCAGGGCTTCGTATACCCCGTTCCCGAGGATGGGGACTCAGAGGAGAGCTGAGGTTCAGCTGGCCCCGGATCCAGCCAGCCAACGGCGGCGGCCGTCGAGGGTTGCAGTGCAGGTGGCGATTTCAATCAATGGATCCTGGTACCTATCAGGTGGCAGGGATTCGAGGCTGGAGCGCACGAGCCGCTCAAGCTCCATTGCCGGCAGCCAATCCTCCCCCCTTCGACGCTGCCTGGCCTCGGCCTGAAAGCGCCAGCGTCTCGCCATGCTCCAACGCTCGGGCCTGAGCAGCCAGAGTTGTTCAAATAGCTGCCAAAGAGGTTGGTACGCCACCAATGCCCGGTCCCAGCGGGAGCCCCCTTCAGCCATGGCTGGGCTTCCTGCAGGTTGACTGACCAGTGGTCGGCACCCCAGCAGCCAACCTTCCAGCAGAAGCACATCGGCCTCCACCAGGATTTCACCGGCCCGGTCGCCCTGGCCACCCCGCAGGGACTTGTCAAACCGGGGCAGGCGCAGTTTCCCGCCTCGCTGCCAGCCATCCACACAGGCCTGGGCCAGCCCGGCGTCATGGCTGCCGGGGAGCACCCGCGAGACGCCAAATTGGTTACCGGCAAGGGCCTTTATGCGCTGCTCCCAGGGCAGGTAAAAGTCATCAATGGACGCTACCGCCAGGAGCAGACCCTGAGCCGCAGCGCGTTGCTGCAGTTGTCTGCACAGAGTGGTCTTACCTGAGCCGACAGGACCGTTGAGGGCAACGACAGCCCGCTTACCGCTGCCGCCCAGAGCGCTCAACGCAGCCAGCAGAGGGCTTATGAAACGCTGCTCCAGGTGGGGATCGGTTGCCATCAAGTACCGAGCTTGAAGGCCTCCAACACCACTGAATACACGGCGCCCATGCGCAGATTGTCAATCAGCACCCAACCGAGGCCCGGCTGGCTTGGGACAAGCCGGCCCCGAAGCCGCACCAGCAGTTCCACCAGCAACACCATCAGCACCACGGCCATGGGGCGACCACCCGGAATGTTGAGCATTACGTAGGTGGTGATATTGCCGCCCGCGTAGAAACCCAGCAGCAAGGCCAACACCACACTGCTGCGGTTACGCCAATTGCCGCGCAGGTTGCCGAACAGAAGGGAACCCAGACGCTCAAGAGCACGGTTGAAGCGGGTGCGCTGGAGCGGTGGGCGAGTCACGGCTGGGCGACCTCCGGCAGCTCCCGCATATAGGAGAGCGTGATCTGCCCGCCGCTGCAAGCTGGGCCCCGCAACACCTTGCCTTTGGGACCCAGTTCACTGACAACTGCCCTGGCCTGGGCAAAACGCTCAGGAGCTTCAGCCGCTCCGTAGTGACTGGCCGTAATCACACAGGCCAATCCTGCACCATGGGCTGAGGCCAGGCCATGGCCGGAATCCTCCAGAGCCAGACCCCGATCAGCGCCCAGCCCAAGCTGCCGCAGAGCCAGTTCATATGCCTCGCAACTGGGTTTCTTGCGGGCCACATCCTCGCCGCACACCCAGAAGCTGAAGCAGTCCGCAAGGCTGCCCAGAACATGCTCTGCCAGGGCAGCAACGGACGGGCGGCCGCTGGTGGTGACTATCACCTGGGCCAAGCCGGCGGCAGAGGCCTCCGCAATCAGCTCGGCTACGCCAGGCCTGAGCCCAAGCTCGCCGGAAGCCAGCAGCTTTGTGTAATGCTCCTGCTTGCAGGCCTGCAGATCGGCGACCAGGGCTGGGTCGGGCGGGTAACCCCTCCACTGCTCAAGGGCAAATGCCAGCCTTTCCTTACCGCCGCTGACCGCCAGCAGTTCGCCATAGCGGAGGCAATCCCATTGCAGGGGCAACCCCATGGCAGCGAGGGCACGATTGAAGGCAAGGCGATGGCCATCCCGTTCTGTCTCCGCCAGGGTGCCATCCACATCCCACAGCAGGGCCGCCAAGGCCATCTAGCCAAATCGTGCGTCCTTTGAAGGTTAAGGGGAGATGCACCGCACCTCCAGGAGCAGCACAATGGCCGCAGCCCGGGAACCCTGCTGTTGCTGCCTGCCCTTGATGAGCAACGCTGGCACCTGCCTGCCCCGCTGGCCCCTGGAGCTCTGAACCAGCTGGCGGGCACCGACCCGCTGCCGGAGGCGCTGCTGGCGGTCCTCGGCAGACGGGGCCTGGCCAGCCCGGAGCAGATCGGGGAACTGCTCGATCCGCCAGCAGCTCCCGAACCTGGCTCCCATTTCGCCGATCTCCACAAGGCCGTTGCCAGGCTCAAGCGGGCATGCGACGTAGCCGAGCAGGTAGCCATCTGCGGCGATTACGACGCGGATGGCATGACCAGCACAGCCCTGCTGGTGGGAGTGCTCCAACGTCTGGGAGCCAGGCCGATCGCCGCCATACCCAGCCGGATGGACGACGGCTACGGACTGAATGTCGCCATGGTGGAGCGCTTGGCTCTCCAGGGGGTAGCCCTGCTGGTGACGGTGGACAACGGGGTATCGGCCATGGATGCCCTGAAGCGGGCCGAGGCGCTCGGCATGGAAGTGGTTCTCACTGACCACCATGCGATTCCCGAGCCCCTGCCGCCCCACCTTGCCCTGCTCCATCCCCAGCGCACCCCGGCGGACTCCCCCTATAGGGGCCTGGCCGGAGTAGGCCTGGCCTACGTGTTGGCCTCGTCGCTGTGCCGCAGTCTCCGCCGTGAGGATGGTCTGAGGATTGCCCTGGACCTTTTCTGCATCGGCACAATTGCCGACATGGCTCCCCTGGTGGGGGTAAACCGGCGCTGGTTGATCGATGGCTTGCCGGAGCTGGGCCTCAGCCCGCTGGTCGGCCTCCAGGCCCTCCAGCGTCTGGCGGGTCTCGACGACAGGCCCCTGAACGCCCAGGCGGTGGGCTTCCAGATAGCCCCGCGCATCAATGCCGTGGGCCGTCTGGGCGACCCCCTGCTGGTGGTGGAGCTTCTGACCACGGAGGATCCGGATCGGGCCCTGCACCTGGCCCGCGAATGTGAAGTGCTGAACCGACAGCGCCGCGAACTCTGCAGCGCCATAGAGGCCGAAGCCCTGGCCCTGCTCGAAGCCGATGGGCCGCGCCGGCCGACCTTCCTGCTGCTGGCCCAGAACCACTGGCACCACGGGGTCATTGGCATTGTCGCCGCCAGGCTTGTCGAGCGATTTGGGCTCCCCGCCGCCCTGCTGGCCGGCGAGGGCAATGGCCTCCTGAGGGCCTCGGTGCGGGCGCCGCGCGGCTTTGCAGTGGACAAGGCGCTGCAGCACTGTGCGCCCCTGCTGGAGCGCTACGGCGGCCATCCTGCCGCGGGTGGGTTCACGGTCAAGGCAGTCCAGGTTGCAGCGCTCCATGCCGAGCTCGAAGAACTCGCCCAGAGCTGGCGCCAAAAGAGCGGCAGAGGCACTCCGGTGGAACCTGAGGCCCTGCTGACCCTTGGCCAGGTTGACCGGGAATTCCATCGTCAGCTGCAACGGCTGGGGCCCTTCGGAATTGGCCATCCAGACCCGGTCTTCTGGAGCCAGAACTGCCAGATTGCAGCCCAGAAACTGCTGCGGGGGGGCCACCTCCAGCTGGAGTTGGTCCAGGACGGACATCGCCAGCGCGCCATGGGCTGGCGCTGGCAGGGCCCAGCCAACCTGCCGGACCGGGTGGATGCGGCCTACCGGCTCAGGCTGGATCAATGGCAGGGTGAGGAGCGGCTGCAACTGGAGCTGGTAGGCCTGCGACCCAGTGCCGGCATCGCTGATGAGGGTGGGGAAGTGGTCCTGAGACGCCGGGACCGCACCTACTGGTGCCGGCGGGCGGGATCCGGCCTGGTGGTGCGCAATGCGGCTGGTGAGGAGCTGAGCAGCGCAGAGGCCGCCAGCCATGACCATCCATATATTCGTGCCCTGGTGCAGGATGCGGCTATTGCCCTGGGCATGGTGGCATGAGCAAAAATCTCCGGCAGCTGCAACGTTCCCAGCTGAGCAACCAGCTGCTGTTTCTGGCGGGGCTGCTGCTACTGGGTCTGCTGGTGGGCCTGGCCTGCTGGCCCCTCAACCTGGTGGACCATGGCCAGGACACGCTGCTGCATCAGTTACCAGGCTTCACTGGGGGACAGTGGACCCTACGCACCCTGGCAGTCGCCCTTGCCCCCATTGGGGTTATGCCCCTGCTGCTGGTGCTCCAGGCCGGGGGCCTGGCCCGCGGGGCTGGCTCCGGCATACCCCAGACCATCGAAAGCATTGAGAACCCGGATAGGGCACCCCTGCTGATGGCGCCATTTGCCACCGTGGCCAGGCTGGCTCTCTGGAGCGCGGCCAGCCTGGCCCTGATGCCCCTGGGAAGGGAGGGGCCTGTGGTTCAGGTGGGCGCGGCGGTGGCCCACGCCCTGCGTCGCCGCTTCCCCAACCTGCTGGCTGGCATCAAGCCGGTTTCATTGATGGCTATCGGCGCCGGCGCTGGATTGGCAGGTGGGTTCAACAGCCCTTTGATGGGCACGATTTTCGTCTTCGAAGAGCTGACTGGCAGTTTCCAGCCGTCGGTTATCTGGCCTGCGGCTGTCGTGTGCTGTGCGGCTGCCCTGGTAAGCAATCTTGACGGCATACCGATGTTCACACTGGGTATGGTTCAGACCCTCAAACCTGAATGGCAGCAACTGCTCTGGGCACTGCCTCTGGGTGTGGGAGGCGGCCTGCTGGGGGGGCTGTTCAGCCGCTTCCTCTGGCGGTGCAGCGCCTACCTGCGCAAGCGGGTGCTCAGCAGGCCCCTCCAGTGGGGACTGGGGCTGGGGCTGGCCCTGGGCCTTGTGGCGCTGGCCAGTGGGGGCAGAAGTGGGGGTGATGGTGAAGCTCTCATGGTCCAACTGCTTGAGGGCCAGGGAAGCCTGCCGGTGCCAGGCTCACCGCTGAGCGTCATCGGCTGGCTGCTGCTGCTGCTGGGACGGATCGGGAGTCCCGTGCTGGCCCTGGCTGCTGGGGTACCTGGCGGACTGATCGATCCAGCCTTTGCCATCGGAGCACTTTTTGGCAGCGGCACCCTGGAGCTGCTGGGAGCCGATTCCCAGCTAGGCCTGGCACTGGGGATGGCCTCGGGACTGGCAGGTGCCACCCAGCTGCCCTTGATGACGGTGCTTTTTGCCCTGCGTATGGCCGGAGATCAGCAGTGGCTCTTCGGAATCCTTCTGAGCTCGGTTATCGGCGCGGCCGTGGGACGCCGGATCCAGCCGGAGCCGATCTACCACGCCCTTTGGGAACTGGGGCGGAGCCCAGATCGGCAGGTGGATCAAAGGGCGCCGCGGCGGTAGAAAAGCACGAAGATCACAGCAGGCCCCGCCAGGGTGATCAGAGCCAGGGCAGCAAAATTGGCAATCAGATGGAAATCGATACCCATGGAGTTGGCCGCGCTGTGGTAATCCCTACCCAGGATGGTAGGAGAGGTAAGGACCGCCCCGGCTGCACCGCGCCGCTCTGTGATGGCTTGTCACAGCCTTTTGCCGGTCCTGTCGCAGCTGGCTGGGATGGCCTATCAATGATGGATGGGTCAGACCAGGGCAGAAGATAGCTGGAGCTGCATCAGCGGCTGTGGGGCCTGCTGTCGGCTCGACCCAAGCAAGCGCCAGGATGCTATCGCCGCGCTCAGCTTGAGCCAGCAGGAGCAGTATCTGGCGATGGTGGGGGATGACGGCTGGTGCGTTCACTTCGACACTGGATCGCGCAGATGCCGCATCTACGCGGATAGGCCCGACTTCTGCAGGGTCGCCAACCTGGTCAGGCTGTTCGGTGCAGCTGGAGACGGCGGAGATGGTGACAGGCTTGCGATCAGCTGCTGCAAGCAACAGATTCGCAGCGAATATGGAGGCCGTGGCAGGGTGATGGGGCGATTTCTGCGCGCCATTCGAGCCAACCGATGAGCAGCGAAACCGAAAGGGAATGCGACCTTGATCTAGAGATCGAATCCACCCTGCTCCCCGCAGATGCCGATTCGCAGGACCCTCCCAACCATGCTGGCAGCTGGGGAGCCGCCTTCGCGACCACCTTCACCACGGTGTTTCTGGCCGAGCTCGGCGACAAGACCCAACTGGCAGCCCTGCTCCTATCAGCCCAGTCGGGTCGTCCTGGGGTGGTTTTCGTCGGCGCCTCCCTGGCCCTGATCAGCTCGAGCCTGGTGGGAGTGATGCTTGGACGCTGGCTGGCCAGGCTGATGCCTCCCCAACAGCTGGAGCGCTTTGCCGGCATTTTGATGGTTGCGCTGGGGCTCTGGCTTGGCCGGCAGGCAGTGCTGGCTCTGGTGCCATCCAGCCCAGACCTGCCCCTGAACTGATCGACCCGTTGTCATGCCATTTGCCCTGCTTGCCTCCACCTTCGTCACCGTGTTCCTGGCGGAACTGGGGGACAAGACCCAGTTGGCCATCGTCAGCATCAGTGGCACCTCCACCCGGCCGGGGGCGGTGTTTGCGGGCAGTTCGGCGGCCCTTGTGTTGGCCAGCCTGCTGGGGGCTGCGGCAGGCGGATCACTCTCTGCGGTGATCCCCACAAATGCCCTGCAGCTGGCTGCTTCGGTGGGTTTTCTGGTGATTGGCGTGCAGCTTATCCGGCGCTCAGGCAAGCTCGAAAAGGTTGGTCAGTCCTCCGACTAAGATAGTTTCAAGCGGCTTGGGTGGCCGTGGGCATCGCTTCGAGCCCAGCCCGCCATCAACCAGCCCGTCTGGCCACCGCCCCACTCCCGCGGGATTCCTGTGGTCTCCAGCAAACCAAACGCTCCCACCAATGAAGTTCACGGTCGCCGACCTGCTCGACCAACTTCCAGCCGATGAGGCCCTGCCGCTACCAAAGCTGGAAAAAGCCCTTGGCCTCAGCCAAAAGGCCGAGAAGCTGCAGCTTCAGATCGGTCTGCACGGGCTCAGCAAGCTCGGCCTGATCACGCTGCAGGAAGCTGGCGTTGCCCGGCTCCAGGATCCCGAGCTGATCACCGCCAGGCTGCGCTGCAGCAGCAAGGGCTTTTGCTTTGCCCTGCGGGAAGACGGCGGGGAAGATATCTACATCCGCGATCACCAGCTAAATCACGCCTGGAACGGAGACCGGGTGCTCGTCAAAGTGACAAGGGAAGGGGGTCGCCGCCGCTCCCCCGAAGGCGGTGTGCAGTGCATCCTGGAGCGCCAAACCCCTTCCCTGCTCGCCCAGGTTGAGCGACTTGAGGAGAGGTTGGTCGCCACCCCCCTGGACGACCGGCTGCTCACGGCTGTGGAACTGCCCGAAAGTGATGCCTGCTATCTCGACGGAGACCATGGCTCGGTGGTCGAGGTACGGGTGGATCGCTACCCCGTGGGCCAGTTCGGAGCCGTTGGTCACGTGGCCCGCAGCCTGGCCATCAATGGCGGCGAAGCCGCCGACCTAGACCTGCTGCTTACCAAACACCGGCTCCACGGCAGACCTCAGGCACCACGGGTGACCCTCAAGGCCCTGCCCGCAAGGGAGCGCACGGATCTCACGGACCAGACGACCCTGCTGCTGAAGCCCTGGACGGGCAAGGAGGCGCCTGGCCTGCCTGCCCTGGGCCTGGAACAAAGAGAAGGGGGCTGGACCCTCTGGGTGCACAGCCCGGCCATCAGCGAGCGCTACACCCCGGGCGGTGCCCTCGACATCTGGCTGCGGGAGCAGGCAGATGCTGTCTGCGTTGGACGGGAGTGGCTACCCCTGCTCAGTTCTTCCCTGCTCAAGGCCAGCGCCTTCAAGGTTGGCGAAGCCCAGGCGGCCCTTTCGGTTGCCCTGGAACTCAACGCAGTGGGCCAGTTGGAGCACTACCGCTTCTGCCGAAGCATGATCAAACCAACTGCCACTGCGGAAGCGGAGGCCCTCAGCGCCCTGAGCGAGCGCAAGCCCAAGAGCCGCTCCCTGCCTGCGGCCCTCAAAGGCCTTAAAGACCAGCTACCCCTGCTGGAAAATCTGATCAACCTGACAGGCCTGCTCCGTCAACAGCGCCAGGCAAATGGCTCGCTGGAACTGGACCTGCCCCAGCCAGCGATCGCCAGCCTGGGGGATCTGGCTGTGCCGGGGCCGGATCTGCCGCTGGAGGGATGGCTGGTGAGCATGGAAAACCACCAACCGATCGCCGTGCTGCGCGAAGCGGTGCTCCTGGCCGAAAGGGCTCTTGGCCAGCACCTGGCCGGCCTGGGTCTGCCAGCGGTGTACAGCACCAACGCCAGAGCCGACCTCAGCGATCTCAACGACGTGGCGCGCGCCGCCCTCGCCCTCGATATCCCCCTGGAGCTGGGGGAGGAAGGCAGTGCCAGCGCGGCCGAACTGGCTGCGACCTTTGCCGGAACCGACCGCAGCCGCTCCCTGCAGCAGCAGCTCAGAGCGATTCTCAAGCCGGTGCTGCTCAGTGATCGGCCCGGTCCCAACGCCATGACAGGGCTGGTCAGCGGGGAAAGCGCCCCGGCTCCCTGGTGCTGTCCGACTCTCCACTACACCGATCTGTGGAACCAGCAGCAGCTTGTGCTGTTGCTCACCGAGGGCAAGGACAGGCCCAGCGTGCGCCATAAAACCAGTGTTGATCTTGCCTCCGATGGCTGTCTGGGCAACATCGATTGGCCCCTGCTTGCCCCAAGCCAGCTCGCCCCTTACCAGAAAGTGCTGGAGCATGGGCTGGTGCAGCGGCTGAACGGTAGACGGCGCTTCCTGGCGGAGCTGCAGGCGGACCTCCTGGCCATGCTCCAGGCTCGCCAGGCCGAACCGCTGGTGGGTCAGGAGCTTCCGGGGGTCATAAGCGGAGTGCAGAGTTATGGCTTCTTCGTGGAGGTGCCTCCCTCCCAGGTGGAGGGCCTGGTGCACGTGAGTTCACTCAAGGACGACTGGTATGAGTACCGCTCACGCCTGAACCGGCTGGTGGGGCGCAAGAACCGCCGCACCTACAAATTGGGGGACCAGGTGGCGGTGGAAATCCAGAAGGTGGATGTGTTGCGCCATCAGATCGACCTGGCGGTCGTGCTTCCAGAGGGTGAGGACCCAGGTGAGCAGGTCGGGGCAGGCAGCCTTGATCCAGGCGGGGATGGTGGTGCCGATCCATTCGCGCCGATACCTGTCCTGGAAGAGGTCTGAACGTGGATGCTGCCACCGCGAGGCTTCCTGTGGTGCTGGCGGTTTCTGGCGCCTCAGCCCAGCCCCTTGCCCAGCGGGCCCTGCAACTGCTGCTCGAGGCCGGCGAAACCGTGGAGCTGGTCGCTTCCCGTGGCGCCATCGGCGTATGGCAGGCGGAGCTGGGCTTGAGGGTGCCCCCCGAGCCCATGGCCCAGGAGCACTTCTGGCGGGAGCGCACCGGCACCAGCTCCGGCCGCCTGCGCTGCCACCGCTGGAATGACCAGGCGGCAGGAATCGCCAGCGGCAGCTATCGCACCCGGGGAATGGTGATCCTGCCGGCCTCGATGGGCAGCGTGGGGAGAATCGCATCCGGGGTGGCCCTTGACCTGCTGGAGCGGGCAGCTGATGTTCACCTCAAGGAGGGCAGGCCCCTGGTGATCTGCCCGCGGGAAACGCCCTGGAATCTGATCCACCTGCGCAATCTCACCGCCCTCGCCGAAGCCGGCGCCCGCATCGCCCCGCCCGTGCCTGCCTGGTATCACCAGCCCCAGACCATCGACGACATGGTCGACTTTCTGGTGATCCGTATCTTCGACGTTCTCGGCTACGAACTGGGCAGCTTGCGCCGTTGGCAGGGATACCCCAGACAGCCTGGCTCTCCAGACGCCCCATCCGCCTGATTCCGTATCGGTCCGTTGATCCTGCTGCAACGCCTGCTGCTGCTTCCCCTGCTGGCTCCGCTGCTGGTGGTGTTGCTGGTGGGCGCCCTCAACCCCAGACCCAGCATCAGCTTGCGCCTGCTGATCTGGACTTCCCCTTCCCTGCCTGTCGGCCTCTGGATTGCCCTGGCGGCCGGCGGAGGCGCTGGCCTCAGTGCCGCAGCCGCAGCCCTGGCCCTTCGAGGAGACGGAGGCTCGCCCAGCCAAAGGCCCCGCCCAGACCCGGTACGGAGGCAGGCCAGGGAAAGTGAACCGGGCGGCCAGGGCGCCGCTGCAGCCGGACCGACCCGTCCGCCGGGGGATCCGGCCCCCACCATGGCCGTGCCGTTCCGGGTGATCCGCAGGGGACAAGGCAACGTCAGTGTTGAACCCGTTGCCGCCCAGGCCACGGCCGTTGGCGACGGCTGGGATGCAACCGGCGGCGACGACTGGTGAGCACGGGGTACCACTCCATTCCCAAGCTGCGTAAGGTTGGATGCAATGCCGCAAGGGGCCTGCACCGGTGAGCGATTCCGCCCAACCTGCGACCAATGAAAAATCCCGGCCTGGCAGCGCCGCCAAGGCCAAGTCGAGTCCGGAAGACCGGCCCTTCGACAGCTTCATCCCCGAGCTGTTGATGCCTGCGCTGGCTGCGGAAATCCAGGGGTACGGCGGCCCCTCACCGCAGCTGGCCTTCGAGCAGGGACCCATGCCGGTTGTGGGCGCCAACTGCTGGATGGTGAAGGGCGAGTTGCCTGGCCTGCGGCGCTTTTGGCTCTGCTTCACCGCAGCCGAGATCAGCTCCGCCAAAACGGTCGCCCTGGCGGAGGGGGGGAGTGAACCCAGCCTGCTCGAGTCTTTTCTGATTGACGAAAAGAAGATGACCCTGGCGCTGCTGGTCTCTCGACTGGTGCAGCGGCTCAACGGCCAGAAATGGCTGGGGCCGAACTGAGAAGCCAGACCCCTACGATGCAGATACTGCCCTAGACCGCAACGCCCGATGGTTCCTCCAGCCGCGATTGCCAACCCCACAGCAGGTCCGGAATTTCCCGCTGTCAAGGATCCGGTCAAGGACACGATCCTGACCCCACGGTTCTACACCACAGATTTCGACGCCATGGCGGCGATGGATCTGCAGCCGAATCTGTTGGAACTGGAGGCCATCTGCGAGGAGTTCCGAAAGGACTACAACCGCCACCACTTTGTGCGAAACGGCGAATTCGAGGGGGCTGCGGCCAAGCTCGACCCCAAAACACGGCAGGTGTTTATTGAGTTCCTTGAACAGAGTTGCACCTCGGAATTCTCCGGCTTCTTGCTTTATAAGGAACTGAGCCGTCGAATCAAAAGTAAAAATCCTCTCTTGGCCGAATGTTTCGCCCACATGGCAAGGGACGAAGCACGCCATGCCGGTTTTCTGAATAAAGCCATGGGAGATTTCGGGCTACAACTTGATCTTGGCTTCCTTACGGCCAACAAAGCCTATACCTTCTTCAAGCCAAAGTTTATCTTTTATGCTACTTACCTTAGCGAAAAAATAGGCTACTGGCGCTATATCACCATCTACCGCCACCTGGAGCAGCATCCCGAGAGCAAGATCTTCCCGATCTTTAATTTTTTCGAAAACTGGTGTCAGGATGAAAACCGCCACGGCGATTTCTTTGACGCCCTGATGAAAGCCCAACCCGCCACAGTTCGAGGGCTCACTGCACGCCTGTGGTGTCGCTTCTTCCTGCTGGCGGTATTTGCCACCATGTACGTGCGGGACGTGGCCCGCAAGGAGTTCTATGAAGCCCTTGGCCTGGATGCTCGCGACTACGACAGGGTTGTGATCGCTAAAACCAATGAGACTTCCGCCAGGGTCTTTCCCGTGGTGCTCAACGTTGAGCATCCTAAATTTTACGAAAGACTGGAAAGGCTGGTTAACAACAACGCCGGGCTCGCTGAAATCGATTCCAGCTCAGCCCCTGCAGTATTAAAGGGACTTCGCAAGCTGCCTCTTTGGCTAGCGAATGGAATCGAGATGGCCAAGCTCTACCTGATGGCCCCCATCCGCAGCGAACAATTTCAGGCCGCTGTGCGCTGAGCCCACCATCTCCTACCCCTCGCCCAACCTGCCTTGCTTGCCTCCCTTCCCGTTTCGGGCCCTGATCACCCATCCCTTGAAGGCAGCTGGCTGCCACGGCTCGAAGCTCTGCTGGCCTCCGGCCTGGGAGCAGGTGCCGACCTGGTGGAGGTCTTTCTGGAGCGCACCGACCATCTGGGCGTGTTGGCTGAGCAGGATGCAATCACAAACGTCAGCCCATCCTTCGGCATGGGAGCCGGGATCCGGGTATTCCGCGGCGAGCGCGACGGTTTTGTCAGCACCAATGACCTGAGTTCCCAGGGTCTGAACCAGGCCCTGGAGCAGGCCCTGGGCATGCTTGGCCTGACACCCGGCAGTGCCCCGACCAGGGGATTCGAGGGGCTGGGCAGCCTCAAAGATTTCAGTATCCCAAAGGTCGACTGGCTCGAGCGTTGCCCTTCCCTTGCCGAAGCCACGGCGAAACTGCTCGAGGGCACCGCCAGGCTGGCTAAGCATGGCGACCATCTCCAGGCACGGCGGAGCAGCTACTCCCGCGATTGGCAAAACGTGCTCGTGGCCGCAAGCGATGGCACTTTTGCCCGCGACATCCGTCTGCATCAGTCCCTGGGGCTGAACGTGCTGGCTGCCGACGGCGATCACCGTGCTGGCCTGGGGCGCCGCTACGGCACCACCGACAGCCCCGACGACCTGCGCCAGTGGGATGCGGATGTTGCGGCCCAGGATGTCTGCGCCAGTGCGGGCACCATGCTCTACGCAGACTATGTGGAGGCCGGCCAGATGCCGGCAGTGCTGGCAAATCGCTTCGGCGGAGTGATTTTTCACGAAGCTTGCGGCCACCTGCTCGAAACCACCCAGGTGGAACGGGGTACCACCCCCTTTGCAGACATGGTTGGCAAGGTGATCGCCCATGAGGCCGTTACTGCCATAGATGAGGGCCTCAGTGAGGGCGCCTTCGGCTCGCTCTCGATGGATGACGAGGGCATGGAACCGCAGCGGACCGTGCTGATCGAAAGGGGGGTGCTGAAGCGATTCCTGAGTGATCGCGCCGGCGAGCTACGCACCGGCCACGGCCGCACCGGCAGCGGCCGCCGGCAGAGCCATGCCTTCGCCGCCGCAAGCCGTATGCGCAACACCTTTATCGCCGCGGGCCCCCACACCCCTGGCCAGCTGATCGCCTCAGTCGACCGAGGGCTCTATTGCAAATCGATGGGTGGGGGCAGCGTCGGACCCACCGGCCAGTTCAACTTTGCTGTAGAGGAGGGTTACCTGATCGAGGGCGGCAAGCTCACAAAACCGGTGAAAGGAGCAACCCTGATCGGCGAGGCCAAGGAAGTGATGCCGCGAATTTCCATGTGTGCAAACGATCTGGAACTGGCCGCCGGCTTCTGCGGCTCGGTCAGCGGCAGTATCAACGTGACCGTAGGCCAACCCCACATCAAGGTGGAATCAATCACGGTCGGGGGGCGCTGACCGTGATTGACAACCGCCTCAACCCGCAGGCCCTCAGTGGCAGGCTTGAGCAGCTCGCCGCGGCCGCCGGCATTGATCAGTGGGATCTGGGAGCCTCCTGCGGCACCGACACGTCCGTTCAGGTTGACCGGGGCGAAGCCAAACAGATGAAGGGTGCCCAGCGCAGCGCCATCACCGTGAGGGTCTGGAATGAAAGCGGCCTGGTGGGAATCACCAGCACCTCGGACCTCAGCGACCCCGGCCTGGAGAGAGCACTCAGTGGCGCCCACGCCGCCAGTGCCTTTGGCAACGCTGAGGAGACACCTGCCTTCTCCCCACTGGCCACCGCTCCCCTGGTGAAGCTGGAACAGCCCCTGCACGATGCCCTGCCAATCCTCACCCTGCTGGACACCCTCGAGGATGCAGAGCGCCAACTCCTAGGTAGCCATGCTGCCATCGGCACAGTTCCCTACAACGGACTGGCCCAGCGCAGCAGTGAAAGGCTCTACCTCAACAGTGATGGGGCCTGCCGGCACCAGTCGCTCACAACCGCCAGCATCTACCTCTACGCCCGGGCCCAGGAAGCTGGCCGCAAGCCCCGCAGCTCGGGCGCCGTGCGGCTGGCCTACGGCCCCGGCGAGCTCGATATCGCAGGCTGCATCGCAGAGGCGGCCCAGCGCACAATCGCCCATCTCGACTATGCCCCTATCGAAACCGGCGCCTACACATGCGTCTTCAGCCCGGAGGCCTTCCTCGATTTGATCGGCGCCTTCAGCAGCATGTTCAACGCCAGGGCAGTGCTCGATGGGGTCAGCCTGAGTCAGCGCGACAGCCTTGGCCAGAGCCTGGCCGTACCTTTCCTGAGCATTCGGGACAACGGCCTGCACCCCGGCAATATCGGCGCCTCACTCTTTGATGGCGAGGGAACGCCCACCTCCCCCCTGGAGCTGGTGGAGGGCGGAATACTCCGCAATTTCCTCCACTCGGAAGCCACGGCAAGAGCCTTTGGAGTACCCCCCACCGGTCATGCGGGCATGGGCGCCAAGGTGTCTGTCGGGCCGGACTGGTTTGAGATCGGGGCCACCCCCGGCAGCGGCGGCGGCCAGCAGGGGCTCAATCGCTTCAGCCACGACGCTCCGGTGGTGGTGATCGACAGCCTCTCGGCCCTGCATGCCGGTGTCAAAGCCAGTCAGGGATCCTTCTCCCTGCCATTTGACGGCTGGCTGGTTGCCGGCGGGGTCAGCCGCTCGATCGAGGCCGCCACCGTAGCCGGGGATGTCCGCCAGCTGCTCCAGGCGATCATTGGTTTTGAGGGCGAGACCAAGGTCACCCCAGATGGCCTCTGCCCCCATGTGTGGGTAGAGGGCCTCTCGATCACGGGCGAAGCGTGAACAGCCGGCCGTGAAACTTGTCTTCTGGGGCACGCCGGCCTACGCCGTACCCAGCCTGGAAGCCCTGGTGGCTGCTGGTCATAGCGTGGTAGGGGTGGTGAGCCAGCCGGATCGGCGTCGCGGCCGCGGCAAGGAGCTACGTCCCAGCGCCGTCAAGGCCAGGGCATTGGGGTTGGGTCTGCCGGTATTCACACCTGAGCGCATCCGCCGCGAGCCCGAGCTCCAGGCCCGGCTTGGGGCCCTCGGCGCCGATGCCTACGTCGTGGTGGCGTTCGGCCAGATCCTGCCGCCGGAGGTGCTGGCCCAGCCGCCACTCGGCTGTTGGAACGCCCATGGCTCCCTGCTGCCCCGCTGGCGGGGAGCGGCCCCGATTCAGTGGTGCCTGCTGGAGGGTGACAGGGAAAGCGGGGTGGGGATCATGGCCATGGAGGCAGGGCTCGACACCGGGCCGGTGTTACTGGAGCGCTCCCTGGCCATTGGCCCGCTGGAGAACGCCGCGCAGCTGGGGAAGAGACTGGCCCAGCTAAGTGCAGAGCTGCTCGTCGAAGCCCTGCCAGCCATCGAGGCAGCCGGTTCGGGCCCGGAAGGCGAACGGTTGGCCCGGCTGGGGGTCAGGCCCCAGGGGGAGGCAGGGCTTACCGTAGCCCGGATGCTGACCAAGGAAGACGCGCTGATCGACTGGGACGCTTCAGCCCTTGCGATCCACCGGCGGGTTATGGGCCTATACCCCAACGCCCACACCTTCTGGCGGGGCAAGCGGCTGAAACTGCTGGCCAGCGAACCTCAGCTGGCCAGGCTTGAGGCAGCCAGACCTGGCACGATCGAGTCCATCAAGCCTGGCGTGGGCCTGGTGGTGGCATGTGGCGACGGCCCACTGTTGATAAGGGAAGCCCAGCTGGAGGGCCGAACCCCCGCCAGGGGTGCGGCCCTGATTCAGCAGCTGGATGCGGAGCCCGGCGACCGGTTGGGCGGCACAAGGGATCTGCAGGACTCAGAGCCCTGCTAATGGGGCCTGAGCTGGAGAGCCTCCTTGCGGTGGAGGGCATGTAGACCCTCCAGCTGGTTGTGCACTGAAACCAGCTGATCACGGATGTGCTGGCTGTTTTCGATGCGTCCAAGGGCCAGGAGCATGGACTCAATCTGACCCTTGCAATCGATCAATACGCGGCATTCAGGGGAACCGGGCTCGTAGGACATCACATCACTCCCAACTCCCCTATCGCAGCGGAGTGGGGAGGGTGATGATGTGTCGGTTGCTGCGGTTCAGCCAGTCAGACCTCAACGTGAGGATCCCCCGGGGCGCCGCCTGCTGCCTGCACCACCCCGGTGCTGACGCACACCCGGAGCTGCTGAAGGGCGGCGACCCCCCTTGCCGCGGCCTCCGCTGAGGTCCAGGGGAGGTGCCGAAAGCACTTTGGGCTCAAAACCTGGCACCTCCTGACGCGGCAAGCTGACGCCGATCACCCGTTCGATAGCGCGCAGCAACTCGCTCTCCTCAGCGGCCACCAAGGAAATGGCATGGCCATTGTGACCGGCCCGGCCTGTGCGCCCGATGCGGTGCACGTAGTCCTCGGCCTGGTTCGGCAGGTCGAGGTTGACCACGTGGGGAAGCTGGTGGATGTCGATGCCGCGGGCAGCCAGGTCGGTGGCCACCAGCACACGCAGGGCACCGGCCTTGAAATCGGCCAGGGCCCGGGTGCGGGCACCCTGGCTCTTGTTGCCATGAATGGCGGCGGCTGTCACACCTTCACGAACAAGCCTTTCCGCCATGCGGTTGGCCCCGTGCTTGGTGCGGGAGAACACCAGCACCTGTTGCCAGTCATTGCTGCGAATCAGGTGGCTCAGCAGATCCCCCTTGCGGTCCATGTCGCAGGGATGGAGCAGATGCTCAACGGTGGGGGCCGCGCGGTTGGCCGGGGTGGCCTGGAGCTGAACGGGATTGTGCAGCAGCCCGGTGGCCAGACGCCGGATTTCGCCGGAGAAAGTGGCCGAAAACAGCAGGTTCTGACGCTTGGCTGGCAGCAGGGCCAGGATCTTCTGGATGTCCCGGATGAAGCCCATGTCGAGCATGCGGTCGGCCTCATCGAGAACCAGGATCTCGAGACGATCGAGCCGCAGGGCCTTCTGCTGGTGGAGGTCCATCAGCCGGCCCGGGGTGGCCACCAGGATGTCGGCCCCCCTCTGCAGCCGGCTGATCTGGGGGTTGACCTTGACCCCGCCAAAAACCACGTCACTGCGCAGGTCCAGGTAGCGCCCATAGCCCCGCACGCTTTCAGCCACCTGGGCCGCCAGCTCACGGGTGGGGGTGAGCACCAGGGAACGCACGATGCCGGCGCGGGCGTTAGGGCCGTGGCGCAGACGTTCAAGCATCGGCAGGGTGAAACCTGCGGTTTTGCCGGTGCCGGTCTGGGCCGCAGCCATCACATCCTGGCCGGCCAGCACCGCTGGTATGCACTGGCTCTGAATCGGTGAAGGGCTGCTGTAGCCCTTTTCAGCGACGGCCTTGAGCAAAGGTTCACCCAGGCCGAAGACGGCAAAGGAATCGGAGTGGGTTTCCGCAGCGGTGGGGGGAGCGGGGATGGGTTGGGTAATCGCCGCAGAAGCGTTGGCCCTGAAGCCTAGGTGGCGTGGGTGGTCCGGTCGCTCTGCTGGTAGTGGGCGCAGAGGTCACAGGGCCCCTCGGGGAGCACGGCGCAGCGCAATAGGGCGGTGCGGGCATTGAAGCGACAGCTGGGGTCTCCGATCACCCACCGGTTGTGCCACCAGCGGGCATCACCGGGCTGGCGTTGGGGCTTCACCTGGAGCGCCACGCTGGCGAGCTGGTAGCAACCGTTGCGCAACTGGTAACGATGGCGGCGCTGCAACACCAGAAAACTGCGGCCACCGGCTTCCAGCCAGCGACCAGGATGGGGAACGTCGCCAATCTCAGCAACCTCAATGGCCCCCACCAATCGGTCGCTGTCGATCTGGCGCAGCTCCACCCTCACAGTCCGGGGGACGGCTCCCCAGGAGCATGACGCACGGAAAACCCCCAGACAAACAGCCCTGCAACCAGAAGCAGCAGTAGCCACTCCGGCGGCACCACCTGGGGCATCCCCAGGCGCAACAGCAGGCGAATGCCCACCAGTCCCACCGCCAGATAACCGGCTGTCTCAAGGTTCTGGTAGATGGCCAGCCAACGGATGAACAGCTCCGCCGTCAACCGCAGGGCAATCACCCCGATCACTCCACCGGCCATCACCAGCGCAAGACGATCTGTCACCGCCACGGCTGCAGCCACGCTGTCAAGGGAGAAGGCCAGATCGGTGAGGGCGAGGGTCACTACGACTGAGCTGAGGCTGCCGTTGAGCTCGGAACCGCTCGCCAATGGGGCCGCATGGGCCGGGTCGGGGCGGCTCTCCCCGCCAGCTACGCCCTCTGCTCCGGGCTCAGCCGCAGGGCTCTGCAGCTGGGAGAAAGTCTTCAGAAGGGGGCTGGCGCTGAGCCAGAGCAGGTAGCTGGCTGCCGCCAGCTGCAGGGGCCAGAAATTGAGAACCCACCGGGCCGCCAGGATCAACACCATGCGAAACCCCAGGGCCAGGCCCAGGCCCAAGTTGAGGGCCTGCCGCTGGCGGGCAGGATCTTCCAGCCGCCGGGCAATCGCTGCCAGAGCGATGGCGTTGTCGGCGGACAAAACGGCCTCCAGAACCACCAGCAGGGGAAGCAGGAGCAGCACCTCGCCCCACTGGTCGGCCTGCTCCAGCAGTGGTTTGATCGATTGAATCGACTCCGCTTCCACGCGCTACAGCGGGTCAGGATGGGGGAATTCTAGAAAGGCGGGCCACTCAGTCCGGAGGATGGGTAAGTGGCAGACCTGCAAGCAGACCTACAGGGGAATGGACTGCCGGATGAGGTGATCATCGCGCGACTGGTGCATGCCGAGGCCGGCAGCCGGGTTGTGCTGGTGGAGTCCAGGCAGGGGGGGCGGCTGCTTGATTCGGCCCTGGGCGAAGCCGCCTCGGCCGAGCTGGCCGAGGATCGGGCGCGCCAACGCCTGCGGAGCCGCCGCACTCCCCCGGTTGCAACAGGGGCCAGCGATGGGATCCCGGCTGGGTCCAGGGAACCGGTTGCCCGGGCGAAAGCGGCGGCCCCGATCCCGGCCCCGATCCCGGCCCCGATCCCGGCCCAGCCCACCCTGCTCCCGCCAATCCAGGAGCCGGAGCAGCCCCAGGTTGATCCGGAGGATTGGAGCAGCGAACTGGCCGAGCTCGACCACCAGCTGCAGCGTCTGGGCTGGGACCGGGACCAGGAGGAGGTGTACCTCGAGCGGGTGTTCGGCCATCCGAGCCGCAACCGCCTGACCAGTTACGCCGATCTGCGGGCCTACCTGGAAGCCCTGAAGGGATGCGCCACAGGCACGGCGGCCAGCAGGGCTCCGGCCCCCCTGAGGCGGCAAGACCTGCTGAGCCAGTGCGACCAACTGCTGGCACGGCTGCAATGGAACCCTGGCCAGGGCCGGGCATTGCTCGAGCAGCACTTTGGCCTCACCAGCCGCCAGCTGCTCAGTGACTCCCAGCTACTGCAGTTCAACCTGCTGCTTGAGGACCTCGGCAGTGGGCTTGAACCAACTGGGCACCCAGGTTGAGCCGATCCTGGTTGGCAAAGGCTTCTCTTTCAAGCTGACGAACCCGCTCCGGAGCCGTGCGATAGATCGGATCGTTCAACACCGACACCAGATGACCTGGCAGTCGGGTTGGCAGGCCCAGGGGCAGGGGTTCCGAACCCAGCCCCTTGTTGCTGCAGCTCTGGGCCACGTGGATCGCCTCATGGTTGAGCACCCTGGCGAATTCCAGCGTGCCCTTTTCCACCACCGTGGGTTGGATGCGCAGGGACCGGGCCCGTGGGTCCCATTCAGCGGCTGCTCCCCCCAGACGGGTAGCTGCGATGCTCACCCGCACACCGGCCATCTGCAGGACCTCGAGGAGCTGGCCGATCGCCTGCCTTTCGCGCCCATAGCTGGGTGGATTGGCGATCAGGGCGCGGACACCAGCCAGATCAAGTTGGGGCTCGCCGGCCCGGCGTTTGTAGACATAGCGATAGCCCCCGTTTGCCAAAGGTTCGGCACGGGGGGTCCACTGCAGGTCAGCCTCAGCCAGTTGCAGCAGCAGCATCTGCTGGTCCAGGGGGGAGGGGGGTGGGGCTTGGGGCTGCGGGGAGGTTTGCGGCCAGACCGTGATCGGCACACCCACCCCCACAGCGCACGCCGCCAGGAGCAGGGAACCGAGCATGGGTGCCAGCACACCCGTCAGCACCTGGCGAGGTGCTCTTGAGGGTCGCTGGTCGCTGCTGTGATTAAGAACCATTTGATGCGAATCAGAACCCCTGCCGCAACAAGGCATCACCCACTCCATTGTGGGCAGTTGCGAAGATCGGAGCCAGCTGCAGCCGGAACAGCCCATGCCCCTCACCGCCCTGGTGCGCCAACTGCAGCAGGCAGCCCTAACCGGTGAACTGCTGGCCCGGCTGGCGCGGCCGGAGCGATTGAGGCTGGCCGGTGGAGGGCGGGGCGCCCGGGCCCTGATCAGCAGCGCCATGGCCCGAGCCGCTGGCGCCCCCCTGCTGGTGATCGTGCCGAGCCTGGAGGAAGCTGGTCGCTGGGCGGCGCTGCTGGAGCTGATGGGCTGGGCCAGCTGCCAGCTCTACCCCACCAGTGAGGCCAGTCCCTACGAACCCTTCGATCCCACCAGCGAGATCACCTGGGGCCAGCTGCAGGTGCTCAGCGAGCTGCTCGACAGCCCGGCGAATCTGGCCATCGTGGCCACCGAGCGGGCCCTGCAACCCCATCTGCCCCAGCCCCAGGCCCTACGGGCCCAGTGTCTGAATCTGCGCAGGGGCGAAACAATCAGCCTCGAGCAGCTGGGCGAAACGCTCACTCGCCTCGGATATGAACGGGTGCCCTCGATCGAACAGGAGAGCAGCTGGAGTCGCCGCGGCGACATCGTCGACATCTTCCCGGTGAGCAGCGAACTTCCGGTGAGATTGGAATTTTTCGGCGAGGAGCTCGACAAGCTGAGGGAGTTTGATCCCGCATCCCAACGCTCCCTGGATCCCATCGAGGTGGTGCGGCTCACCCCCAGCGGCTACGGCCCCCTGGTTGCCGATGCCCTGCGTCAGGCGATGCCTGACGGGATGGAGCGGCTGCTCGGCCCAGGGGCCCTCGACCAGTTGCTGGAAGGCGGCACCCCCGAGGGGATGGGGCGGATGATGGGTCTGGTCTGGCAGCAGCCTGCCTGCCTGCTCGATTACCTCGCGCCGGACACCCTGGTGGCTGTCGATGGCAGGAGCCAGTGTCTCTGCCACGCCCAGCAGTGGTTCGACCACGTCTCGGGTCATCACGCCGAGCTCTGCGGCGAGCTGACGGCTGCCCTGCCAGCAGCGCTGCACCGGGAGCCTGCCATTGCCCTGCAACAGGTGACAGCCTTCAGGGGTTTTGATCTCTCCGAGCTGCTGGAGACCGACGCCCATCCCAACAGCTTTGACCTGGCCGCGCGCTCGGTGCCCGCCTACCCGAACGCCTTCGGCAAGTTGGGTGCCTTGGTGAAGGCCTTTGTGGCCGAAAAGGCCACGGTGTGGCTGATCTCCGCCCAGCCTTCCCGGGCGGTGGCCCTGCTGGAGGAGCACGACTGCGTTACCCGATTTGTGCCCAATCCGGCCGATTTCCCCGCCATCGATCGACTGGTGGAGCAGGCAACTCCGGTCGCCCTGAAAAACAGAGGCACCGCCGAACTGGAGGGCCTCCAGCTACCGGCCTGGAAGGTGGTGCTGATCACCGACAGGGAATTCTTCGGCCAGCACGCCCTGGCTGCCTCGGGCTACGTGCGCCGGCGACGCAAGGCAAGCAGCCGCACGGTGGATCCGCTCAAGATGCGGCCCGGCGATTTCGTGGTGCACCGCAACCATGGCATCGGCAGGTTTCTGAAGCTCGAGAAGCTCGCCATCGGCGCGGAAGCCCGCGACTACCTGGTGGTGCAGTACGCCGATGGCCTGCTGCGGGTGGCGGCCGACCAGCTGGGCAGCCTGAGCCGATACCGCGCCAGCAGCGACGCCCCGCCGGAGCTCAACCGCATGGGCGGCACCGCCTGGACGCGGGCCAAGGAGAGGGCCAAGAAGGCGATCCGCAAGGTGGCGGTGGACCTGGTGAAGCTCTATGCCGAGCGACATCAGGCACAGGGCTACGCCTATCCGATCGATGGCCCCTGGCAACAGGAGCTCGAGGATTCCTTCCCGTACGACCCCACCCCAGACCAGATCAGGGCCATTGCCGAGGTGAAGCACGACATGGAACAACCCCAGCCCATGGATCGGCTGGTGTGCGGGGATGTGGGATTCGGCAAAACGGAGGTGGCGATACGGGCGATCTTCAAGGCGGTGACAGCCGGCAAACAGGTTGCCATGCTTGCCCCCACCACGGTTTTGGCCCAGCAGCACTGGCGCACCCTGAGCGAACGCTTCGCTCCCTACCCACTCAAGGTGAGCCTGCTCAACCGCTTCCGCACCGCTGGCGAGCGCAAGACCATTCTTGAAGGGCTGGCCTCCGGATCAGTCGATGTGGTGGTAGGCACCCACCAGCTGCTCTCCAAGGGCACGGGTTTCAGGCAGCTGGGCCTGCTGGTGGTGGATGAGGAGCAACGCTTCGGCGTGAATCAGAAGGAAAAAATCAAGGCCCTGCGCAAGGACGTGGATGTGTTGACCCTGTCAGCAACGCCGATCCCACGCACCCTTTACATGAGCATCTCGGGGGTGCGGGAGATGAGCCTGATCACCACACCGCCACCGCTCAGGCGGCCGATCAAGACCCACCTCGCTGCCCTCGATGAGGAGGCGGTGCGCAGTGCCATCCGCCAGGAGCTCGATCGCGGCGGCCAGGTGTTTTATGTGGTGCCGCGGGTGGAGGGCATCGAGGAGGTGGCCGCCCAGTTGCGGGCGATGCTGCCGGGGCTGAAGCTGCTGGTGGCCCACGGCCAGATGGCCGAGGGTGAGCTGGAGAGCGCCATGGTGGCCTTCAACGCCGGCGAGGCCGATCTGATGCTCTGCACCACGATCGTGGAGAGCGGCCTGGACATTCCCCGGGTGAACACGATCCTGATCGAGGACGCCCACAAATTCGGCCTGGCCCAGCTCTATCAGCTGCGCGGCCGGGTGGGCCGCAGCGGCATCCAGGCCCATGCCTGGCTCTTCTATCCAGGCGATGCCTCGCTCAGTGAGGCAGCACGGGCAAGGCTGCGGGCGATCCAGGAATTCGCCCAGCTTGGCAGTGGCTACCAGCTGGCCATGCGCGACATGGAGATCCGCGGCGTGGGCAACCTGCTGGGGGTTGAGCAGAGCGGCCTGATGGAGACCATCGGCTTCGATCTCTACATGGAGAGGCTGCAGGAGTGTCTTGCCGAGATCCAGGGCCAGGACATCCCGGCGGTCGACGACACCCAGATCGACCTGCCG
>Ga0169931_10000886_pt1 | contig 49948 bp, 40 predicted proteins | sample Kivu_15m_20L_FD_129675 | JGI IMG/M metagenome (GOLD analysis project Ga0169931, IMG submission 129675) | Freshwater microbial communities from Lake Kivu, Western Province, Rwanda to study Microbial Dark Matter (Phase II) - Kivu_15m_20L... | ecosystem: Environmental > Aquatic > Freshwater > Lake...
ACATCGTTCAAACCAATAGATCTAAGCCATGGGGTATAAGTTGCAGCCAATCCAAGGGATTGTTCTGAAAAAACTAATTTTGACGCATTAAAATGCATTGCATTTGGATCGGCAGAAACAGCTATTCCGGCATCACCCATGGCTCCTGAACGGGCATCGGAAATGATTCTTAAGAACGGGACAGCAGAAACAACCGTATTTGTACATGGTGTACCATCCAGATTATAATACTTACCATCTTCGCCTTGATAACATTGTGCTTCAACATCCGGGATGGTGAACAAGGTAAGACTGAGGATGATACCTCCAAGTTGGAAAAAATGCTTCATGTTTGAGAATCAATTTAAGCTTATTAGGGCAAATATAATAATATTTCATCATTCGTCTGGTTAATCATCAAAAAGTTTGCCAAACGCATATTATAATGACGAAATAAAAAACATTTTATTTTAAAAGAACTAATTTTTCAAATTTACTTTCTCCGGAAATTCCTTTTCCGGCATTACTGTTTGAGGTTACAAATACCCGGTATAAATAGATTCCCCGACTTAATTGGTCACCAAAATCATCCCGGCCATCCCATGATATACAATCTGCCGGACTCAATGTTTCTGTTCCTGTCCAGATGCCTTCAATCGTTTTAACCCTTTGGCCTGTTATAGTAAAAATTTCGATTCTGACATCAAGAACGGTATTTCCTAAACTATGATTAAATTGAAAACAGGTCCTGTCGGTAAATGGATTTGGATAATTTAATACATTTTTCAAGGCAATGGTGGCACTGTTACTAACTATAAACTGGAGTGTTTCTTCAGCTGCGTTGTTGGCAACATCCCACGCTTTAACGGTTAATGTATGGGGGCCTTCCTCCAGATCTCTGAAGGGAAATCGAACCTCGCCCTGGTTTGGCTTATCTAAAATACCCGCATAAAAATCGTTTAAAACAAAGATGTTTTTGCTGTTATCATCCAAAACAGCTTCAATGTCATGGCCAATACTATTTCCAACCACATTAATTCCATTATCATCCTCAAGATGTATAATTAACAGAGGATCAGGATGAGTTATATCTCCATCGCTAAAAGAGGTGTTATTTAAAAATAAAGAAATATCAGGTGCCTTTGAATCCTTTACATTATTTTCCGAGATTCCTCCTATTAAAAAACGGTTAAAACTACCACCTGCATCCTCCTTATTGATGTCAGATAGCGCATAGTAACTAACCTTACCATTTCCAATCTGATAGTTTATGTCTTTTGGAATAACAAAAGAAAAGGAAAACTGGCCATTTTTGACGGTGGCATTTCCGGAAAACAATATATTTTTTTGGGTTAAATATTCTGTTATATAACTGCCATTATCCTGAGCCAGGGTTTTTGTTACGGTTGATTTATCAAAAATACTGGGTTTTATAAATCCGTTGAAATTCTCTACTATTTTATCTGATTCATCAACAATTATACCTGAAATCCTGACTTTAGTCAAGGCACCCAGCGTGTCGGGCAGATAATTTACATCAACGTTTTTATTATTTATACTTGAAGTCAGTACTTTTCGGAATGGGATCGCTAATTTTTGGGATGGATCTCCGATGAGGGTATATTTTCTTGAATTTATGGTAATAAAACTGCCACTCAAATTATTTTTAGCTTCCTTTAAAGCTTCTCCAATGGTTGAAATACCTCCATTTCTTCTTTTATATAAAGACGTCAGGGTCTGGTCGGTCAACTCTGCATTCTGATTGGCAAAAACAGCTCTGACGGTAGTAAGCAAGCCAATAGCACCGCCATTAGGATTTAGAAATGCTTCTTCACCTGCTGATACAAAAGAAGGGTCATCATAAGCAGTAAAAGAACAGGTTGCGGTTATAAAAAGAGGCATTTTAAATCTGTTTTGCCAGTTTAGTATATCCGGTATGGTTAAAACCCTTTCCTGAGCCCATCCTTTAGGACTTCCGTGACCTAAATAAGTGACAGTTAAGGCGCCACGGAAAATCGATTGATTTAGAGCTTCCGTAACGTCTGGAAAACGGTTACCTCCTGAAGTCGATACCTGAGCATAGGCATCAAGGTAAATTTTTTCAAGATTAACGGCCGGTTGCTGTCGCTGGATTTTATCTGCGATGTCATTGGCATCCGTTAAATGTAAGTTTCCATCCTCATCATCTGCTACAAATACCATTCTGTTCCGCCAATTATCAAATGCCTCAGGTTGTTTATCATATCTGATGATTTTGTCAACGATTAACTCAGATTCCTGAGGGGAACTTACGGGTAGCCTGCCAATCCCCAGTATTAATCTGCCGGTCAACGGATCAACGTTATCTGTGGTTTCCAGGATACCATAAAAATCATCTGATGGAAAAGCATATAAAGGGTTATATGAATCCCGCTGGAAAGTTGGGATGAAATTATTTCCTTGTTTGTTGATATTCCGGTGATCATAGGATCCATCTCCAAAAAGCAACAAATATTGCAACTGGTTACCTCTTTGATAAATCATTCTTGCAAAATTCCGAATGGCGGTGGGGTCAGGTTTACCACTACTGAATTCATGAAAAATCGCTTCAGAGCTTATAACAGATACTTTCAAATTTGAATGTCTGGTTCTATGCTCCGCCAATCTTTTTGCTGCCTTTTCAAATGCTGCAGGACAAACAATCAACAGGTTTGCTGCGCCGGCAGCATGAAGATTCTGATTATTGATTTTAGTTTGAAAGGTAGGTGCAGGTAGTGCATTGTCGGCTTTAAATACAACGAATTTCTTTAATTTACCATTGGGTATATAAGAAAATTTAAGTCGGTTATTTTCATTGGTTCCCTCAATGGCGGTTATGTCAAAAAGGTTCGTTATATCCCAGATTTGTAAGTCCGGCGTTGCATTTTCTATGCTAAATCCGGAAACATTTTCTTTCAGGGAATTCCAGTTACTAAGAAAAAGCGGCGTGTTTGTCCATCTGTTGGCGCATCTGGTGTTTATTTCAACATAATCCAGCCATCCCTGACTACCATCAGAGGGACCTGTTGGAAAAGGGTAATTTACGGTAAGGTTAATTTTTTCGTCTGATAGATTAATAGTGCCCGACAAGTCTGCTGGTCTGACGTAATCTTCTATATTTGCGAATTCTCCCTCCAGTCTGCTGACAGGTTGAGCTGCATTACTGCGTAACGATTTATCATTCAAAGAAATAGTAAATGAGGAAGATTCAATGGCTCTCAACACCATGGAAGCTTTTACCTTTGTTGGAAAAGTGGAAATAATACCTGGAAAATTAAATGCGCTGGTGTACTTGTATTCTCTTACATTCTTGAATAAATCACCATACCATTCATTGCCTGAACCTTCTGCGGCATCCCAAGCCTCCAGGATATTCACTTTTTCCTCTTCCCATACAGCATATTGATCTGATTCTGCAGAATAAAAAGCAGATTCAGTACCTTTGGTTTGATTGACAACCCTTTTACTATTTTGAGGACTAATAATCAGGTAAAGGAACTGAGAGGAGGAATAAAAATTATTCTGATGTGAAAAGGTTTGGGCTTCTTTGTTTTCGATCCATTCATTCGGACCTTCAGCATAAAATATCAGATAATCATTTGCATCCCATTTTCCATCTTCTTCACCTGATATCTTAATTGGGATTTCCTCCAGATCATCTACATTCGGGAAATTGACAGCAAAAGGAAGCATTCCCGGATGCCCTGAGAAAATTTTTATCTGCCTGGGGTCGATAGTAGATGGGTCTATCTTCAGCTGGTTACGAAGAAAATCGGATTTAATCTGGTAAATACCTCTTTTGTTTATTGAAATTTGGAAAATATTACCAGATTTAAGAACACTTTCAGTTTTGAAATCTACCTTTCTAACACTTGCATCCGACTGATTAACTGGCAAAAAAATTATTTCGGCACTTATAATTTTATGCCATTGGCCAGCTTTTCTGAAAATTGGAATCAAGGTAATAGCGGCTACTTGTTGATTATCATGCTTACTAACAGCACTTGAGATTTGAATTTCATTAAATTTTTCTAACCCATCCTTTTTCCAGTAATTCCATGTTATGGGCTCAGAAACCACCCTTTCAATACTGACTCTTCCACTATTGGAATTAATTGGTAGTATGTTCAGAAATATGGGGATTCCCGGATATGCATCATCGAAAATGGCGCCTCTGAACTTCAAAAGGTCAATGGTTCTGTTGTCAATGGTAGTTTTGACCGGCTCCATCCATTCTGGTTGGAATGGTATTGAAATGGACTGTCCACTGGATTGAATGCGGATAAAGATTAAAAAAATGAACAAGTATTTTTTCATGATTTTTTTCCAACTCTGTTGCAAAGATATAATCAAATTGTTTTTAGCTGCTTGAATTCTCATGGAAAGCATAAAAATTTTAGTTGTTCGTGCTTTCACCCTGTTAAATTTCAAAATTATTAAGCTAAATATCCATTTTTAATTAAATATTCGTTATTTATGCAAATAAATGGGTTTATGTTAAGATTCTTTTGTTTTAGGAAATGTTTCATTCCTTTAATCGTTTTATGTGCTGCCATCGGCATATTAAAATCGCAGGATCCTTTATTCACTCAATATTTTTCCTCGCCCATGTCAGTTAATCCGGCTTTTTCTGGCGTTAATGAAGGAGTCAGAATTAATTCTCAGTTCAGAATGAACTGGATAAACTGGCCAACACCGTTTAAAACGGCACAACTCTCAGTTGAAAATTATAATCCAGGCTTACATAGCGGCTTTGGATTTAGTATTCTGACAGATGATGCAGGAAATGGGGTTTTGAAAACAAATCAACTGGCTGCTAACTACGCCTATCAACTGAGAATCAATAAAAAGTGGTTCATACGATTTGGAATGCAGGCCGGAATGAATCAGGTACAATTAAACTGGGATAAATTATTTTTTGAAGATCAGATAGACCCTTTCAGAGGTTTGAATCCTTCATTATCAGTAACCGAAATTCCACCGGACCGATTAAACAGGACTGAATTAGATCTGGGAACAGGCCTTCTGCTGTACAGTGATAACTTTTATGTAGGTTTGAGTTTAAGGCATATAAACAGATTTAATCAAACCTTTTGGAATAACAGTATCCTGGAGACAGGCAGACCCATGAACTTTAGTATTCATGCAGGTGTTGATTTACCCGCTCCTGGAAGAGCCATAGGCAAAGGATCTGTTTATTTTTCACCTATGTTACTTTATCTTGCCAGTAACAGCAGTAAAGTATTACAGTTAGGTAGTTCTTATCATCTCGGGCAGCTGATTACAGGTGTTTGGGCACGTTTTGGAGGTATTCAACCTATTGAAAGTATGGTTGGTTTTGGATTTAAATATGGTATATACCGAATCATGTACACCGCTGAAATACCTGTTGACAGCAAAAGCTTGCGCCGGACTTTCGGAAGTCATGAACTGACCTTATCCTTACGGTTTTCGGAGGCATTTAACTACGTATCAAAAAAATCGGCACAAAAAACATTGAATTGCTTTCGATTTAATAACTAATTCCAAAAAAGGTTTCTTACTTTTGCATAATTTATTTTAGGAATATAATTTTTTTTAAAATAAATATGCCACATATACCGTTAAGTTGAAAACCATGAATACATTGAATATAATGAATCGTTCATTTCTTTTAATTCTTGCCTGTGCTTCAGGCTTTCTGATGACTCCGTCATGCAGTAAATCTTCAAAATCAGTTTCTGAAACTACCGGTTGGTCTTACAATGATCCAAAATGGGGTGGTTATGAAAAGGTAGACTATAAAGGACAGGATACCGGGCCAAATCTTGTTTTGGTGGAAGGTGGTACTTTTACCATGGGTTTAAGTCAGGAAGATGTCATGTATGAGTGGAATGCAGTACCCAGAAGAGTTACCGTTACTTCATTTTATATGGATGAAACTGAGGTTTCGAACAGAGAATACCGCTTTTACACCGAGTGGTTATCAAGGACTTATGGAGGTACATACCCTGAAGTGCTTATTGATGCATTACCCGATACCTTAGTATGGCTGGATGAATTGTCTTATAATGAACCAATGGCCGAACAGTATTTCCGTTACCCTTCTTATGATGATTATCCTGTAGTTGGTGTTTCCTGGCTTCAGGCAACAGAGTTTTGTAAATGGAGAACCGATCGTGTGAATGAAACCAGACTTATTCGTCAGGGTATTCTGAATTTTAATCTGGAGCAGAAAGACCAGGATAACTTTAATACTGGCGCCTATCTGGTCGGTCAATATGAAGGTAATGTCAGGAAAAATATCAAAAATCTGGCAACAGGTGAATCCAGACCAGTAAAAATTGAAGATGGAATTCTTCTTCCCGGTTACAGACTTCCAACAGAAGCAGAGTGGGAATATGCCGCTTATGCTTTAAAGGGAAATCTGGTTCCTGGTGATGAAAATATTTCAGCTGGACGCACTTATTCCTGGAGCGGAAATACGGTTAGATATCAAAAACGAGATAAATATCAGGGTGCTATACTGGCAAATTTCAAGAAAGGTTCAGGTGATTACATGGGTATAGCAGGAAAATTAAATGATAATGCAGCAGGTCCTGGTCCTGTCAGAGCTTATTTGCCAAATGATTTTGGTTTGTATAACATGTCTGGTAATGTAAATGAATGGGTGATGGACGTTTACCGTCCCATGACAAGCAACGCATTGAGAGATGAGGAAAACCATGATTTAAATCCATTCAGAGGCAGTAAGTTTCAGAAAATGGTTAAAGATGAAGATGGAAGACCAGTTGAAAAAGATAGCTTAGGCAGGTTACGTTATGAATTCTATACTAAAGAGGAATTAGCTAACAGGACCAATGTGAGAACTAATGATGCTACAAACTACCGGGACGGGGATGAATATTCAGAAGTTACCTACGAAACCGATGTTCATACTTTAATCAGTAATAAGTCAAGAGTTTATAAAGGAGGATCCTGGGCTGACAGAGCTTACTGGCTTTCTCCTGGAACCAGAAGATTTATGGACGAGGATCAGACAAGTCGTGCTATCGGATTCAGATGTGCCATGAATAGATTAGGTGGCGCAACTGGTAATAATGCGCCCGATGGAAATACCTTTCAGGTGAAAAATAAAAGACCAGTCAGAAAATAATTTTAATTAATATTATATTGGAGAAGGGATGTAGGATACTATATCCCTTCTTTTGTTAAAAATTATGGATTTACTAACCCTATATAACCTGTTCCTCTCTGGTTCTGACATATCCACTGATTCAAGAAATGTTAAACAGGGCGATATTTTTTTTGCCTTGAAAGGCGATCATTTTAATGGAAATGAATATGCGCTGAAAGCAATTGATAGTGGAGCCGTTTTAGCTGTTGTGGACGATCCCAATCTACCTGACCTTCTATCTTTTTACAAGGTTGAAAATGTATTGAAAACCTTACAATGGCTTGCTAACCACCATCGGAAACAGTTTACCATTCCAGTACTGGCGGTCACAGGAAGTAATGGTAAAACAACAACAAAGGAATTGGTATCGGCGGTTCTTGGCACGCATTATCCTACCCATTATACCAAAGGGAATTTGAATAATCATATCGGGGTACCTTTAACCTTATTATCAATGCCACAGCATACTGAAATTGCGGTTATTGAAATGGGGGCAAATCATCAGGGAGAAATAAATGACCTTTGTCTTATAGCTGAACCGACCCACGGACTGATAACAAACATTGGTAAGGCTCATCTGGAAGGTTTTGGTGGGGAGGAAGGCGTCAAAAAAGGTAAGTCAGAACTTTACAGGTATCTGAAGGATGGATGTATTTTCTTGAATCAAAAGGATGAAACATTATTGTCGCTCTCTGAGGTCAATAAAATAAAAATTATGTACACGCTTTCAGATCAACCGGATGCAAAAAATGCCCCTTATGAGATACAAAATCTGTCAACTGATGAATTTTTGAAAGTGGCTTTCCTATCTGAAAATGGCGAATATCTAACTGTTCAAACGCATTTGACAGGCATTTATAATCTCGGAAATATTATGTCTGCCGTAGCAGTTGGTAAATATTTTAAAGTACCTGGTGTTAATATTAAAGAGGCTCTCACAAATTATATTCCTTCGCAGAATCGTTCCCAATACGTATCCTATAAGGGTGCAAAAGTTATATTAGATGCCTATAATGCAAATCCATCCAGTATGGAGGCAGCTTTAAAAAATCTGATTTCCATCAGGCATACTTATAAAATAGCTGTGCTGGGTGATATGTTCGAATTGGGCGGGGCAGCTCCTGAAGAACACCAAAAAATAGCGGACATTGCCGATAATGAGGCCATTAAACTGGTAGTTTTGGTAGGAAAAAATTTTGAAGTTGCAGCGAAAAAAAAGAACTGGATACATTTTAATTCCGCAGCAGAGGCAAAACCTTATTTAGAAGCTTTACCTTTTTCAAATGCCCTCATCCTGATTAAAGGATCGAGAGGTATGAAATTAGAATCATTATTGGAAAATTAACTATCTTGAGAGTCAATTTATCCTCTTATGCTTGAAAACTGGTTAAAACCTTTACCTCTTGAAAACTTGTGGTCTAACCATACAAAATCATGGCAGTTGGGAGCCAGGACGGTATTTTACGCAGCTGGTTTTGAATTACCAGTTTGGTCTCACTTTCCTGTAACCCTGATTACAAGTGATTGTAAAGGTATGGATGAATTGAGAAAAGCGCTGTATTCATTTAAATCCTTACACGAAAATTTCGATTTTCTCGATTTGGGTCAATTGAGGAAATCAAATGAAGATTTTACCTTACCCCTCTTTGAAGAAATTTTTAACGCAGGTGTTTTCCCTATTCTGGTAACTAATGACAGTGCTATAAATAAAGCGTTTATTCAGGCACTGGACAATGTTTATTCTACCTTTCACCTTACGGCTATTGATGATCGTTTCAGATATAGTCCGTACCAGCAGGCAGCAGAAGTTCCATACTGGGATTCTTTTTTATCAGAAGAAAAAGAATTGGCTGAGGGGGCACATATTGTTGGGGTGCAAACCCATTTAATTCCGGCTGGTGCTTTTGCCTATTGTGAAGAAAATGGAATTTCATTGCATCGATTAGGTCAGGCAAGATTGAATATTCAGGATTTGGAACCTTCCATCAGACATGCTGATATTTGCATTCTTGAAATGTCCTCACTTAAACATACAGATTTTCCAAGTCAAACGCCGCAAAGTCCCAGTGGATTCTTCCTGGAGGAGATTTGTCAGCTGGCCAGATATGCAGGATTAAGTGATTCTTTAAAAGGTTTCAGCATAGCTGGGTTTAACTTGAATGATACAAACCAATTGACTGATTCACAAGCATTGGCTCAAATAATCTGGTACTTTCTGGATGGTTTCAACAACAAGAAAGGAGATTTTCCTTTTCAGTTTGAAGGTATGATTGAATACCTTGTCGATGTAAAAGAAAATAATCGCTTACTAACTTTCTGGAAAAGTAATCGAAGTGGCAGGTGGTGGATTCAAATAGAAAAAGTTAACAAAGATAATCAGGAGGGAAAAGTGAATGTACGTTTAATTCCTGTTTCTTACCAGGATTATCTGGATGCTTGTGAGGGTGAATTATCCCATCGCGTTTTAAAAGCTTTAGTCAAATACTCCTAATTAATTAAATATGCATGTTTTAGCATTTAAAATGAAATTATTGCCTGGTTATGCCGATGAATATAAAAAAAGGCATGACTTGATCTGGCCTGAATTGAAGGCCTTATTAAAAGAAAATGGTATCAGAGATTATACTATTTTTCTCGATGAGGATACTCATTTGCTTTTCGCCAGACTGACTGTTAATCATATTCAGGTATTAAATGATTTACCTGAAAAACCAGTAATGAAAAAATGGTGGAGCTATATGAAAGATGTGATGGAGACAAATGAGGACCATTCTCCTGTTAGTGTGCCATTAAAACAGGTTTTTTTTATGGAATAACAGCCAGATTAGTATAATGTACCCCAACACTATATTTTTGGCGTAATAGGTTATTTAACTGTTCAAATATGCCGGGATCATTTTCAAAATCAAGTTCATCTAATCCTACTACGACTATTGGAAAATCAGGATCCATTTTAAAAAAGTCAAAATAAGCCTTCTGGATATTTTCTAAATAAACTTCACTCATTTCCTGTTCAAAAGACCTGCCTCTTTTTTTTATTTGATTCAGTAATACCGGCACAGGTCTGTGCAGGTAAAGAACCAGATCAGGCTTTATAAAATGAGCATTTAAAACATTAAAAAGTCGTTGAAAAAGCCGGTATTCTTCTTCATTTAAATTATTTTTGGCAAAGAGTAATGTTTTTATAAAAATATAATCGGAAATAATCTGTTGATTGAACAAGTTACCTTGAACAAGTTCTTCCTGTAATTGTCTGTGTCGTTCTGTCATGAAAAATAACTCAACAGAAAAAGCATGTCTTTCCGGATTTTCATAAAAATAAGGAAGGAAAGGATTATCAGAAAATTGCTCCAAAATCAATCTGGCTTCATATTTTTCCTGAAGTCTTCTGCATAAGGTTGTTTTTCCCACGCCAATATTTCCCTCTATGACAATATAAGGGTATGCTAACGATTCATTTTCCATATATTCAATCAGGTTGCCACTTAATTATTTCACCATCGTCATCCAATTCCTCCAGTAACGTTTCATTTGTTTTTTTTAAATATGGATGAATCTGGAAAGGTAAAATTTCAGACAAAGGAACTAAAATAAACCGCCTTTTTTGAATCAAAGGATGAGGAATTTCTAAATACTGGCTTTTTATAATTTGATCGCCATAGTATAAAATATCAATGTCTATGGTTCTTGCACCAAAATGAATTTCGCGCTTCCTGCCAAGGTCTTTTTCTATTTTCTGTAATATGAAAAGTAGAGGGAGTGGGTGGTAAACCGTATTTATAATGATTATCTGGTTTAAGTAATTTTCCTGATTTTCAACTCCCCAGGGTTCTGTTTCATAAATATTTGAGAACGTTTCTATTTCACCCGCTTTTAGCTGGATGGCATTTTTAGCCTGAGTAATGTAACCAAATCTATTACCAATATTAGATCCCAGACTTAAAACCGCTTTAATAATCATCGATTAAAATGGCTTATTTAGCACCAGTAATTTGTTGAATATCTGATTCTATGGAACGCATTTTTTCCATACATAGATTCAATAAATAGGCAGCTCTGGATACTTTTTCTGCTAATAATTCAATTGAAATCGAATCGGATTCCAGCTGATTAATTATAGATTCCAATTCGGCATAAGCTACTTCATAAGTGATATTTTCTGTACTCATTTTTAATATTTAAGCTTTATTTTCAACAATTACACTTCTAAAACTTCCTTTTTCCCAAATGGTTTCAATTTCGGTTTTTATATCCATACTTTCGTTTAACGGTTTATGATCGGGTAGAATCTGTGTGATTGTAAATCCTCTTTTTAATGTTTTTGAAATAGACAGGAGATTTATCAATCTCTCCAGATACGTCAATTTTAAATTTTCTTTTTTTAATCTGTTATTCATTAATACAGGTATATTTTTTTGAATACTTTCCAGCTGATTGAATTGTTTATCTATAACTCGCCGGGGGAGACTGGAGAGTTCATGTTGAAGTTTCAATAACTTCAGGTTGCCTTGTTGAATTTTTAATCTGGCTGTTTGATTAATGTCAGCAACTAATTGGTGAAGAGCCATTTCAAAGCTTTGATTATGTTGTAATATATATTCTGCCACGGCGGTAGGCGTTTTTAATGAGACACCTGCTACGATATCAGAAAGGGTTTCATCCACTTCATGACCAATACCCGTAATTACTTTCATTGGGAAAGCAGCAATAGCGCGACAAATATTTAAACTGTCAAACCCAGCCAGATCCAGCTTTGATCCTCCACCTCTAACGATGAGTATTACATCAAAAGATTCCCCGGATTCCTTTATTTGTCTAAGTTGAGCAAGCACTGTTTCTTCTACCAGTAATCCTTGTAATGAAATAGGGAATAAAGTTACTTTAAAAGCATACCCAGATCCGTTATCTGTTAACTGATGAATAAAATCCTGATATCCTGCAGCCTGATCATTACTTAGGACAGCTATTTTTTGTAACACTACTGGATTAGGTAATAATTTGTTGGGCAGATGTAATTTTTCCTGATAAATTAATTTTTCAAGTTCCTGACGTTGCTGAAATAGTTTGCCTAAAGTATAAGCAGGATCAATATCTTCAATGATAAGTTTTAGACCATATCGAACATTATAATCTACCTGAACACATATTAAAACCTCCCTGCCTGCTTCCAGAAAGCCAAGTATTGGTTCAGATAATTTCTGGTTAAATCTTGAAAAGGTTTGTTGCCAGATAACGGCACTTTGCTGGGCAATAATCTTATCAGATGGACCTTCTTCTTTTTCAATCAGATCGAGATATGCAATTCCTCTGACTACTTTACAGCTTGCAATTTCTGCTTTTACCCAGATTTTATTCTGAAAATTAAGGGATAATACCCTTTTTATCAGTGTCCCTAATTCATTTAGGCTAATAATATTAGCTTCCATATTATTATTTCTTATTTGGACGAAGGTACAGGATATTAGCTACCGGTCTTTCTCCATCGGCATCAAATTTTTTATTATCAGAAGGATGATTTACAATACCTTTTATTTTTTTTGTATTTAAGAAAAGGGTAGTGGAACCTCCACCATCTAAATTTATAGCGTCAGGACAGCCACAAGTTGATAGAAATTGGGAAAGTTCATTTAAACTCAACCCTACCGCTTCTTTGTGCCTGCCATCTGCTGCTATCAGCCAAATATCTTTTTTAGTTATGCACACAGCACTTCTTGGATGTTTTAAATCGTTAAATGGTCGTTTTTGAAGTAAATTAATCTGATTATTTTGAATAAGCAAAGGGCCTGTTACCAGGGCATCTTCCACATTATTTGTATTGGGTATTCTCAATGAACCCTCGGTAGGTAAAATACCACTTTGGCCATTGTTATAAATGACAATGGCATTTGCACCCATTTCACTCTCAGGAGAAAGAACATTTGGTTTATTTTCATGTATTATTTTACCATCAGCATATAAAAATGAAACAGAGCCTCCTGCTTTCATATCGAAAAAGCCTCCATTTATGGCTGCGACTGCATTTAGTCGATTTGCAAAAGAACTGGTTGTTATTAAACTGTCTTTTGCAAAAGCCAGATCAAGTCTATAGACAGGCATTTTAGCTTTTACGACAACAATGAATTGATTTCCCCATATTTCATGAGTACCTGACCATTGTTCCATTTTCATACCTGACTTTATTTTTTCAACCTTTATCCTTTCGAATGGTCGTTGGGAGTGAGAAAAACAGGGTAATAGAATTAAGAAAAACAGCGTTTTTATAATATTCATGGTTAAGTGGCTTTATAAACAAATGTAGGAAAATTAAAAACAAAACCGGGATAACAAAAAATGAACTTTTAATTTAGTTTCTTTTTTCAAATAAAGTCCTTAATATTGCATCTCGATAAGGGTGATTAGCTCAGTTGGTTTAGAGCGCTGCTTTGACAGAGCAGAGGTCACTGGTTCGAATCCAGTATTACCCACAAATTCCGGAGTGTAGCGCAGCCCGGTAGCGTACTAGCATGGGGTGCTAGTGGTCGCTGGTTCAAATCCAGTCACTCCGACACTTAAAAGGCAATCTGGGAATTGCCTTTTTTTATTTAGTTTTTTGTTTTATTTCCACATTTAAGCTGCTGCAATTCTTTTTCGGCGGCAATAAAACCAAAAGAAGACCACTGGTCTGCATCCAGTATTTTAATAAATACCTTTCGGGCATCCTCACAGCGCCCCAATTCCTGGAGATAATTTCCAAGACCAAAGCCAAACGAAAGAAGACTTAGGTCTTTTCGTTCATTCAGGTATGTTTCTACCTGTTCGACCTTTTGCTTGTTAAAATATAACATCAGAATTTGATGATAATCCTGGCTTTCAAGTAAGGTTATATCAGGATCTAAGGAGGTTAACAGGTTCTCTGCTTCTTCCTTTTTACCGAGCTTTAATAAAGTGATAAAATACCAGTTTAGGGCAGCCACATACATATCGGCATTCCTGGATACAACAAGACATTTCTGATAGGCTTTCAAAGCCTTAGGATAATCTCTTTTTATGAAATAAGCTAATCCCAAATGGTACCAAATATTTGATTGAAGCGTACTGGTGGGAATATTTTGTGCATTAGGTAAACCATCGGGCTCCACAATATCCATTTTACCTTGTATCAGGGAACCTGCTTTTTCAAAATCAGCAATCGCTTTATCAAAACATCTTAAAGTGAGCCACCGATGACCTCTGTGTCTGTATGCGATAGCATTTTCAGAATCCATAGCTATCGCATTTTCATATACCTTAATGGCATCATAATAATGACCCAGGTAGGCTAACCTTCTGCCATACCAGATTACAGCATTATAATCCGTTGGAAATAAATCTACTGTTGACCTTGCTTCTATGAGAAGCTGATTAAAAATGTCCCTTGTTTTTTCACTTAAAACAGGCATAGGATACATCCCATTTTCAGGACAATCCTTTGTTTGTGAGAACAAGGGAGATATAAAAAGAAAAAATATCAGAAGTAAGTTTGTTTTCACGGATAAATTTTTGTAATCAATACGTTCTGGACATTATTATCTTAAGCGATTCTTCCAATTTCTCAATAGCTAAAATTGATTGGGGCGTTGGTCGCGCATCAACGGTTTGCAGTACATGAAGCATAAAAAGAAATTTTTCCTGTAAACTAACCACTGTTTCCTTATCAGGTGGAGCGGCATATATACTACCGTAAAGGATATCTCCTCCTCCGGGCAGCCCGGAACCCCTCCAGTTAGCGTATTTATCCAATTCTTCTTTTGTCAATTGCCTGTTTTTAAGTTTTACATCCAACTTTTCACGTATGTTTTGCAGTTTATGGTAGGCATCGTAACAAACCAAAGCATATGTTGATTGCAGCTGCAAATCTTCCGCTGTTATGTTTACTCTAGGATCAAGTTTTACAACCAGTGATTTTTCCATTACAAAGCCATCTGCAGTTAACTTTACCTTAAAGGTACCTGGGTGAACAAATGGACCATCGGGTCCCGGCGGCGTATTTTTATATACAGCTGCAATGGCATGACTGCGCTCGGTTCCTTTTGGTGGAGCGTACCTTAAGTCCCACACAATTCGATGTGGTCCATGAGCGGTTTGAACCTTTTGAGGACTTCTGAACCAATAGGTTGGGTACCCCATAACTGTAGTATCCAGGTTTTCCACCGGGTCATCTGAAGAAAATTTCCTTATCAGATTTCCTTTAGCATCTGATATTTCAATGGTGACTTTGCTGGCATTAGCCCCTAGATTATAATCAATAATGGCTCCATCCGGCGGATTTTTTCCTGTTGGTTCCTCCGGAGGCAAAGGGGTATCTGAAAACATATTCCAGCGCACCCTGTTGGCAGTGGAAGGCTGAAATAAAAAATCATGGTTGGCCGCTTTTTTTATTTCCCGAAGTGGGGCTATATCATCCAATATCCAGATAGATCTGCCATGTGTACCAATAACCAGATCATTTTCATGAACAACCAGATCCCGAATGGATGTTGCCGGCATATTCAATCTTAGTGAATGCCAGTTATCTCCGTCATCAGCTGAGAAAAAAACCTCATTTTCGGTTCCTGCAAATAATAATCCAGGTTGCACATGATCTTCCCTGACTACATTTACAGGATCTTTTGATATACCTTTAGTTATCAAACGCCATGTTTTTCCCCCATCTTTAGTTTTATAAATATAAGGAGTTAAGTCATCCAGTCTAAACGCATTTACTGAGATATAGGCCGTATTTTTATCGAAGTGACCCGCGTCAATCTGTGAAATTTTGTCCCAGGACCTTAAAGAAGGGGGCGTTACATTTTTCCAGGTTTTCCCACCATCCTGAGTCAGATGAACCAGTCCATCATCAGTTCCAGCCCATATCAGATTGGTATCAAGTGTTGAAGGACCAACAGCATAAATGACACCTCTTCGATTCATCGTTGTTAATTCAGGAGTTCTGAAAGCGCCTATACTTTGGGGGACTTCAGGTTGCTCTCTGGATAAGTCCGGGCTGATTTTTTCCCAGTTATTTCCGCCATCCAGGGTTTTCCAAAGTACATTGGTTGCAAAAAGTAACATTTTAGGATTGGCAGGATGAAAAAGAAGGGGCATAGTCCTTAAAACCCTGTATTGACCCGATTTGAGCGTTTCAGGACCTACATATTGTGTTTGCCCTGTTTTTTTGTTGAATTTTAACACCCTGCCTCCATAAATGATATCGGGATTTAAAGGATCAGGCGCTACATAAGCATATTCATCAGACCCAACGCCCATCCAGTCCCTGAAGGAAATCTGACCCCCATTTCCTCTGCTAGAAATACCAATGGCACCACTTTCCTGTTGCCCACCATAAACATGATATGGAAATTGACGATCAGTTGAGACATGGTATAATTGAGCAGTAGGTTGATTATACCAGGAACTCCATGTTTTTCCACCATTGACAGTAATCACCGCCCCCTGATCGGCAGCAAAAATCATGATATCTGGCTGGAGCGGATTGATCCAGATCCGATGATAATCATCACCCCCGGGTGCCCCTTTAATTGAAAACCAGGTTTTTCCGCCATCCAATGATTTATATGCGGCTACATTGGCAATAAAAACGATTTCAGGATACCTGGGATGTACTTTTATTTCTGCAAAATCGCTGCCTCGACCCCAGGTTCTGCCATCATTACTTACTAATTGCCAATTTTCGCCTCCATCTATGCTGCTATAAATACCCCCATTTTTTTTTGCATCCAAAGTGGCATACATCTGATTGGTATTACTGGGTGCAAAACAAACCCCAATTCTTCCCAGACCTTCTGCACTTCCCGGCAAACCTTTGGTAATGGGTAACCAGGTATCACCGCCATTCACTGATTTATACAGACCACTATTTTTTCCTGAAAAATTACCATTTTCCCATGGACCTTCGCGATGTTCCCATAGACTGGCAAAAAGGATGTCAGGGTTCGATGGATTAAATTCCACCTGAATGGCTCCTGTGTTTTCATCCAGGAATAATACATTTTCCCAGGTTTTGCCAGCGTCTCTGGTTCTGAAAACCCCCCTTTCTTTATTTGCACCGTAGGGGTGACCCAATCCGGCTACAAAAACGATAGCGGGATTGTTCGGATGAATAATGATTCTTCCAACCTGCTGTATATCTTTTAAACCGATATGCAGCCATGTTTCACCCCCATCTTCAGATTTATATATGCCATTTCCTATACTCAGGTCAGGACGGTGGAGGCCCTCTCCGGTACCTGCATATAAAATATCCGGATTACTTGGAGAAACGGCAATATCTCCAATGGAACCAGTGGGCATTTTATCAAAAATGGGATTCCAGGTTCGGCCATAATCATCAGTTTTCCATACTCCGCCATTATTTACACCAATAAAAAACAGATTGGGCCTGGTGGGAACACCCACAGCACCAACGGTTCTTCCTGCCCGGTATGGTCCAATCATCCGATATGACAGTTGTTGAAAATCTTTTGGAGCAATGATTTGACCAGATAAAAAATTGCCTGTTAGGAAGCAGAGCGTTAGAGAAAACCAACAATTTTTGAAAAACATACAATCTACATTTGGGTATTAAAAACATAGTCAAGATAATTGATTTTGCGGAAAAAAGGAATTAAAATAATAGTAGCGGATTTTTTAATTAAATTAATCATCGTACCCTGACCGATTGACTTAATAAATGCATGTTTTTACCTTACTATCTGTCAACGTTTCCGATATCTTTTTTTTATCCTGGTAATAAATTTATTAAATTGGAATTTACAAAAAGTATATATTTAAGGTGTCAACGAAGTTGTGAGCTAAAGACTGGGAAAGAACTTCAACGGAAAATAAAATAGGTCAGATAAATATCCAGAAATTATTATCCGTTAAAGAAAGCTGGGGTTGCATTTCAGCCAGGATTTTTATTGATCCGGTAGTTTATTTCTTTCTTTTCTTGATTCCAAAATATTTGCACGATGCTCATGGTTTTTCTATTGAAAAGCTTGCATTTACTGCCTGGCTACCTTATGCAACGATGGGTTTGGGAACCCTTCTAGGTGGATATCTTCCAAAATGGCTGGTGGAAAATAAAGGCACTAACCTCAATGTTATCAGAAAACGGATGATGTTTTTTTCCTCCTTATTAATCCCTGTATGCTGTTATGCTCTGACCAACCAGCAAGATATATTAAAGGTTATATTTTTACTATCTGCCATTTTATTTCTGCATGGACTATGGTCAAATTTATCCCTTCCTGCAGAGGTTTTTCCAACAGAAATGCAAGCTACAATTACAGGTTTAGGTGGGACTTTTGGTGGAATTATGAGTTTTATAACGCAATATTTCATTGGTCTTGCCGTGCTTCATTTTTCATATAAGCCCATTTTTTTTCTCATTGGGTCCGTATATCTGATTGCATTTGTGCTGGTTCATTTCCTGATTGGTGAAATCGGAGTTATCAGAAAAATCAATTAGTTTTAATCGTGAAAAGGGAAATTCTATCTAATTACTTTATCGAAGTGTCGAAAACCAATGGCTTGAAGATCTATGATAAAACCTGATAAGGAAGCTTTTAACTTTCGTATTGCTATATTCCTTATATTTATACCCATATTATAGGAAGACTATCCTCCAATTTTTATTGTTTATCGCAGGTTTATGCAGCATTTAAAATACTTTTTCTTATTTGCCTTGTTGTTGATTCTTACCTATGCTGAAATGATTGGTTTATCCGATGGTATTTATCGGTATGGCTTAATTAATAATTCCTTTTTATATCTGAGTTCAGGAATATTATTTGTTGCAGTTTATCTGATTCCAGTCAGAAATTCAACCGGGTTTGGACATAAATGGTCAAAATACCTGCATCTATTACCTTTTTCGTACCTGTTTTACCTCTATTATCCTATAGCTGCCGATTTGATGAAAAACATTCCGGTAGATTATAAAATCGCGGACATGCTTCCAATTATGGACATCTTATGTCATCGATTTATAAATCAAACCGGGGTTTACAGAATTATTCCTGAAATATGGGGAGGTATGGAACCCATTTATCTGCCCACCATGTGGATGACCTATCTGCCAGCGGTTTTGTTAGATATTGACTTAAGATGGATAACCTGGTTCTCTTTTTTTATAGCCTTAGCATCAGGCTTTATCCTGTTAAGGATATATTATTTCCCCGGCTGGCATAGCTTCCTTATCTGGATACCTGTTTTTATCTTGTTTAAAGCTATTTTTGAATTGGAACCCAACGATTTTTCCATGGGAGATGAGGGACCAGTCATTCTGTTTTTTGTCTTATTTGCCTTTAGTTTATGGCAGGGAAATGCCATTTTTATCGGCGTAACAATGGCATTAGGCTTGCTGACGCGTTATAGTTTTTTACCCGTATTACCAGCTATTTTCATCGCCTACTGGATATTTCACCGTAAAAAAGATTTTTACACAATCTTTATCTCAGCCTTTATAACAGGTAGTTTTTTAATGATTATCACAGGCGCTGTTTTTGAAATTCAAACTTTTATATCATTACCAAAACATTATGTGGAGGCCGTTATTGGGGAAGATTATCAAAAACTTTCACCCACCATTCAACATGGGTTAGGTCTGGCTAAATTTTTTACAAAGGAAAATCTTCCCTTCATTGTTCAAATTCAAATGCTTTTGACCTTTTTAGTTCCCCTTTTGTTGTTGATTTCTTACAAATATTTTCGCTGGAAAATAGATTTCAGGATTTTTCTCCTTGGTATACTGAAACTCGAACTGGTATTATTTTATAATCTGATGATTATCCCCATTCATAATTTATTTCTTACTTCCAATTTTATGACGATTCTTTTGTTGTTTTTTTACGCACAGGTTACTGAAGAAAAGTCACCTGAAAATCATCTAACATAAAAGATTTTCGATAAGGATTATAGAGAAAGATTCTGATTTGTCTGGATGGATTATAATCGTTGATTAAATCCATATCCAGCTTTACTTTTTTCCATTGACTCACCCCTAAATCGCGTGTTTCGAACGGTACGGATTTCATGTTGAGCATTTTACCTTCCTTATCCCATATTTGTATTTGTAATTCCGCCTGAATATCTTTTTCCGGCAAATAAACAAATGCGTTCACTTTAACTCTGGCAAAAGAATTGGGTGAAATGTTTTCAAAAAATTGGGAAAAGCCTGGGGTATATTCAATTTGATCGGTAACCTGAAAATAACAATCTCCACTATGACTTTTTCCTTTAAGGACATTAGGTAATACACCAAAAAGGGATTCAAAATCATTGGCATAAATATGATTCTTGTGGTCATTGTTTTGTGGTCCAAAACAAGCAGTCAATAAAACAGAAACTAATAGTATTGGAAAAATTATTTTCATATTACCTCAATTTGATTTTAAAACATCTAACATGTAGGCTAAAGCCCTGGGTGTGTCAGAAAAAATAAGATCTGCCTCTTTTAATTTTTCTGATGAATGGGAATTTTCTACGCCTATGGCAAGTAAACCTGCAGTTTTAGCAGAATTAATACCAGCTGGAGAATCTTCAAGAGCAAAACAAATGGAAGGTTGAAGTCCTAACTGAAATGCTGCTTTTTGATAAGGCTCCGGATGAGGTTTTAAATTAGATACGTCGTTTGCTGTGATAATAACCTTTAAATGTTGTTGAAGATTGGTTGCCTGAAACACAGCGGAGACATCATCCTGAGAGCTGTTGGTAGCTAAAGCAATGGGTACATATTGGGTTATTTCTTTAAGAAAATCTTCTACCTGGTCAAATAGTTTAACTTCATTTGTTGCCCTGGTTCTATAAGTTTGTTGTTTTAATTGTTGAAGACCTTCCACAGATTGGTTTTTCAAATAGTGCGAACAAACATGCTCTGCAACCAATCTGTCAGAAAAGCCAATCCATTGATGCATCCAGGACTCATCAAAGGTTAATCCCAGATTATTCAAAATAACCAGCCAGGTATCTATATGTAATGGTTCTGTGTCGGCTAAGGTTCCGTCCAAATCAAAAACAATACCTTCAATTCTCATTTTCTATGTTTATTGGGCAAAAGTAAAAGAATTATAAACGCAACGTATTAAAAAAAGGCTGGTAATTACTGAAAAGTAAGTTTAATCTTATATCTTAAACAAGAATTTTAAAAAAAAGTGCCGTGGAAAATATATTGGGTGTCGATTTGGGAGCTACGCAAATGAGAGTGGGTCGGATAAAAAACGATAACATAGACCTGATGTTTAGCGACAAAACACCATCAGATGCATCTTATGACCAGGTTTTAAATACACTTATTCATCTGCTGGAAAAAGTATTTAATAACGATACCAGTGCAATTGGATTAGGGGTACCTTCCGTAGTAGATGTTAAAAATGGCATTATTTATGATGTCATAAATATTCCATCCTGGAAGGAAGTTCCATTGAAGCATATTCTTGAAAAACACTTTTCAGTACCTGTTTACATAAATAATGATGCAAATTGCTTTGCCCTTGGTGAGAAATATTTTGGTTATGGAAAGTATTATAATCATTTGGCAGCGGTAACACTTGGTTCCGGTGTTGGTACAGGCTTAATATTAAATTCAAAGCTTTATGCAGGTAGAAATACCGGAGCAGGAGAGTTTGGCATGATTCCTTATTTAGATAAATACCTTGAATATTATTGTTCCGGGCAGTTCTTTAACTTGTACAAGAAAATGGATGGATTAGCTGTTTATCAACTTGCTAAAGCAGGTGAGGCATCAGCTTTAAATGTTTATGCGGAGTATGGACATCATTTAGGACAATTTTTAAAGATTTTGTTATTGGCTATAGATCCTGAAATCATTATTTTTGGAGGCTCCTTATCAGCTGCGTATCCATTTTTCGAAAATGGAATGAAAAATGCACTAAAAGATTTTCCTTATCCTAATACAATGTCAAATCTGGAAATTAGGGTATCTGCTTTAGCAGATATTGCCGTATTGGGAGCCGCTGCTTTAATTTTAAATGAACATTAAAATGAAAAAATATCATTATTTAATTTATCTGGTTTTCCTAATATTCTTTATTATTTCTTTCATCACCAATATTTTAGGATCAATAATTCCCGTGGTGAGTGATAATTTTAATTTAACAGGATTAACCACAGGTCTTTTACCCTTTTCCTTCTTTATTGCTTATGGAATAATGTCTGTACCATCAGGCATATTAATTGAAAAATATGGAGACAAATGGTGTATGTTGGGTGCCTGGATTCTCTCTTTCAGCGGATCTTTCCTGTTTGCTTTATACCCTTATTATGCTGTTTTTTTAATTTCTCTGTTTCTGATAGGCTCCTCCATGGCTATGTTACAGGTAGTTATTAATCCTTTATTAAGAACTACTGGTGGGGAATCTAATTTTGCCTTTTATTCGGTGATGGCACAGTTATTATTTGGTGTCTCTTCCTTTTTAAGTCCTTATTTTTACATTTATCTGGTTCAAAATCTGGAGATTACCAGTGAAAAATCAACATGGATTCTTAATCTGTTATCTGATTTAACTTCAACCTCTTTTTCCTGGGTTTCCTTGTATTGGGTTTTTTCTACACTGAGCCTAGCCATGGTTCTGGGTGTATTTTTTATTTCATTTCCACCTGTTGAGAGGAGAGAGGATGAAAAAATGGGTGAAAAAGTAGTTTTTATTTCGTTATTAAAATCAAAACTAATCTGGATTTATACCATAGCCATGTTTTGTTACGTGGGCGTTGAACAAGGTATTGCTAATTGGATTTCAGAATTTTTAAGAACCTACCATGGATTAAATCCAGCTATAGAAGGGGCCTCAGCCGTTGGAAAATTCTGGGGATTTATGACTATTGGTTGTGCTTTAGGATTATTGCTTCTTAAAATAATGGATAGCAAATTGGTATTAAGGATATTTACAATTTCAGGAATCCTGATATTGGCCCTAACCTTATGGGGAAATGTTCACATTGCCCTTTGGGGTTTTCCAGCTTTAGGATTTTGTTTATCTGTGATGTATTCCATTATCATTTCACTGGCTTTAAACAGTGTATCTGAAAATCATGGAAGTTTTACCGGCATTTTATGTTCCGCGATTGCCGGAGGAGCTCTGTTTTCCCTGATTATAGGGATATTAAAGGATGCAATAGGTTTAAAAGAAGGTATGTTGCTATTGTTTTTGGCTTTTGGATATTTGTTATTCCTGAGTTTTTGGGCAAAACCAATCGTCAGAAATAAGACGATCTGAAGATTATGAAAAATGGTTTGGGGATTTTTTGTTATATATATTTAATGTCAGGCAGTTTTTCAACATAATGGAATGGCTTTTAGGTTTTTAAAAGCTTATCTTTATAAAAATAAAGGATAAAATGGTAATTGCGAATCCTATTTATGATGTGGTCTTTAAAAGATTGATGGAGAACGATAGGGTTGCCAAGTTTTTTATAGGTACACTGCTTGAGCAAAATATTGAAGCCATTGAGGTGAAATCTCAGGAATTCACCTATTCAAAAGAATATGAGCAGCATAGTCCGGGTAAAAAGAGATTCCTAAACCAACAAATTAAAGAACAATTATCTATTAATTTCTTTAGGTTAGACTTTATTGCTACTATATTGACAGAGAATGGGGAGCGAAGAAAAGTGTTGATTGAAATTCAAAAAGTTAAAAACAATATCGACCTGATGAGATTCAGAAATTATCTGGGTGAACATTATAAAAGGGAGGATATGGTCAATAATGAAAAACAGGTATTACCTATAACAACGATTTATATTTTAGGATTTAATCTGCCTGAAATTGAATCGGCCTGTATTAAAGTAGAACGAAATTATATAGATCTCATCGCAAAAAAAATAATTCAAATTAAGAGTGATTTTGTTGAAAGGTTAACACATGATAGTTTTATTGTTCAGGTGAACAGGATAACAACAAGGTATCAAACCAGTCTGGATAAGCTTTTAAGCATTTTTGAACAATCTAATTTTTTGGATGAGGGAAAAATAATTAAAGATTTCAAGCATGAAATTGAAAATGAGGATTTAAAAATAGTCACGGATATTTTGCATCATACTGGCGTTGATCCGGAACAAAAGAAACTCATTGAGATTGAACAAGAGGCCTGGCGAAGTATTAATGCATTGTTGGAGGATCAGGAACGAGACTTTATTAAGGCCATCCATGAAAAGGATAAAGCCATCAGAGAGAAAGATAAAACGATTGGAGAGAAAAATAAGGAGCTTGACCAAATGGCGAAGGAATTGATAGAAAAAAATAGAATGATTGAAGCTTTGAAAAAGAGGTTTAATGTATAAGTTTTAAAAATGAAGAGATTGGATAGTAAATTTAATGCTTGACTGTTATTCCATTTGAGTCTTTCAGATTTTTTGTTTAAATAGCGTATTGAAGGATTGTAGCGTTTTGACTCAGGTCTTTATGCTTATGAATAGGTATATTAAAGTAGCATAAAAAAGAGGCTACCTGTTTAGATAGCCTCTTGAATGCTGTGATTTTTACATTTCCCAGCCTTTCCTATATTCTCTGCCAACAAATTGATTGGCATCTTCGAAATTGGTAATTCGCATATTGTCACCATCCCAAAGTAGTTTTCTGCGACCGTAAAACTGCATTTTACCATTGATCTCTTTTCTAAGCATGTAACTTCGAATGGCCAGATTTCCCATGAGAACCGTCTCAGTCATTGGACCAGCATAATCAAAGGATGACGTTAACGCCTTATGTTCCGGGCTATTGAAGCCAGCTTTACAGGCTTCTACCCATTTACGCTGATGTCCGTATTCTGATTCGATAACATCGGCAGCTGTTGGTCCAAATTCCTGCGTACCATCATAGAGGAATAATTTTGGCATCATCGGGGAACTGTCATTTATATTGGTTGAAATGATTCCCTTTTCACCGATCATCAATACGCCGTTGGCACTATCTGTACCACCAATATCCATATTTTCAGGAATGATTTCCGGATGAGCTGGTCTGATACCACCATCACTCCAGGTTAATTCAAGTTTAGTATCATTTTTAGGTGTCGGATTGAAATGCAGCGTTATAAAAGAAGAAGGAGGACATCCTTCCGGATTATAATCTGCTGTCCACATTTTGCTGAATACAGAAGCCACACTACATTCTGCATCGGTAGGATATTTAAGCCCCAGCGTTCTGAAAGGAATATCTATTAAATGACAACCCACATCACCTAAAGCACCTGTTCCATAATCCCACCATCCTCTCCAGTTGAAAGGGTGCATATTGGGTACGTAGGGTGTTTCTTTAGCGGGCCCCAGCCATAAATTCCAGTCTAAATCTGCAGGTTTTTTACTTTCATCAGGTGCCTGTAATGGAACTCCCTGTGGCCAAACAGGTCTGTTAGTCCACACTTGCACCTTGGCAACCTTACCAATAACACCAGCATCTATCCATTTTTTAACTATATCCAGCAGGGGATTGGATCCTCCCTGATTGCCCATCTGGGTAACAATTTTATTTTTTCGTGCCAGTTCTGTTAAAATCCTGGTTTCCCGAATATTATGAGTCATAGGTTTTTGAACGTAAACGTGCAGGCCTCGTTGCATGGCATATAACGCTGCCGGACCATGGGAATGATCAGGCGTAGAAATAGTCACTGCGTCAATGTCTTTCATTTCATCGAGCATTACCCGGTAATCTTTATACAACTTGGCATCAGGAAAATTGGTAACCGATTTTTTTGCACTTCCGGAAAAATCCACATCACACAAGGCGGCAATTCGTTCCCGACCCTTTACAGAAGCGTTAAAAATATCGCTGGAACCCTTTCCTCCGGCACCTATGGCGGCTATATTCAACCGGTCACTAGGTGCTGTGTATCCAGTTCCACCTAATACATATCTGGGAACAATAAAAAAAGAGGAAGCTACCAGTCCTTTTTTAATGAAGGAACGGCGTGACTCTTCAGTTTTTTTACTTTTTCGCATTTTTTTAAGGTTTTTGATGTTTACAGCATTTTATTTGGCTATCAGCAAATAGCCTTTCTAAAAATAATTACTTTTTTTAAGTTCCCAAAGGTCTTACCTTCTTTATTTGTCCTTGATATCATAAATTTTTCCCGGGGCCCCATCCAGGAGGGTTTCTTTAAAAAATGTCATGCCTGTTTTTTCCATTATTTTTATGGAGGCAATATTTGCCGTATATGCTTCTGCATAAATCCGTTTTAACTGAAGTCTTGAAAAACCATCCCTGATACAAATACGGGCTGCTTCTGTGCCATATCCACGACCCCAGTAAGATTTTTTAAATCGATAACCAAGATCAGTTTCTCCTGTTTCCTCATGTAATTTCAGCCCACACCACCCCAGAAAAATATTGGTATTGAGCAAAAATACACCCAATCTGCCTCTTTGCCATTTTTCATAATGATTATAGTTTGCCAGGAACTGCCTCGCTGCAGAAAGGTCGGCGAAGGGAAGATCTCCGGTGTATTTCAGGACTTCCGGATCACTATTGAGTTCAAAAACATGAGGTGCGTCTTCAACGCTTAAAGGTCTTAACCATAACCGTTCGGTGGTTAATGGTTTCATTGTTTTCTGGTTATGACTGTTCCGGGAAAATGACCAGTTGACTTTCCGTCCTTAAATACCAGGGTACCATTTACCCATACTTTTATAACTCCTTCACTAAGGGCTTGAGGATTGGTTATCGTAGCATTGTCTTTAATACTTTTATCATCAAATAAAACCAGGTCGGCAAAATTTCCTGGTTTAAGAATACCCCGATCTGTTAAACCCAGATTTTCAGCACATAAACCTGTCATTTTGTAAATAGCGTTGGGCAAAGTTAATAAGGATTGATGACGGACATAATCAGAAATCACCTTGGGAAATGCTCCTCTTCCCCTGGGGTGACCGGAAAATCCACCATCGGAGCAGACATTGGTAAATGGCCAGGATAAAAAGGTCTTTAGGTCATCTTCTGACATGGCTTTTCCCATAATCCCTTCAATAGAGCCATTATAATCGGGATTATTTTCTTCAAACTGCGATGCTTCTGCTATCAGTCCCTGTAATGTTTCCGCATCAGTTGATTTTCTGATAACTGCAATCTGGGAAATAGTTTTCCCAGCATATTCTTTGTTTGGAGCAAATCGCAATAAAATACTCTCCGACGGATCAAATAATTGATGAACAGCAAAGGCTGCCGCTGCCGGATTATCATAATCTCTGTTTGGAAATAATACCCTTAAGGTTGATTGCCAGTAGGTATAAGGATAAATATCTGCACTTATGTTAATACCTTGTTGTCTGGCCGATTGCAGCTGCTGTATTATTTGCGGAGCATTTCCCCATTTACTTTTCTGGGCGATTTTTATATGGGATATTTGAACCGGCAGTTTTACCTGGGCGCCAATCTGGATGATTTCATCGATGGCCTTTTCTATTTGAATGTCTTCACTTCTGATATGGCTCATATATCTTGCATTATATTTTGCTGCAACCTCTGCCAGACTAATTACTTCTTTTTTATTGGAGAAAAATCCTTCCTCATATTCTAAGCCAGTGGAAATACCGAAGGAACCTTTTTTAAGCTCATTTTCTAGTTCAAGTTTCATCCCTTCGACCTCTTTTTCAACAGCTGTTCTGAACAAACCTCTCAGGCCCATCTGTTTTATTCTCAAACTGGCATGACCTGTGTAACTCAATAAATTGATAGCAGGTTTTTGTTGGGTATACCTGTTTTTCAGGGTGTCCATAGGCTGACTAAATCCATCCTGACCAATACATATTGTTGTTATTCCCTGACTTAATACAGGCAATGCTTCCCGATATTCTTCCAATCCACCTTCATGATGGCTATGGGTATCAATAAAACCTGGTGCTAAAATATTATTTTGACCGTCTATGACTTCCTCTCCTGCGTATGGAAGCAAGGAACCCATTTCCACAATCTTATTTCCTTTTATCCTGAGAGAACCTTTTCTTTCGGGTAGCCCGGTTCCGTCCAGCAGGCGAACATTCGTAATTAAGGTACTTTGTTGAAATGAAACTTCTTTATGGTTAAACCATTGTTGAATGGCTCTTGATGCAGCAGGATTAGCGTTATTTGTTAATAAAATAATAGTTTCCTTACTATATAGGTTTGTTGCCATGTAATTGTAAAATCCTACCCAGGAACCTGTATGCGAATACTGTACTTTATTACTGTCTATGTGAATGCCAAATCCATAGTTTGAGAAACTTCCATCGGAGAGTATGGCGGGTTGAAAAGCTTCCTTTAGTAGATTGTTGTTAGCCTGCACTTCTTTTTTCCAGGCTTCTGTCCATATTAATAAATCATTGGCTGAAGCGTATAAATTGCCATCCCCAAAGACACCATCTAACCGATATAAATCATTTCCCAGGAGTTTACCGTTTTCTTCTTTAAATCCTTTGACCCTTCCCGGAAAAGGATGATAGGTATCAACAGTATGAATTTTTGTATGCGTTAGTTTCAGCGCTTGAATGATAAATTGATTCATTAACTCATGAATATCCTTACCGGTTATTTTTTCAAGAAGTATTGCCATCAATATATATCCGGTATTGCAATATTGATATTTACTTCCTGGAACGAATTGTAAAGCAGGTTTTTCCCTGATAAAATAAGTAAGTACCTCTTGATTACGGATGGTATCCAAAGGCCCAGTCTGATTTTCTGCCCAATCAAAATATTCGGCTAATCCAGAAGTATGATGTAACAAGTGTCTGATTCTTATATCGGGATATGGAAAGGATGGGAGATATTTCTTTATAGAATCATCGGGACTAAAAGGATATTTATCTTTTATTTTCAAAGAAAGCAGACCAATGAATTGTTTGGTTAATGAAGCCAGATTGAAACTGGAAAATTTGTCTATAGGTGTTTTATCACTTAAATTCAAAGAACCGACGGCTTTTTCTACCATTATTTTACCATTTACTGCATATAAAAGGATACCATTAAATTCATTTCGCTGATATAAGGTATCCAATATTTTATGTAGCGTATTTATCCTGTTGTTATCTTGTGCCGGCAAGCTGTTCAAGAAAAAAAATCCTGCGAAGAGGAGAGGTAGCAGTTTCATTGGCTTTTTCTTTAAAGTTAAAAATTTTTAAAAACAATCAAATGAGTTTGTCCATTTTTAAGGAGGATTCGGAAAAAACCTATTTTTCAGGGGAAGGATGCTATATCAATGAACGTTTTAATGAGGCACATGTACCCGGTGGCTCTTTAGCAAAAGCCATATTAAAACCAGCAATGATAACTGAAAATCATTTATTAACTGACACAGATGAATGGTATTACATTTTAGAGGGGATAGGGGAGATGTATCTGAATGGCCAATGTATAGGGGAGGTTAAATCTGGCGAAATAGTTTATATACCTCAGAATACACCACAATATATAATAAATACCGGAACAGATGATCTGGTGTTTCTATGTTTTTGTGTACCCGCATTTGACATGGCTGTTTACAAAAAGGTTGAATAAACCATTAAAATTTATTTACTAATACGCCAAATATAGCAGCGGTAAAAAACATAAATAAACTATAGATGGCGGCAGGGGTAGCCATTATATTATTTCCAATAACACTCAAGGCAATGAAAATAGCCAGGGTTCCATTATGAATGCCAATTTCCATGCCAATGGCTATAGCTTGTGATTTTTCAAGTTTCATGAATCTGGGTATATAATAACCAATGACCATGCACAAGATGTTAAACAGTAAAGCCGGAATGCCTACCAATGAAAAATATAAGGGCAGTTTTTCCTTTTCACTATATAACGTCAAAACAATAATGGTAGCTAAAAATAAGGCAGATGCAATTTTAACTGGTTTATTTAACTTTTCTGCTATATGGGGCGCTTTTGATCTGATTAACATGCCAATAGAAACGGGGCCTAACACAATCAGACACACCTCCAGTATTTTCTTAAACTGAAGGGGAATTACCTCTCCGGATTCTATAAAAATAGCAATGGATATATTGACAATCAAACTGATAGAAAATACAGATAGTAAACTATTGATAGCAGTAAGGGAAACATTTAAAGCAACATCTCCTTTAGCTACATGGGAAAAAAGATTGGAGGTAGGACCGCCAGGTGCTGCAGCCAGAAGCATTAATCCCACTGCCAGTTCAGGAGATAAATTGAAACCTGTGGCAATGAAATAACAAATAAATGGCAAAAGAATCATCTGACAAAATAGCCCGATAACAATAGCTTTAGGCTGTGTGAATATTCTTTTAAAATCAGCAGGAGTCAGTGATAAACCTAACCCCATCATAATAATTGCTAAACCTAAGGGAAGCAAAACAACAGATAATATACTGGATTGCATAAGGATACATTTAAATGAGCCATTGAATATACTCATTTAAATGTATGCTAAGCTAAATATGCTCAGAAATTAATGAGGTTTATTTCGTTTTCAATTCCTTTTTTATCTATAAATCCGACTTTTTCCCATTTCAATGCCTCATTTTTATATAGTTGAAGATAGGGTAAGGCATCAATTTTCAAACTTTTACATAATTCACTATGTTCGTCTGCGTTGATACGGAGTAAGGTAATCTGGTTTTTGTTTTCATTCGCTAATTCATTTAGGAATGGTTCCATTTTTTTACATGGCAGGCACCAGTCAGCATAAAAATCAACTAAAACGATATTTTTTCCTTTGGTAAGATTTTTAAAAGTGGTAAGATCCATGCCGGCTGCTTTTTTTACAGCGCTTCCGGTGGTGAGTGGAAAATTAGCGGCTGTCCATTTCATAATACCACCCATTAATTCATAAACGTTTGAATAACCATTTCTTTTCATAAAATTAGCTGCAGACATACTTCGGCTGCCACTCAGACAATAAATGAAAATGGGAGAATTTTTAGGTATATTATTTATCTTTCCATCAAAAGTTGGATCATTCCAGCTAATATTTACCGCATTTTGAATATGACCCTGACTAAATTCACCTTCCGTGCGAACATCTAATACTACCGCACTTGGCGTTGAGGAAATCTTATCGGAAAATTCGCTGGCATTTAACTGAAAATTTATTCCTCCATTATTTGATGAATTACAAGATGAACTCAACAAAATAACAAATAAAACAAAGAATGACAGGGAAGTTAAATTTTTCATAACCAATATTTTTTTATAATCTGCGAATATAATGGTGGTATGGAATATACATTGTAACATTGGTCACATATCTTCCTATCTTAAGAGATGAATTATTTGTACCTTCTTTCCTTCCTGGATTTTTTCATCAATATCCTTGATTTTATAATCAACCATATAAATATAACTTCCCAACGGTAAGGGATTACCCTGTTTATAGCCTGTCCAGTTTACATTTTTTCCGCTATCCAGTAAATTTCCCCACCTGGAATAAAGGTTCCATTGATATTCCTGAATTTCACAGGATGAAAATATTTCCAGCTCATCATTCAAACCGTCATTATTGGGACTGAATACATTGGGTATAAACACTGGACAGGTACAATCCTTCTTATTCAGGGTAAATAAAGTAATATCTGGTTCAGTACAGGATAATTTATAAGCCTTATAAATGCCTGGAACATTAATTGTTCTCTGTTTTGATGGGAAATTATCTGCCCATATATAGGATTCTCCAGGCAGGGTTACCTTCCAGCTTTCATCACAGCCCAGCAGGGTATCCAGTTGTTGAGGTAAACTTGTGATTTCTATCTGGCAATAGGTCTTTGAAGTTCTTTTCCATGTGGCGGTATCTGGTCGAAATACCTTTTCCTGCGTAAAATTAAAAGGCGTTACCACTGGGGTTACCGGACTGGGAAAAATGGCTGTAATTGGTTGGGCAGGTTGGTTGATTTCTTCTGCTGGCAGACAATCCATATTCAAATCCATTAAAGAATATTGTAATATAAATGAATTGATTTCCCCTTTTATGCCAATGAATGGATCGATAGAACCTATCATGGTACTGGTTGCCTGTTCATCTGTATGTTCATTCAGCAAGGTAGCGTGTAAAGGAAGGGGTAACATCAGCCTCGTTGTTTTTTCCATATTCCCTTCAGCAGAAAATCTAAGGTTGGTAACTACTTTTTTCCCTGAATAAATGGATAACACAGAAAGATGTAAATAATCATTGGTAAGGATATTTAATGCAGAGGGCCTTCCAGATCCCTTAAATCGGCTGGATTCCCATAATTTATTTCCCTGCTGATTTATTTTAAATAGAAAATGGGAACTATCTGCAACTGCCTCAAAGATGAAACCTTGCTTACTTAAATAGGGACCTCCAATAATTTTTAAGGTTTTATCTCCCTTCATTTCATAAGCCCACTGATGGGTTCCTCCGGAACTGAATGCAAAAAGATTGTTTCCTGAGAAGCCTATGAATGATTTATCAGGTGTTATAATCGCTCTTCCGGATGATTCAAATGGAAAAAATTTATTGGCCCGGATAAAATTTAGCCTGGTATTAAATTGAGCAATAAATCCATTTTTTTTTGTGTTGAAATCTAAAAGTAATCCATAAAGAAGGATGATATCCTCTTTTACATCTAAAGAATAAGTAAAGTGGTCAACGGTACCGGGATTAAATACTTTCATTTCTTCATTCATACCGGTATGGACATTGATTTTTAACAGAAAAACAGATTCTTTTAATCCCTCATATATACTGCCATACATGAGTATTTCATCTTTGCTTAAAATGGCAACATCATTTAGAATGATATGATCGTCCGGAATTTTGTAGGCATAGGACCAGATTAATCCACCACAATAATCGAGACGCTGGCAAAATAAGGTCGCATTTTTTCCACCATTTCGTAAGGATTCCAGGCTTGATGTTGCTAATATGATATCTCCGTTTTCTAATCGCTTTATTTTGGTTTCTGCGTAATTAATATCATCTTGGAATACTTTCAGATAATCCTGAGCCTTACAATCATACTGGAAGGAAATAATAAAAAAAATAAATAACCATCCGATAATTTGCCCGCTCATGTTAACCTTTACTTATTTTCCCATTTACGTAACAACTTGCCTTTGCTGCCAAAAAAATCGATCCTGGAAATTAGTGGGTTCACCTGTATAAAATTGGCAGATTGGGAATAAAAAGTGTGTCCGGTATAGGCTTCCATTTTTCTTATGGTTCCATTTTTCAAATAAACCATAGCATATTTTTCTTCCTTTTGAAATGGTACCAGGGTATTTTGGTTGCGGGTAAGGGTAAAAGCTAACAGTTTATTATTATTTTGACCAGCCATCAATATAGGCTTATCCTTTACCCTCAGCGCTACCAGACTTTTGCCATCGCCAGGAACATAAAATCCAGACTTTGTAAAAGGAAGCGTGGAAAAGGAGGTTCCTTGTTTATTCAGCAGGGTAACACCATGTAAGGCATCGGCTTTACCTTGCTGTACCTCTATGCCAAAATCATTTCCAATTAAATAAATATCTACAAAACCATCCATATTCAGATCGGCTGGAAAAATACCATAAACAGGTGCCATTTGTGTTTCTAGAGGTAAGGTATGTAGGGTAAATTTTCCATAACCTTCATTTTTAATCCAGCAGGAATTCATATTAATTACTTTCTTAATCAGAACATTTTCCATGTTTAACCTGGAAAATATGTCAGGGACACTTGCTTCACCATATTCACCAAAAGAATTATATTCCTTTCTGATACCCGTGAACTGGGTAATGACATCTTGTAAAGGATGGTATAAATATTCTTTTCTTACACCAAGGCTGTCAGGCCAGTACCTTGAAATAAGGGGATCTATACTTCCATTATTGTCCAGATCTTTTGCATAAATACTTAATGGTTCCTTTTCAGAGGCAACCACATTGAGATTCCGTCCAAAATTGCCAACCAGATAGTCGGTATCTCCATCATTGTCCATATCATAACCTGCAATACTATTCCACCAGCCTGTTTGATTTTCCAGGTTTGTTTTAATCTCAACCAGTTTTCCCTGCTGGTTTGCAAAAAACCGAACAGGCATCCATTCTCCGGTGAGAATAAGATCCATGGCATGGTCATTATTAAAATCGGTCCATAAGGCATCTGTGATCATACCCGGATTGACCAGCGCTTTACAAATTTGGGAGGTAGCATCTCTGAATAACGGAATGCCATGTTTACTTTCATTCAGTAAAATATAAGATCTGTCAGACAAAGGATAGCTGAAAGGCTTTGAACGACTGCCGATAAATAAATCCAGATCACCATCATCATCAAAATCAGCCGCTTTTACACAGGAACCATTAGAGGTAATGACAGGAATAGCATTGGGCTGATTTTCAAATTGTTTATTTCCTTTATTCAGGTACAGCTGATCTCTGTACAAGGGGTCATTAGGTCCATACTGGGCGCATCCTCTGGCTATATATAAGTCATTTAATCCATCTCCGTTTGCATCGAAAATTAATATACCTGCATCTTCTTCATCACCGGCAGGTGTTGGCTTAAAATGATAGGAAGTCGATTCAAAAGTACCATTGGGCAACTGATAAAAAATTTGTTGATCATTATTTTTGCTGGCACTGACGATGAAATCATCCAGGTCATCACCATTCAGGTCGCCTACAGCAATCGCCGGACCATATTGAGATAATTTATGTGGGAGTGTCCGCTGAATATTAAAGTCAATAAAATCTTTTTCAACATGGGTAAAATTAATATTCAATTCGGAGGAAACCTCTTTCATAAGGGTTGGAGGCATTTTTTTCACCTTAGGCTTATGTTTTTCATTCCAATTTAGGGAAATCGTTTGATTCCCTTTTACATTATACAAAGTCTGAGCGGTACCTCCCGGCCAGGTAATTTCGATGGAATCTGCCGAGGTTTCCTGACCAAGGCCAAATTGAAAAATAAGTTCAGATTGTGATAAATAGCCTCTGCCCGATAACAAGGATTGTTTTTGTTTATGTTTATTATTGTAAAGGATGGCTGATGCGCCAATAGCATCTGGATTGTTTATATTTCCCGTTAATTTGATTCGTAAATACTGTTGTTTTTCTGCTTTCAGGTTATTTTTAAAAATAAAAGCTTTATCATTAATATTATTGACCACCAGATCTAAATCACCATCGTTATCTAAATCGCCATAAGCTGCACCATTGGAGAAACTGGGTATAAGCATACCTGCTTCAGCTGATATATTTTCAAAAGCAAGATTGCCTTTATTTTTATAGAGGAAATTTGGCGATTTAACTTCGGGAACCACAGCAAGTAATTCCTCTGTACTAACCAATCGGCTGGCATAAGAGCGGAATATGGAAAAATCATGATCGGTAACATCTTTCGGATATCCGTTTGAAATAAACACATCCTGATGGCCGTCATGATCAAAATCGAAGAATAAGGCTGTCCAGGACCAGTCTGTTTCATGAATACCGGCAAACATACCCTGTTCTGAAAACACAGGAAATCCTGTTTCAGGATTGATACCTTGATTGACCTGAAGGGTATTTCTCATAAACTGATGATTATAGCCAAATCTTTTGGTGAAAATTTCTCTTTGGTAACTACTTTCACCCTGGAACAATTTTTTTCTTTTATTATAGAATGGTTGCATTTCTGTAGTCAACAGATCCTGAAGCCCATCGTTATTTACATCCCCCACGTCACTTCCCATTGCCGTCAGACTGATATGTTTAAATAAGTCAGCGGCATGATTGGTAAAAGTTCCGTTTTTATTATTGATGAAAATAAGGTCGTCACTTTCAAAATCATTAGCCACATAAATATCCGGATAATGATCTTCATTAAAATCGACGATGAGGGTGCTATGACTGTAACCATCCAGTTGAATACCCGCTTCTTCCGCAACATCGGTAAAAACGGGGTGACCTAACTTATCATTCCAGTCATTTCTAAACAGTCTGTCCCGGTTTAAGGCTTCTTTTCCGATACGTTTTTCAATAAATTCGTGAGGATATTTTTCCTCAACCCAATTAACGCCAATGAACAGATCAAGATCACCATCCAGATCATAGTCAAAAAATTGTGCGTGTGAGGCATGCGAGGTATCTGCTAAGCCATATTCAGCCGCCATTTCAGTAAATATGGGCGTGCCGTCAGCATTATTACCTTTATTTATATATAAGAAATTTTTTCGGTAATCGGCATTTCCATTCAAGGTATTACAAACATAAATATCCTGTTTACCGTCTGTGTTAATATCAATAACACTAACTCCGGATGACCAGTATTGATTAGAAGGTTTTCTGGTGCCTGAAATTTTGGTTGTTTCCAGAAATTTCATATTTCCCTGGTTGATATAAAGGGCATTATCTGATTGACTTGCCGTAAAAAACAAATCATTTTTCTGGTCTCCATTTAAGTCAGCGATAGCCACCCCGCCACCATTATAGACAAATTCACTGACCAGTGCGTTTAGGGTATCATTAACGGTAATTTTATTTTCAAAGGAAATCCCGGAATCAACAGGTTCCATTATAGAAAATAATGTTTCTTTTTTTTCACATGAAAACAAGAAAGAAAGATATACCAGACAAATAAGGATACGCATAAAACTTTTTTTTTTACAAAATTAAAAAGGGCGCCTCAATTATACGCATTGAGGCACCCTTTTTTATAAAACAAAAGGAGTTAATTAATAACCAGGATTTTGTTTTAGAACGGTACCTTGTAAATCAATTTCACGTTGAGGAATTGGATAATACTCATCGTTTCCAGCGGTAAATTTAGCACCTCCAAATTTAGTTACTAAAATTTTAGCTTCATTTTTAAGATAAGCATTTAATACGGGTTCTGCAATTCCCCAGCGTACTAAGTCAAAGAATCTGTGGCCTTCACCTGATAGTTCCAGTCTTCTTTCCATTCTAACTACTTCATTTGCAGAAGCTTTAGAAGCAAAGGCTGATTCAGGATAAAGGGCAATCACATAATTTGCAGCAGGTGTTCCATCTGGTTTTTTAACCCAATGTACTTTATTAGCTGCACGGGCACGAACCTGATTTACGTATTCTCTTGCTTTAGCTAAGGTACCAGCTTCAATTTCTGCCTCAGCAGCCATAAGAAGTACATCAGCAAAACGAATGATGGTATAATTCATTGTCGCATATCCACGTGTCCAAGAGCTACCGTCTGTCAACTTATTTTCCTGAGACTTATAGTAAACATACTTTTTTGGAGAATATGGACCTGCGTAAGGTTGAGCACGAATCCATGCTTTACCTGGGTGGGCAATCCAGTCGAGGTAAGGAATACCGCGACGACCGATAGAATGGTCTAAGCGAGGATCAACCGGACCAGCATCTGGCGTAAAAGGAGCACTTGATTCTACACCATAATCATGCTTTAATGCATTGGCGTCATTATTATAAGAACCATCTAACAATGGAAGTCCATCTTTAGTGCGGAACGTATTCGCCATATCAAAAGATGGCTGGAAGAAACCACAGCAGTTTCCGGGACCATCTAAACCAGTATTGTAAGGATAGTTAAGGTCATCGAAATAGTTAGCGTTAGCTGTGCTACCTGTATTCATCGATGATTCAACATCCATTACTGCTTCTGCGTGATTATCAAATTCAGCGTTAAAGATTTGAGTGAAATCGTCAAGTAACTGATATTTTCTTCCATTGGTTGTTTTTCCATTGGCAATGACATTGTCGAACCAGGTTTTAGCTTCAGCATATTTTTTCTGATAAAGTTTAGCTTTACCCATGTAGGCAGCAGCAGCCCATTTGTTTACACGACCAGCCTGACCTTGTGTTTCAGGCAGATTTGAAAAAGCGAACTGGAAATCGGCTTCAATTTTATCCCATACATTAGGTGTATTGGGAATTTTTGGACGTTCAGCTGCTGGCGTTTTTTCGTCAAAATAGGGGATACTGTTGTAGTGTTTTTTAAGGTCAAAGTAAAAATGACCTCTCAGCAATCTGGCTTCACCGGCAATACGGGCCGCATCGGCAGGACTGATGTCTTTTGCTTGTCCCAAAAGACGAAGAACAGTATTACAACGGCTTACCCCTTCATAGCGACCTCTCCAGAAAGCAGATAAGTCACCTTGGGTAGGGTCTGTTTCATAACGTTGCACCGGGTTGAGTGATGAGTAATCACCAGGGTCAGTTCCCTTATTTGCATCGCCACCACAGATACTGCCTGTTACCCAGTGATTTGGACCTTCAAGACGGTTTCCAAAAACACCGTTTAAAGCGGCATAAGCACCAATTAATACGCCCTCAACACCCGCTTTTGTTGATAACTGAGCGTCTGCAAGTGACCCGGTAGGGGCAACTTCCAAAAAGGAATCTTTACAGGATACGACCAAGAGCATAACCATAGCTATGATCATTGACATCCTTTTAAAAATATTATTCATTTTCTTGTTTTTTTATAATAAAGAAACAAATTAAAGTTAATAAAGTTTAGAAGCCAATGGAGAAATTCAACATATAGGCTGGTGTAACCGGATAGTTACCTACATCAATACCGAAGTTAGTATCGGCACCACCACCTACCATTGGGTCTAAGCCAGTATATTTGGTTAAAGTCCAGATATTATTGGCTGAAGCACCAATGCTCAATCTTGTTAATTTCAATCTTTTTAATACAGATGCATCAAAATCATAATACATTGCTAATCTTTGAATACGTAAGAAAGATCCATCTTCTACATACCAGGAATTTGCAGCACCATTGGTACTGATATTAGAGGCACTTTCCCAGATAGGTGCTTTGGCATCATTTCCTAAAGCAGGTGTCCATGAGTCTAAGGCACGAATACCTTTTGCAGATCCTTCAAAGGAGCCAAAGAAATCGGTGAACCATTTAGACTGGTTGAAGATTTTATTTCCAACAGAAGCATAAAGATAAATTTCAGCATGTAAATTTTTGTAACCTACATTGAAATTAGCACCTCCTGTATATTTGGGAATTGGGCTACCTATAAAAGTACGGTCAGCGGGTGTAATCTGACCATCTTTATTTACATCTTCATACTTGAATCGACCAACGCCGGCACCTGGTTGTTTTGAAGCATCAGCTTCAGCTTTTGAATTGAAATATCCAATCATTTTGTAACCAAAGAATTCAGAAAGACCATAGCCAGGCTGATTTCTGATAGGGGCAATACCTCTGTAAGAACCTCCATCGAAGAATGGAATACCGTCAGCTAATTTTGTGATTTCATTATGCAGGAAAGCATTATTTAAAGTAAGTTCGTAGGTTAATTTTGATCCTAAATTACCTCTGTTGATAATCTGGAAATCAATACCTCTGTTTAACATACTACCTACGTTAACAGCTGGCGAGGCGGCATAATTACCTGCTACACCTGGAAGTGGAACCGTGAATAAAAGATCTCTGGTTGTTTTTTTCCACCAATCTAATATAATTTCCAGTTTGTTATCGAATAGAGAGACATCAAAACCTATGTTAATAGTTTCACTGGTTTCCCATTTTGCGTCTGGATTACCAATTCGGCTGGAAGCAAATCCTTCGTCAACACCGCTGCTTTGTCCACTGATTGGATAGAAAGTATTTCCACGATCTGAACGATAAAGGAAAAACTGGTTACTTGGGTCCACGTTATTGGAATTACCCATTTCACCCCATCCACCACGGATCTTTAAATCTCTAAGCCAGGATATATCCTTTAGGAAATCTTCTGAAGTTACACGCCATGCTGCTGAGAATGCAGGGAAAACACCAAATCTGGAGTTAGCTCCAAAACGAGATGCACCGTCACGACGAAGAACTCCAGTAACATAATATTTCTCTTTGAAGTTATAGTCAAGTTTTCCAAACATGGAGTAGAAGTTAACCCCATTGAAAAGTCCGCTGTTGACTTGTGGGCTTTGAACCGTAGCAAGATTCACAAAATTTAAGTCTGTGGAGAACGGATTAATACCACTTCCATTAAAGAAACGACCTGCTCCTGTATTTAACGCTTCAATACCTGCGAAAGCAGTAATTCCATGAACTCCAAATTGTGCTTTGTAAGTTGCTGTATTGGTAAATACCCAGTTAAAAGAATAACCGCCACCCTCACTAAAAGTATTGGAAGCTTCTGGTTCTGAGTCACCCAGATAAATATAATTGTAATTTTTGAAGAAGTTATTGTTGTAAGATCCTCCTAAAGAAGATTTGATAGACAAGCCTTTTAAGGGCTTAATAACAAAATAAAGGTTACCAAAAGCATTTGTGTTAAAGCCTCTGTCGTCTCCATTGTTCCGTACCAATCTTCTTACCGGATTTCTTGGATTATTAAATCCTGCAGCTTTGGTACTTGCATAACTGCCAAATTCGTCAAATACCGGTAAGATAGTGGGCATACGATAAGCAGATAATACTTCTGATTCATCATCAGCGATACCTATACCACCGGCATCTCCCTGTTGTCCTAATACGGATCTGTAGGTAACTTGTAAATTTTCACCCATAGACAACCAGGGTAATAAGTCCCATTCAGAATTGGCCCTGAAAGAATAACGTTTAAATTCATTTTTAAGTAAAATACCTGATTGGTTCTGAGCACCAAGACCAATGTAATAACGACCATTTTCGGTTCCGCCACTAAATCCTAAACTATGGCGTTGAATGGGTGCATTTCGGGTAATGGCGTCATACCAGTTGGTTCCTTCCAGATTTGGTTTAATTAAAAACACATTACGTGGATTAGCTTTGTAAGCAGCTTCGATAGCCGCTAAATCTACATTTCCAACGACACCATTAGCGCCATTGGCATGCAGATAAGTTGGCATACGAGGAGTCTCCTGATTTCCATATTGTGGATGAGTGTAACGAACTGCGGTACCATTTGCAGCCGCGTTATTGCGGTATGCAACGTGTGACCAGTCAGCCATTTGCTGAGGGTCAAGCATTTTGGGAGAACCTTTAACATTTGGATCTGTAAAACCAGTCAAGCCGTTATAGGTAACCTCCATTTTTTTAGCTTTTCTGGCACCCGATTTGGTAGTATAAACCACCACACCATTGGCAGCTCTGGCACCATAAATGGAAGCAGAAGCAGCATCTTTAAGAACGGTTACCGTCTCAATATCATCAGGATTAATGAAATCAGTGTTTTCTGTAGGTACCCCATCCACGATGTATAAAGGAGCATTACCACCAAAAGCACCAAAACCACGAACACGAATCTGACTGGTAGTACCAGGCTGTCCATTGGTTAGCACTGTAACACCGGCAACACGACCTTGTAATTGTTGTTCAACGTTACCTGAAGGAATTGCTGCCATTTGTTTGGCCGGTACGGTTGAAACAGCACCTGTCGTTTGACGCTTGCTTTCAACGGCATAACCAGTTACAATAATTTCGTCAATGGTTACCCCTTGACTTAAAGTAATGGAAAGGTTTGTTTCAGCGCCTACCGTAATGTTTTTGGCAGTATATCCTGTGTAGGATATTTCCAGTACATCACCGGCTTTTGCATTAATTGAAAAAGATCCATCAAGATCTGTAACCGTTCCCGTTGAGGTGCCGGCGATAACGACCGAGGCGCCAATGAGCGGTTCTCCATTGTCAGCGTCAACCACCTTTCCTGTGATTTGTGCAAACATGGCAGAAGAAATAAACAAGAGACAGAAAAGCATCGCGTACTTTTTCATATTTCTTGTCACTTTTTCGAAAAATTGTACCATAAGTTGACTATTGTTAATTAAAAAATTGAGTGAATTATTCTTTACTGGTAGATGTACCTTTTACACCATATTTTAAGTTCATTTCAAATCTTTATTGCAAAACTAAAATAAATATAAGTACATTTTTCACCAATAAAAAAATTTGGCTGAATAATTTGACGAAATGAAAGATAAATATTGGTAAAAGTATGTTTTAACTCCTTTATTTTGTTTTTTGAAATGAATTCCCCGTTAAACAACTTAAGCCTCCAACCAATCCTCCAATGACTGCGCCTGCAAGTAAAAGGATAATCCAATTATTATTACTTTCAGGTAGCATAAATACCTGACCTATCCTATTAGCTAATAAATGTTCATTGGGTAAACTTAAAGTTAACATCTTGATAACCCATAGCATAAATATACTGGAAAATCCGCTCCAGAAAGCCTGCTTTCCGGATTTTGAAAAGAAAAATCCCCCGATAAGACAAACAGGCATTATGATCCACCAGGGTAAAAAACTTTGGGCTATAAAACTGACAATGATTAGGATTAATATTAGCATGAGTTTAATTTTTTGAGATGAGAGAAATGGTTTGTTTGATTCTTTTGGTGTCGGGATTTCCTTTTTCATAATAATACAAGGAATTAAGTTTTCCACCAGCCCATTTTTCTACCATATTATCATAGTAAAAACTACCCGGATTACCAGATTCACCCCCTGGAAATAAACCAAATGCCTGCACCTTAGGACCAAGCGAAACTACCATTTTCCAGGAGGGACCTGTTGTCTGTGAAATGGCATTTACAGCTGTTTTAGACCCGCCGGTATATAAAGTCTTCGTTCCAAATCCGGCAATTTTTGCCAAATGTGGAATATTGGTTCCTTTTACATGTCCCCATTCCCATGAAGAACCCATTTCTCCAAAAATTTTATACAGACTATCTATGGTAGCTTTATAAGTTTGGGTTATGATATCCTGCTTTGATTCTTTGACAGAGGTGTTTTTATTATCATACCAGATGGCTTTTTCATCAGAAATGAGCAGTTCAACCGTTCTGTCCCTGGAAGGCATTATCATAGGATTTTTTTCATCTGAAAATTCATCCTCCCATATACCGATAGCTAATCTTTTGTGCCACCATTCAAAAATACTGGGTGCTTTTTCACGGGCATCATATCGGAGTGACCATTTTTTCAACACGTCTAATGCAGATAATTCCCTTTCGTTTAATTGGTCTTGATGGATATTTTTTAATAAAACATCCCTTATATTTTCAGCATGAATACTATAATTATCATTTTGTAATGCCTGAAAATCACTAACAGTTGCCTTCTCCATGGTTGAAAGCTGTCTGTTAATTCTTGCGCCACGTTCATATCCTGTAAATTCCCAGTGCAGATAATAGGGATAAGTGGTATCTGTTGAAAATTGATTTGCTGAGGATACAAACCCTCTTGCAGGATTTTTTACCGTTGGATTGTGAGCTGCGGGAACTCTTCCTTTCCATTCATGAGAGGGATTGCTACCATCCAGCAGAAATTTACCCTGACCTTTCCATTTTAAAGGAAAATATCCGTTGGGGGTTATGCCGATATCATTTTCTTTGCTGGCAAAGATGAAGTTTTGAGCGGGTGCAACGTAATGAATCAGTGCTGCCCGATAATCGGCATAAGTCTTTGCCCTGTTTAATTCATAAAAGGTTTTTATGTCATTAGAGGGCTGATGAGCAATCCATTTTAGGGCAAAACCAACAGGAATATTGTTTGATTTTGGAAAAGATTTCGGTTTTTCTCCTTCCTGATAGACTACCGGGCCGTGGTGGGTGTATAATACGGTATCCGTGATGGTTTTCATTCCTCTGACTTTTATTACCTCCACTACTTTCTTTACTGCTTTCCATTCTTTTCCAACCAGATATTCCCTTTTAGTGTGGTCTTTAAATGTAATTTTGTACCAATCGAGTACATCTGAACCAACATTAGTTACCCCCCAGGCTACTTCTTTATTGAAACCAATGATGACACCAGGTGAACCTGGAATGGTGACACCATATACATTTATTCCAGGTGCAGTTAGCTGGTTTTGATACCAGATAGCTGGCAAGGTCATCTCAAGATGGGGATCATTGGCAAGCATTGGAAAACCTGTACTTGTTTTATTGCCTGAAATGGCCCAGTTATTACTTCCAAGTCCCTCTTCTTTAGGTTGAAGTTTTATGTCTGTTTGATAAGACAGTCCCTCTGGGACTGCAGGCTTCCCGACAGGTTGAAAATCCCATTTTGTTCCCTCAGGTATAATCGGATCCTCCCTGAATGGATAATTAGGAAATAAGTCGTTGATTACTTCAGGTCCAAATTTTGATAAAGCATTGGACATATAAAAATCATTGGACGCTGCTGCCAGGGTTGCCGACATTAATTTTAGAAGGAAAGCTGAATTAATCGGTTTCCAGTTTTCAGGAGCATAATCCAGTAATTTAAATTCAATAGGATAATCCTTAGGTTTTAATGTTTTTATATAAGCATTAATGCCATGGGTATAGGCATCGAGTACCCCTTTCATTTTAGGGTCTTTCTTAACAAATGCTTCCATATTTCTGGCTCCAAAACCCATACCCATGCGCCTGTTATATTTGTCCAGATCAACGGCTTTTTCTCCAATCACTTCTGATAATCTTCCAGCAGCAAACCTGGTTTGAAAATCCATCTGCCATAGTCTGTCCCTGGCAATAATGAATCCCTGGGCGAAATATAAATCATAATCGTTTTCTGCATCAATATGGGGAACCCTGTTTTCATCGAACATGACCGAAACCTTCCCTTTCAGACCTTCTATCTGAAGTGTGTTTTCTGTTGTTGCATTTCTGGGCTCAGCTTGCTGCCAAAACCCGTTAAAAGGATCCAGGAATTTACCTAATGGGGGTATGGATCCCAATTTTTTATTTAAAGCAAAAACCAGCAAAAGGGTTATACTTAAATAAAAAAAAGAGGAAAGATTAAATTTCATGTTAAGGTTTTTAAAATAACATACGAAATTAAAGCTTTTGATACATTTAGGTAATTTAATTTTAGCTTTTTGCTGTTTTTCCTTTAAATTATTTGTTTTACAGTTTTCTTGATGTACTTTTCCAATGCTAATTGGTTCAAGAAAGCAAATATGTTACAGCAGATTGCAGAAAATTTGATGGCCATCTCGATGTTGGAATGGTTAAGTACTATAGCTCAAGTACTTAGTGTCTGGTATGCATTGAAGAATAATGTGCTGGTTTTCCCGACAGGACTTGTAGGGGTACTGATCGCTGCTTACATTTATTTATTCAGGATTGTACCACCGCTGTATGCGGAAGGTTTACTTCATCTTTACTATGTCGTTATCAGTGTTTATGGATGGTATGCCTGGTTATTAAGAAGAGCAGATCAAACCCTGGTTTTTCCGGTTACCTGGTGTAATAAAAAGGAAAGGCTGTTAGGTTTGTTGATAGTTTTTGGTTCCTGGTCTGCTTTATATTTATGGCTGCAATATAAGACCGACAGTAATACGCCGGTTGCTGATGCGTTGGTTACCTCTTTTTCTGTTTTAGGCATGTGGTGGATGGCTAAAAGGAAAATTGACAATTGGATAGCTTACATGATTTCCAACGCAGTAGCTGTTCCTCTGAATTATTACAAGGAATTATCGCTCTTTTCTCTTATGTACCTGCTATTCTTCTTTATGGCGTGGAGCGGTTTCAAAGCCTGGAAAAAGGATATGAACATCAGTTAAGAACCTCCTTTTCGAAATGTAAGGATAAATATCCTCCGTTGGCATTTGCCGGTGCTACCACCTGTGGCACACCATTTTTTAATATATCCAGAGAAGGCTGATGGATGTGTCCTGCCAGTATTCCTATCAAATGAGTTGTTTCAATCACCCTTTTGTGAAAATGTAAAGTATGTATATGGTGCCCTGTTATTCGCCAGGGTTCCCGCTTTTCCAGTTCAAAATTTTTATCATTTTTCCCATTCCATTCGGGATGACCGCAACCGAAACCCAGATGTCTACCCTGAACATACAATGGTATGTGTAAACATAATAAAACAGGCGCTCCAACATTCAGTTGTTCTTCAAAAAAATGCAGTTGTTCCTGATTAATTTCATAAGTTGAATTGTCAATAGTAAGAATTCTGATGCCGTGGATGACTGTGACGGCGTAATAAGGGTTTTTACCCTGATATAATTTAACCAGTCTTTTATTTATCCAGGTGTCTCTTAAATAGTCGGCACTTCCTGACATGCCTTCATAATGCCAGTCATGATTTCCTGCCGTAAATAAATAAGGAATACCCGTTTTTTGTAAGGCATCCAGGGCAAAATCAATAGCAGCTTCGGAGGGAAAACTAAAAATATCACCCGCCAGAATAAGTAATGTAGCGTTTTCCTTTTTAGCTATTGCCAATGTCTCTTGAAATGCAATTTCCGGATTAGTTTCCTTACCACTCTTAAAATGATTTGTTTTATTATAGGCTTTAGCCATTCGACCGCTATATTCTTTGTAGGAATCACCTCTGGTGTCATCCCTGAAGATATGCGTGTCAGCAATAAAAAAACAGGTAAAGCTGGTTGATATCTCTTTATGATGAAAAGTCAATCTATTATCATCCATTGAAAAAGTACCTTTCGAAATGGTTTTATCCTTTTTCCGGAATAGAGGAAAAGGTAAAAACAATAACAGACTTTTTGAAATTAAATGTCTTCTTTTCATAAAAAATGCTAATTTTCAATACAAATTTCGAAAATTTATTGTTTTTTTGCTTTAAAAAATGCAATTCGAAGATAATTACGAATCTAATATTCCTATAGATGAACTTTGGCAATCGCTTGTCGATCCTTATTACCTCGGCCGATTAATACCCGAAATCAGAACGATTGATAAAACCGGAGAAGAAACCTACAAAATTATGGGTGATTTTAATCTGCCTGGTTTTTCCAATGGGTTGACTGGCATTTTAAAAATATCAAATCTGGAATTCCCTAAACGTTTTAAAGCCGATTTATCTCAGGATGCTGCTATAGGTATTTTATCGGCAAAAATAGACATCAATCTGATTCAGCGTACTGAAAATTCAACCCAGGTAAATTATAAAATACATGTAAAGATGCCTCTTATCCTAAAATCAGTGATTGGAAAAAAAGTAAAAGAAATGGTTCAGGAAAATGCAAAGCATTATTTTGAAAAGCTTGAAAATCATTTAAAAATCTAAGAGAGCCTGATAAATATCGAAAATTGGTAAACCCATAACATTTGCGTATTCACCCTCAATTTTCTTAATTTTGCAATATCCGATCCAATCCTGGATACCATACGAACCTGCCTTATCGAAAGGTTTATATTTTTCTAAATAATAGCTTATCTCCTCCTCAGCTAATGTTCCGAAATGTACCGTAGTTTCACTGTTCAGTATTATTTTTCTGGTTTTTGATTGCAAACAGACGCCTGTATATACTTTGTGGTTTTGACCGCTTAAAATGCTTAACATTTGATGTGCTTCATTGAAATCAGTTGGTTTATTTAGTATCTTATCATGTATTATAACTACACTATCTGCAGTTAGTAAAACTTCCTTTTCTTCCAGTTGATGTACATCTGCCGCCGCTGCTTTTTTATTCGCTAAAAACATAGCAACCTGATCAGGCTGTAAATCAGCTGGAAAATCTTCATTTACATCCATGAGATGAATTCTGAAAGTAAAACCAGCGTCTTTCAATAACTGAGCCCGGCGGGGTGATTTGGAGGCCAGCACAATGGTTTTGTCAAACGGTGAAAATATAGGTTTATCCATTTTGGTGAAAAGTAATGTAAGCAAATAAAAATAAGCCATTTATCATTATTATTTTAATCCAGATTCCAACCTTTTTATAAGCTTTAGAATCATTTGCTTTCATTAAATAAATGGTACTAAAGATAATCGGAAGTTTTATTAAAATTAAGCTAACTAAATCTAAACAGGGAATTTGCTCAAAAGTAGTAAGCTTAAACGTATAATTCATATAAACAAAGGTAGCCAAGGCCACTACAATTGCAATGTATGTTGTAACTCGTTTTCCCCATACAACGGCAGCGGTATGTATGTTTGATTTCATATCTCCGGGTTCATCCTGTAAATCTTTAACTATTTCCCTGAGAAAATTAGTTGTAAATGCAAACAGGGTGTAGGAAAATAAAATGATTTGCAGATTTTTGAATTGATCAGGATTGCTTTCTTTGAGTATTGCAAAAGCTGATTTTTCGGTGAGAAAAAATAAACCGGCAATAGCGCCACAAAAAAGAGATACGATGAAATTTCCGAACAAAGGAATGCCTTTGAACCATTTACTGTAAGCATATAAAATAATAGTTGCCAGCGGATAAATAAACCAATAGGTCAAATCTCCTCTTCGAATCGCAAGAAATAAGGAAATAAAAGCACCAGACAAAAGAAGTGTTAAATAAATAAACCAGGCAGACCGATGATTAATATGGACTTCAATTATTCTTTGTTCTGGTTTATTTATCCGATCGGTTTCTATGTCAAACAAATCGTTTATAATGTAGCCACCCGCGGTAATGAATAAGGTGGTGATGACGAATAAATTGAATTCCAGGGATGTGAATGATCCAGGCAGGTTATAGTTTTCAAAAACGGGAATTAACAGACAGAAATATATTAAAAACTGGGTTGCCGCAACTATGAGTAAGTTAGGTAATCTGATGAGTTTGAATACCCATTTCCACCCGAATTTTTTATGATTATAGTTCACTAACTTGCCATTTTCCCTGAATCTGTAATGTTTTTTGAATGACATCTCTGACACATCCATGTCCACCCCGAATGGGTGAAATGTAGTTCACAAGCGGAAAAATATCTGGTATGGCATCAGCCGGACAGCAGGCAATTCCTACTTTTTTTAAAATGGGAATATCGGGCATATCATCCCCCATATACAATACATTGGCAGGATTTAATTCATATCTGGCAATAAAATCGTAGAAAGAAGCTAACTTCTGGAATTTACCAGTAGCTACAAAATCAATACCAAGTTCATTAAGTCTTTTTGTAAGACCAATACTCGAACCACCAGTAATGATGCCAATGGGAAACCCCGCCCTTAAGGCTGATTTTACCGCAAAGCTATCTCTTAAATGGGTGGTTCTCAATAATTCACCGGCTTCCGTAATGAGCACTTCATTATTGGTAAATACCCCGTCAATATCGAATAAAAAGGCTTTTACCTGAATGAAATGTTCCAAGTTTGACATGTTGAAAATCTCATTTTATTGATTATCACGCCATTCGTAAACCCATTTTGCCTGTATCTGTTCGAGATGTCCCTCATTAGATTCCTCCCTCGTTCCTACAAAATTTGGTATTTCCAGAATCCAGTCTAAGAGTTGGGTGAAACGAATCCTGTAAATTTTACTTTCGCCAAATTCATCACCAAATTTTTCGTATAATTTGATGGCAATATCTTCGTGATCAGACCACTTAATGGGTAAATTTTCAAAATCTTGAAAAGGCATATTTACTTTTTAAAAAATTAAATTAATGTTCATGTCCGATAATTCGACTCTGATCAGGAATTTCAACCTGAATAGTAGCATTCTCAGAAAGTAGAATACACTGACATGCAAGGCGGCTATTTAATTTTGGCTTTATAGCTCTGTCAATAAAATCTTCCTCCTTATCAGAAATTTCTTCTAAAAATGTTTCACCCTGATGAATATAAACATGACAGGTACTGCAGGCACAAACGCCGCCACAATTATGATTGAGATGAATATCATTTTCTTCCGCAATTTCCAGAATACTCTGGTCAGCTGAAACGTTTTCCACACGAATTGGCTGTTGAATGGATTTGTCTTCAAATGTAAATACAATAGTGGCCATCTTTTTCTTTGTTCGGGTAATAAAACAGTTGTAACAACTATTTATTTTTTTTAGTTTTAATGGTTTTTAAATTTTAAAAATGATAAAGGACAGAGGCGATGATTGCCGTCATAAAGCAGGCAATAGTTCCTCCTATCATCGCCTTTAAACCGAGTTCAGTTAACTCTTGTCTTTTATTCGGAGCCAGGGCACTGATACCTCCTATTTGAATTCCAATGGATGCAAAATTCGAGAATCCACATAATGCGTAGGTAACTATAATGAGTGATTTAGGATCAAG